>LWDU01033393.1_pt1 | contig 75967 bp, 46 predicted proteins | sample 727161 | NCBI WGS metagenome assembly LWDU01 (sample SAMN04566230, study PRJNA314399) | hydrothermal vent metagenome | isolation source: deep sea hydrothermal plume seawater | place: Mexico: Gulf of California, Guaymas Basin | collected 2004-07-11
ACATCCTTGTTGTGTGCGATGATATAAATCTCCCCCTAGGGAATTTGCGCTTTCGAGCCAAAGGATCTGCGGGAGGTCAAAAAGGGTTAAACGATATCCTGCAAAAACTGGGAAGTCAGAATATTCCTAGATTACGCATCGGTGTCGGCCAACCCCCTCCGCGGTGGGATGCCGCGGATTATGTGTTGGGAAAATTCACAACGCAAGAACAGGAAATCGTGCAACAAACAGTTAACTGGGCAAGCAACGCCGTAGCCGACTGGGTGACCCACGATACCACTTTTTGCATGAACCAATACAACGAGAACTAAGTAACTAAACAATAAACTAATTTTGATTTTATGAGGAGAATTGATTTGTCTGCAAACGTTTACGAATGCATGCACATTTTCGATTCCAATCGATATGCGCGCGACCCCAGTGGAGTTCAAGAGTCTGTCGATAGCACCGTTACGAAATTTGATGGAGAAATCCTTGTTTCGCGGCTTTGGAACGAACAGAAACTTGCCTATCTCGTCGATGGTCACCGTAAAGGGACTTATTGGCTTAGCTACATCCGAGTCGAAGGATCACGACTCGTTGAAATGGAACGTGCCTTCCAACTCAACGAGAATGTCCTGCGGACTTTGACTTTGCGACTTGACGAACGACTCGTCGAACCGTTAGTTGCTCATGCTCGAGGAGAAACTGTACCGAGTGCCTCCGGTGAAGATGATGCTGCAAGTGGTCAGAGCAATGCGAATAGCAGTGAAACAACGGAATCAGCCGAAACAACGGAATCAGCCGAAACAACAGAATCAGCCGATCAACCGGTAGCTGAAGAAGCTAGTAGTGAGTCGTAGATAAGGTGATACGGTTTTGTGACGTCATATCATAATATTGCCGTCCACACCGGTTCAGGTAAGCGGATGTGCAGCAGACAATGTCAACTCCAAACTTTTCATACTATTATTAAGGAGTGTCACCAACATGGCCAGTTTTAATAAAGTTATCCTAATGGGTAATCTCACTAGGGATGTTGAATTACGGTACACACCTTCAGGTACAGCCGTGACCGAAATAGGGCTCGCTGTAAATGACAAACGCAAAGACGCCAATGGACAGTTGGTGGAGGAAACTACGTTCGTTGACATTACTTTTTGGGGACGAAACGCCGAAGTTTGCAATGAGTACCTAGGCAAGGGTTCGGGAATCCTAATTGAAGGTCGACTGAAACTTGACCAGTGGGACGACAAACAGACGGGACAAAAACGAAGCAAACTGCGAGTGACTGGTGAACGCTTTACGATGCTTCCACGTGGTGACAACCGTGGTGGGGGCGGAGGCGGTGGCGGAAGCTTCCGAGATTCCAACTCGGAACCTCCAGCTCAATCATTCCAACAGCAGCCTCAAGGCAATCAAGGAGCACAGCAATTTCAATCAGAACCGGCGTCCTTTGATAACCCACCATCATCACCACCTCCAGTGGATGATGATATCCCTTTTTAACGTCCACAACATACAAAACAATTTCAATCCAACACTCTTTCATTAAGCGACTCGGAAAATGCCCAGAAGCCCCGATACAAAACGATCTTACAAAAGACTCCCCAAAGGTCCCAACGGGGGAATCGAATTACTGTTAATCCAATCTGTCGATAACCTCGGACACGCTGGTGACATTGTTGAAGTCAAACCTGGATTTGCAAATAACTATTTGATTCCAAATGCGATGGCCACGATTGCATCGGAACACCATAAACGAATGGTCGACAAACACCGCGCCAAGATTCAAGCTCAGGCTCAAGCGCGTTTGGCTGGCTTGCGTGAAATCGCTACTAAACTCGCCGAAGAAAGCGTTACGATTGAGTCCAAAGCCAACGAAGAAGGCGTCCTTTACGGTAGCGTCGGCGTTAACGACATCGTTGATCATTTACGTGGTAAGAACTATACAATCAACAGCGAAAACGTCATCATCGACGGACAAATCAAAGAACACGGGTTGTTTACTGTCGAATTGCACTTGCACCAAGACGTTGACAATGTTGAATTAAAGGTGTGGGTTGTCCCACCAACTGCGGAATAATCTCCGCTCAATCCGAGACCAACCTAGTACGAAACACACAAAAGCTCTACCGACAAATCGGTCGAGCTTTTTTGCTGCGCGGTCGCGACAAATCAATGCATTAATCAGCGATGCCGTGTACAATGACGGCTTACTTAGCACACTGGCTGAAAAATAACACCTTTCGTTTAGATCACTGCGACTTAATGGCAATAGCTCCCGACCAACGCACTAACGGTAAATTCTCAACCACTGCCGACTTTCTTGAACGGCAACCGCCCTATGATCTCAATGCGGAAAAGGGAGTCCTCGGCAGTATCCTACTGATGCCTGAAGTGATCGATGAGGTCATTTTAATAATACGTGCGGAAGATTATTTTGATGAAGCCCATCAAAAACTTTACCAAACAATGAAGGACATGCACGACGATGGTCAAAAAATCGACACGATGCTACTCGTTGATCGCTTAAAAACTGCCGGGCTCTATGAACTAATTGGCGGCGCAGGATTCCTGGCGGAAATTGGGAAGGCTGTCCCCAATGCCGCACACGCAGTTTATTATGCAGAAATCGTCCGCGAAAAATCCACCTACCGGTCACTAATCGATGTGAGCACGGAAATCTTAAAAGACGCTTACGATCAAAACAACGACTCGCGAAACTTGCTCAGCCAAGCAGAACAAAAAATATTCGGTATTGTTGATGACCGTGGACATAATACCGTGTCGCCGTTAAATGATATTTTGCATGAAGCAATGGATCGGATGGACGCTCGGATGAGTGGCGATTATTCCGACGATGCCGTGGCAACTCATTTCCAGGACCTTGATAACATCACCGGTGGCTTACATGCAAACGAATTGATTATCCTGGCGGCTCGCCCAAGTATGGGGAAAACTGCTTTTGCGATGAATATCACCGAAAATGTCGCGATGCTAACCGAACAACCTGTGTTGTTCGTTAGTTTAGAAATGTCCAAATTGGAGTTATGCGATCGTTTGTTATGTAGCGCTGCTAAAGTTAATGGCCAAAAATTGCGAAATGGAAACATTGGCAATGACGAAAGAAAACAACTGATCGAAAAAGCCGGTGAAATGAGCAGTGCTCCACTATATGTTGACGATGCACCAAGTCGCACTGTCAGCGAAATAGCTGCCTCTGCCAGACGAATCCGTCGACGCCAAGGTAAACTCGGACTGATCGTCGTCGACTATCTACAACTTATCGAACCCGATAATCCACGTGACCCACGGCAAGAGCAAGTCGCAAAAATGGCTCGTCGCCTCAAAGGACTCGCACGTGACCTTTCCGTCCCCGTGCTATGCCTGTCGCAATTAAACCGACAAACTGAGGGCACGGGTGACCATCGACCGAAATTAAGCCACTTGCGTGAATCTGGCGCGATCGAACAAGACGCTGATGTTGTTATGTTTATTCACCGTGAAGAATACTATCAACGCGGTGATGACGCTGAACAGTATGCGGGCCAAGCGGAAATTATCATTGCCAAGCAACGTAACGGTCCAACTGGGGAAATCGAAATGCTGTGGCAAAAAGACTTCACCCGCTTCGTCGACAAAGCACCTGAACGCTTGCAAGCATTCGATGATTTCAACGCCGCACCCGTTGGCGACCCTTTCTAAGAATTCGCGCTGCGGATCCCTAAATATCTTCAACGTGACGGCGCAAGATAATTCGTAGTTGGAAATACGTATTGCCCCAGAAGAGGGAATGTTGTATTTTTCTCCCATCTTTGCAGCCTATTTCTACGTGTAATCAAATCGATAGCGTGTACGTTTGCAGCAAACGAATTCATATACATCCGCGAATATAAGCAAGTCGTTTTCGTATTGTCTGCGAATGGACAAACCTATGCACCAACCTACATATGTCAAACACCTAGCCACTTGCAGTGCCGTTAGCATCGCAATATTTCTTTGCAGCAATCTATTGCCGCTGAGGGCTCAGAATCCCGCTGCCTTTCCTGCGGCAAGCAACTCATCAATTCAACAATCAGTGCCCGTCGCGCCAACGCCTCCAGACGCACAATCCTCGCCCACAAACGCTGACCAATCCAATCCCCATCTAGAATTCCAGGGGATGCCGGTGATTTCCATTGAATTTAAGGGCAATCGATATTTAACCGCAGAAAAACTCTATGGCACCATCAAGACCCGCATCGATCGTTCGTTCGATTCCGCCATCATCAAAGAAGACGTGCGAGGACTTTACCGCACAGGACTTATCCGTGATGTGCGTTTACTAACTAAGACAACCGCCCAAGGCGTTCAACTTACGTTTGAGATTTTTGAACGACCAACGATCAACACCGTCCGCTTTATCGGAAATAGAATGTTTCTCGACAATAAACTCACTAAACAATCGGATTTACGTGGCGGGGATGCCTTGGATATATTCGCGATTGAAGATGCAAAACGCAAAATTGAAGAACTGTATCACGAAAAAGGTCACCCCAAAGCCCATGTCACGATTCTCGAAGGCAACAAGTCAGACCAACGAAACGTCGTCTTTTACATCGACGAAGGACCTCGTGAAAAGATTGCCAAAATCGAAGTTGTCGGAAATGACCCGCGATTGGCAACCGACGCTCGTTTGAAAACGCAGTTACAGGCTAAAGACAAACTTACCAATTGGCTCTACGGCGGAGATTATGTGCCTAAGGCTATCGATGCCGACGTACAACAATTGATTAGCTATTACCGCAACCTCGGTTACTTTCAAGCAACCGCTGGGCGGCAAATCGAATACGATGACTCGGGTCATTGGGTAACACTTCGGTTTATCGTCAACGAAGGCCCACGCTATCGGATTGGCTCAATATCGATTCAGGGTAACAACCGAGTCTCATCTCCGACGCTGCAACCGCTACTAACAATTCAAAATGGTGACTATTTCAATCGGAGTGAACTATCTACCGTCCTCGAGTCGTTGAAAGATCTCTACGGTAAACTCGGTTTTATCTATTCAACGGTTACTCCCGATATCCGCTTCAAAGAAGTCCCCGGAGAATTAGATGTCATTTTTCAAATAGTCGAAGGGGATCAGTTTAAAATCGGTCGTATAGACGCCCATATCAGCGGACTCAATCCACACACTAAAAATGCTGTCGTCCTCAACCGACTCTCACTCATACCCGGTTATCTAGCAAACAACCGAGAAGTCAAAGCGAGTGAGCGACGATTACGATTTAGCAGCCTATTTAACTCAGATCCTAGCCAGGGTACGCCTCCTTCCATTGTCATCCGTACTGACGCCATCGACGCGATGTTTAGCAACGGGGCAACTCCTGACCAGCAGAAACCAGAAAACACCCAAACAATTCGTGGCCAAAGTCCACTGACAACAAAACCAAACCATAATTCCGTAAATCGTACTTCCGCTTTCCCTTTGCGGTAAGCAATCGGTCACTTCATAGGCTCGCAAATGCAACGCACTATTTCTTCCTCATACAAACAGTTCACCTGTAATGCACTCGGTGTAGGGCTTCTGTTAAGTGTGCTCGGGTGCTCAATAACCGACTCTACACACAGCGTCAATAATCCCGCTAGTTTACTCGATGATCAACCTACACCTGCTGAGTCCACAGACGATGGTTTTCGTATCGAACCTATTTTCGACAATGCCAACGTCAATACACTACGACAAACATCTCACCGAACAACTACATCCGAGCCATCGAATACGGCAAGTACAGATCTCGAGAACACCGTCGTAATCCGAGGGCAAAGTCCTACTCCAGAAAATAATGCCGGACCCAGCAATTCATCTGCTGCCGATGGTGTTGCAACTGCCGATTTCGTGGAACTGGGCAACCCTAGCCGAGTGCTTCGAATTGATGATCAAGAGTCCTCGAACGTCTCTCAAGCTTCTTTCCAGCAGTCACCTTTAGCACCCAATGATGACTCGGTTAGCCCTCTGTTCGATCCTAATGCCAATCTCAATTCCGTTCCTTTTGACGTTTTTGTAGAAGAGGGACGTACGGGCCGTTTCGTATTTGGCGTCGGAGTAAACTCGGATGCTGGCATTACCGGTAATATTGTCATTGATGAACGAAACTTTGATTATGAGGCCGTTCCACGTAATTGGGATGACTTTATCGAAGGTCGTGCTTTTCGAGGTGGCGGTCAAGGTTTTCGCTTGGAAGCAATGCCCGGACAAAACTGGTCTCGTTACATGCTTCAATATTCCAACCCGTACTTCAATGACACTAAGGTCAGTTTCAATACCAGCGCGTTCTTGTACGATCGAATTTACCAAGATTGGAATGAGAACCGAGTCGGTGGTCGTTTTTCATTTGGCTATCGACTGACACCAGATCTTTCCGTAAATACCGCACTACGTATTGAACAGGTCGGAGTCAAAAACCCCAGCACACTTGGCGTGCCTGACCTCGACGACGCTTTAGGAGACAACAATCTTGTTGGTTTTCGACTGGGCTTGAAACACGATACTCGTGACACCCCCTTCCTCGCGACCGAAGGTCATTATTTTTCAACAAGCGTGGAACAAGTCGTCGGCAGTTTTGACTACACCAGGGGGTCAATCGAATATCGAAAGTACAACCTGATCAGAGAACGAGCGGACGGATCCGGTCGACATGTATTGTCCTGGGGCCTGCAATTAGACGTAACGGGCGAAAACACACCGATTTACGATCATTATTTTGCAGGTGGTTATCAAACGATTCGTGGTTTTCGTTACCGAGGAGCGTCACCTGTTATCGGTGGTGTACAAACGGGTGGCCAAATGCGATTTCTTGGATCTGTTCAATATATGTTCCCCTTCACTGCGGACGATATGCTAAGAGGCGTCGTATTTACGGACTTTGGTACAGTCGAAGAACAATATTCCATAAACAGCGAAGATTTTCGGGTCGTTGTCGGCGCTGGACTGCGGATTGCGGTTCCGTTTATGTCCCAAGCACCCTTCGCATTAGACTTCGGTTTCCCACTCAACAGCGCTGACACGGATCAAAAACAAACGTTTAGCTTCTTCATGGGCTTCAGTCGCGGTTAACAAATTTCAGCATTACGATCATCGTTACGACGATAATTAACACCCCGATGCCCCAGATAATCAAATTCTTCTTCCGCTTGAATTGACTTTTTTCATCTGGGGTACGACTGCGTAATTCTCGCTTGTTGATACCCCGTCCTACTGTTATGGGTTCCGCGTCAACTCGAACGTCGATTACCACCGCCGCCGCCGCGATTTCATGCCGATCGGTGGCGGTTTCAATTTGATCGTCGTCCAATTGAAAGTTTGGGGGCAACAAATTCTCGATGGCGGTGTCCGTTTCGCGGCCTACGGGTGTCTCATCCAAATCTTCGTCAATAATAACAGCCGGTAGCGATTCCTCAGGCGCCGTCGGTGGCGCGGTTGTCGATGCAATGTCGTCTACAGGTTCATCCACGTCATCGTTGATAATAACAACCGGTAGCGATTCCTCAGGCACCGTCATTGGCGCGGGGGTAGATGCAATGTCACCGCTAGATTCGTCCCCGTCACTGTTGATAATAACAACCGGTAGCGATTCCTCAGGCACCGTCGTTGGCGCGGGGGTAGATTCAGTGCCGCCACCAGATTCATCCACGTCATCCTTGATAATAACAACCGGCAGCGATTCCTCAGGCACCGTCGATGGCGCGGTGATAGACTCAGTTTCGCCACCAGATTCATCCACGTCATCCTTGATAATAACAACCGGCAGCGATTCCTCAGGCACCGTCGGTGGCGCGGTGGTAGATTCAGTTTCGCCACCAGATTCATCCACGTCATCGTCAATAATAACCGGCGGCGATGCGTCAGACACTGTACCAAGCGGCGCTGACAAATCGTCTGCTGCCGGTTTTTTATGCCCTGGCGGAAAAAGCGGAGCAGGCGTTGTAATCGGTTGGGCCACTAAGGTGACGTTGGCAGATGAACCGGAGTCCTTGGAACCCAAACAAATTGTTTCATCGCAATGCGGACAAGTAACCTCCGTATCCGTAACGGCAGCATCAAACAATCCATTGCACAACGGGCATTCAAATTCGAGCAAGTCCATGTATGCGATCCTAATTAACAGCAAACATCTCTAATGGTATGATACACCAACGGACACTCAGTCCGTTAGTGCTTCTCCGATGGCAAAGATTTCATCAACATTAAGAACCTGATCATTCGATTCAAACAGTCGCGCTACCGCAGCTTTGTGGATTTTCATTTTTAACCCGCCCACTCCAATCGCTCCATAAGTTACTTTTCCTTCAATAACTCTAGCGGTATCAAGAATATCAATACCCTCAATACCAGCAGGCGCGACCGCATTTAGATCCACAAGCACCTTTAATGAGTCACTTGATTGCCAAATTTCCTGTGGCAATAATTGCACTCCACTCGCACCCGCGGCCACAACGACATCACAATCGCCAAGCAAGCTCGACAATTGGCTTGTCTCAGACACCATAACACCCGTAACTGATGAACCTTCCACTGCGTCAGAAACCTCCTGTGCGGCGGCTACAGCTCGTTCAGCAGTTCTTGACGCCAACTTCACCACGGCACCCTGGGACGCTAACAACCGACCAACCCGCTGCCCTACAGAGCCCGTTGCAGCCAAAACCAAAGCTCGACATTGTGAAAGCTCAACGTGCTTTGCCGCGGCCAAGACAGCAGCAGCAGCAGTCGTGTTTGCACCATTAGCATCGAGCATCACAGACACTCGCAACGGACCAAAAAAACAGCGCAGAGTCGCTTCCAGCAGCGCCTCGCCCTGCAGTACGTCCGTACCGCCAATAAACACCGCGGTATGACGTAAATCCTTCGGGCCTCGAGTAAACATCGCACCATGCACTAGCTTTTCAACTTGTTCGTCCGCCACGGCATGATACTGCAGCAGTTGTAATTCCGTGGAATCCACGGCGACCAAGGCATCAAATGCGCTAGCATGAGCGTCTGGGTCTAATTGAATAAGAACATTACTCTTTGTCATCGGGTGCTTTCTTTCTCAAACTAACATTAGCAGGCGTGGTCTTCTCGCCCTTGCTCGTCAATCATGAATATCTTTCGGGAACAATAATTATTCTTCATTAATTGTAGACAATAAAAAACCCATCTCCCGTGGAAAATCCGACGTGAGATGGGTTGTGTGTTGGTGATACCAACAACAGCCAATTAGCAACCCTTAAATGGGTGTGTAGCAGAGTCTCGACCGTCAAGCATGTCTTGAGCAGAAGGTGTTCCGGACATTGCATTTTTGATCGCTTGCAATGTCGCTTCGTAGTTGTACTCATAAATCTTTTCGTTATCTTCGGCTGCTGGGTGAATGAACACGCCACAGACAATAACGAGATCTTCAGCTTGATCGGCGTTAATCACACCTTCTTTAACAGCATCAGCAACTGCTTCAGCAACTGCACATTGAGCAGTTCCAAACATTTGTGCCACTTGCTTCATGCCTGTGATGGTCACTTTTGTGATCATCACGGTAGCAGGTTTCACAGCGAGATTAGGTGCTAATACTGCTAGTAGATTTGTGTGACCTTCGCTTTGGCGAGCCAGCGCATTTGCAAATGCGATGCCGACAGGACCATCTTTACTACCAATTAATAAATCGATATGGGCAACTTCATTTCCATCGCCAACAAGACTTTCACCAACTAACATGGACATAAGTGACTCTCCGTATACTAAAAAACTAAAAACTGATTTTTAAATAAAAACAAAACTGACGGTATCGCTTTAAAACAAAGTGGGTAATCTTTGCTAGGGATTCAAGCAAGCCGTTTTACCACGTAAACTACGGAGTAAACAACTAAGTGTAGTTGCTTCCGTCATTTGACATTACAACACCGCTTTTATCAACATCTCCCCAATCTTAATTCCAAATGAGTGTGCTCTTAATTATCGGTGCGAGTACAAGGGCAGCCGTTGCCTCTGCGAGGCAATCCTCTTGGACAATTCATGCCATGGACATGTTTGGAGATATAGATACCCGCACACGATCGAATTTTCAACTTCTCAACAACTATCCCACCGCCTGCATCTCCTTGCTGCCTGACGTACAACCCGACGCTATTTGTATCACCGGTCAACAAGGGCAACCTTACTAGCTCCTGCGGTCGACCAAATCGCCCGCATGCGTGATCCATTCGATTTACAAGCAGTCTTGGCCAACAGCGACTTCTTATACCCGCGAACATTTGCATCAAATACACGTCTCCCCCAAGATGAAACGCTGTGGCTAAAGAAACCAATCGCATCTGCAGCTGGACAAGGAATTCACGCGATTGACAATACCCACACGGGGTCTTTGGATCCTACCATGATTATTCAAGAACGAATTCCAGGGCGTAGTATTAGTGTCAGTTTCCTGATGCACCCAGCCCGTACAGTATTGTTAGGGTGCACGGAACAACTACTCGGTCACAGCGAACTCCACGCCAGCGAATTCCAATACTGTGGGTCGATCGGTCCCCTGCTTCTTCCCGCTTGCATCAATAGAGAAATATTAGAACTAGGTCAGTTTCTGCAGAATCAATATGCACTGCGAGGACTCATTGGCGTTGACCTGATATTACATGATAACCAACTGTGGCTAATTGAAATCAATCCCCGCTACACTGCCTCAATGGAGCTTTTTGAATCTCAATTCGATCGATCTATGATTCAATTACACCTCGACTCCTTTTCATCGAATCCTGCTACATTCAACCGCATTGACCATGCCAAAATATCTTATGGGAAAGCTGTATTATTCGCTCAAGCAACAACACAGATTCCAAACGAGTTTCAACCCATTTGGCAAGCAGCACTAAATTGTCAACGGCCCACGGTGGCGGATCTACCGGCTATTGGGACAACAGTTCTAGTCGGTCATCCCTTATTCACAATTTTCGCTCGTGGGGAATCAGCCGCAGAGACAAAAACTAAACTGCATCAGCAAGCCGCCACTTTCTATAATCGTCTATATGAGGCGTAAACAAAAACTCCGCCAAATCCCAACTGCGGCCATTAGTGGTTCCAATTTCGTCCTGCGAGCTGCGGTTCCCAATCAACCTCCCCCGCTAACTTCGCAATCTCCTGCAGGCACAGTTGCAGAATTTCCCCTAGCGTTTGTTTGTCGGTCTTTCCTTGTGACAATCTGACTACATCGATCGGCTCACCAACGTACAACTGCACTCTAGCCCGTGAAATAAACGGCTTCAAGATAGCATTTGTAAAAGTAATGTCCCGTATGTAAAACGGTACGATTGGAACTCCTGCTCGAATCGCAACCAATACCGCACCAGGTCGACATGATTGCATCAAGTCCGATGTCGTGTTCAATCGTCCCTCGGGAAACATCAATACTAATCGACCACTCGCTGCCTCACGAATTGCCCGCTTGGTGGCCTGAGTATCGACTCCTTGGCGGCCAACAGGGATCATACCCAAAAATCGAAACAGGTAACGTAGAACGGGAATCTCAATATATTCTCGGGCGACTAAACTACCGACAGGCTTGTTACAGGCCATTTGAATAAAAAAACCATCAACACTGCTGCGATGGTTGGCAATCAGAATTGCGCCTGTGGACAGGCCTTTTAATCGACCGTGTAAGCGAGTATTCCATTGAAATAGAGTGATCATTGCTGCGGGCATCCACAACAATGCTTGAACGAAGTTTAAATGAGAGCGATGTGCATATCCAGCAGCCATCAACAACGGCGCCAGGGAAGCTAACACAAGTATGAATGTCGCGATCATATCGCCCACCCCTTAGACAACATCCGTATCAACCGGCCAGCCGCGAAATACGATTTGGGGCCATTTCGACAGTTTCGGCCACGTGCCGAAACTGCATTAGATACGCATCTTCAACCGTGTCTTCGTAAAAGTCTCTTAACACCGACAACGCCAAAAATCCCTGCTTACGGAAAAATAACTGTGCCTCTAGATTGGTTTCTCGGACCTCTAAAACAACTCGATTACGTCGTTGCCGAGACAGTTTGCTTTTGAGTTTCTCTGCCATTGCCGTACCGACCTGGGATCGTTTGTGTGCGGGGCACACAGAGAAATTCAGGACGTGTAAACGGCTTTTGTGCAACTCATAAACCATAAATCCGACGATCCTCTCGTTGCGTTCGACAACCATGCCAATACAATTTCGTTGCCGCAGACAGCGTATAAAATCAGCTTCGCTCCAGGCAAACTCAAAATTTGCATTTTCAATTTTAAGAACTTCCGGCATGTCGCGCCGAATCATCCAACGCATATGTAAATCGGCATACTCTGTAGCTTCCAGCGGCATTCACATGCTCCTTCGTAATCATGTGTTAACTTACGTTAACACAACATCGCATTTATATAAAAAGGTTCCGTCCCTTTCAAAACACGATCGGTGGTGCATTTTTACTCTCCACACAGCTGAACAACACGTTTCATTCATTCAACTACGTCCCATACCATGCGACCACAACACCTCGTGAATCTCCTCAATCAGGAAAGTAGAAAATAGCAGATTACGATTTTCTTGCCAAGACGAGCTTGGGGTTTAGTTGCCTACGTCCGGCGCGATTACTTTTCGTTTCCGCATCTTTATCAAATGCTGATTCGGCCACATGTTTAAGACCAAGCAAATTCCAATCAGCAATCCTCCAAGCACGCTCGTGGCAAAGAACAACCACCAGACAACTCCCAGCACAACAGGTGGCCCCAAGGGCACTAGCGCAATCCAATGTCTTAACCACTCTTGCTGCATCGCCCAAAATGCTACAGTCATAGCAACACACAACAGGGTTACCGCAAGTAATTTCACCCAAGGACTGTCACCATCAATTGCAGACACTCCCGTAATAACGACTTGACGTAATTGTCCATCGACGACACCGCGAACTGTCACGAAGGAATTTTTCTGTTTCTGAGGCACGATTGCGACTTTGCCTTGGCCGATTGTTGGCAAGCTTCCCGACTCAGCAAGTATCCGAGCAAGGTCTTGTTGCATGTCCACATCCACAAGACCTTGAAACGACTCGATCGATGCCATGCCTTGTAATCCCGCAAACTGACTGCTAAGTTCGCGTAATTGCGTTTTCCAAAAACTATTTTCATGACTTCCTGAAACTCTCCCAACGGACTCCCATAGTCGAATTCGTGCTCGCAATTGCTCAGTAGAAATCTCAACAATTGGCGCGTCAACCAACGTGTCCAACTGCAAACTCTGCAGAATGCTTTGCTCCGCATGCACTGTCAATACGCTCTTTTGAACAACCACGTGCTCAGGCACTGGAAATACAAGCGGCAACGCGTTGTTCCCTACTACGCGTACAAACTTGCTCGTAAAGACAACTTCGATTTCGTGGAAGTCTGTGTTGGACTGTATCGGAATACGCAACGACTTCGTGACTCCTTGACGTACCGGCAACGGAACGCCATGTACACTCACACCGACCAATTCCAACGACTCCGGCCACGACAAAACAAATTCATCGCCCGTCATCGGAACTAGGTAATATTTGGCGATCGCAAACAATTGCTGCGAGTTAGTCAGCGTCACTTCGTAATCAGCCAACGTTACCACTCCTTGATTTTGAGCGTCAACACTGGCGAGCAAATGGATATCTGAATTCACCGACAAGGGAAAAACATAGTGGCTTTCCGGCGTCACCTCAGAGGGGATAATTGCATTGGACCAACGACTCAACGGTTTTGCGTTTTTGGAATCCCATTGGATCTTTTTTCCCAGTCGATCAAATTGAGGTACATAAACATAACTTTGTATTTTGTCATTACCTAAGTCAACAATTCTAACGTTAGGAACTTGGACAGCGCCCCCATCTTGTGCCAATTTGAACTCAACCATCCATTCGTAGTAGGTTTGAGTGGGATCATCGGGACGCAGCACGATCCACTGTTCACCACGATCACCATCAATCAACTCGTATTGAAAATTCGGCGACACGGTAATTGTTTGGATATCAACATTCCGCACCGCAATCCTCAACGTCGACAACTCCCCTTGAACTAATTGTAATTGTGATCGGATACGCACTATCCAGTCACCGTCAATATCATGCATACTTGTCGCAATCACTCCACTGAAACTCGTCGAATTCTGTGTCGCTCGAATCTCACACATAAGAGCATCCGCAGCGGAAGGAAATACCGCCAGTAGACGTCCTCGATGTGATGCATCAAACCGACGCTCAACGGTCGGAAAAACGATATCACTTGGTGCCAGAATCCGAGCCAATACACTATCGGTCGTATACACACGCACCTGTTCACTACGTATCGATGCCTGTTCTAACGACACGACGGGAACTTGTATTGCCTGGTCCGTTAACTGCACGAATCCTCGCAATTCGAAACTGTGTGTTCCAGTGAGCCCCTGATTAAAAAACACTGATAAATACCCCTCTTGAGCTACATGCATTTGTGCTTCTAAAGGGATGCCGTTTTGAAACATTGACAACGACTCAAGTTGAAAACGCTGCGGAATCTTAAAACGATGTTGCATGACAGAATTATTCGCAACTTCAATGTCTGCAAAATATCGCACGACGACCTTTTCTGCGTCAATCGTAACATCGCAATGCTGTTCCACCAGCGTTGTCGTTACTCGAGGTGTAGTGGTGATCGTCGGAATATCGTTCTCTTGAATGTCAAACACTCCACTAAAAGCATCTGCGGCATTAAAGACCCGCTGCAGTTTTTCGTAATTTGCTTGTGACGTCGTCACGCCAACATCACTTTGCCAGGTTAACTCGTCATGGACTGAAAACGCCATCCAATGTTCGTTTTGGCGTTGTACCATGGTGTGTATACGCGGTACTGCAATATTCCCTATACCCGATGCTCCATCTATATAAAACTGCAGTAAAACCTCAAAACCCTCTGAAGTTGGTTGCTCCAGTGTAAACTGAATCGTGGTCTGCTCTCCTTCTTGAATAAGAGGAGATTCTGAAATCAACTGACCCGCTTGAATAGGCAATAGTTTTAACCGTGGATCAACCTGCAAGCTAAATTGTTGTGCATTGCCGGCGAGCACGTCAAATTGCAAACGAACATCCACGGTAACTGAATGCGGTGCAAGACGTAACCACTGATATTGATCTACCTCCAATATGGCCGATGTCAACAATTCCGCCTCGTCGCTGGACCACAGCACTTCAAACAAACCGGTACGACCAAGCTGTACCGAAGTTTGCCGCGCAGCTAAATCAACCGTCGTCGCGCCAGCATGACCTCGCACAACTACATGCTGCCCACTTTCGATGTGATTCGTGATTAGTTTCGCGTCAACCACCTTCGGAATATGCAGCGAAAACCGCTGCGATTCCGCTCTTGCCGATAACGGTTCGATCAAAATTGTCAACTCATGGACGCCGGTACTGGCAAGCTGAAATTGCAGGCCTTGTTGACTTTCATGCCACTGCGTACGGATTTCCTGTCCCTGTTGCAACACGCGTACTGATTTACATTCGGACTTCCAAAACGGTAGAACAACATCAACTACTATGTCAGTCGTACTTATTTCAATAACCGATGTAATCATCGGAGTGATCGCTGTCTCTGCCGCCACGTCCTCATTCCATGTCAACTCATAGTTTGCGGACGTCAACAGCCAATCACGACTACCAGTTTTTAGCTGTGAATAACGGTTTCGCATTCTCTGGTAAAACTCTTCCGGCAAATAGACATATTCACCGTAAGGTTCCCTTTGATCATTCACAGGCATAAACACATCAAAAACAATAGGCGCCTCTGTCTCATCGGAACTTACGGCTTCGGTGATGGGCGACGTAGTCGGATTTTGGAAAGCTCGAGCCATCTCACTCCCCAGCAAGCATAAAACAAACAGCAAGCCACAGGATAAGATTTGAGGCTTTAAATTTACATCAAACCTCAAATCCGCGGATTCGGCTAAATGAGAGCCTTCTTCCTGCTTCCGCGCACGAACTACAAACACGACAAACCACGTCACCAGTGATGCAAAAAACGCTTGCGAGCCAAATTCAAGTACCGTGATCGGTAGGAACAAGCAAATCGAACCCACGACTGGAGGAATAATAAAACTGAGGTGCCAACGCTGTCGAACTAGAACAAAAAACAAACCCAACCACCCGACAAAGCTGGCCCACGACATTGCACGCATCGTGGTCGTACGAAATGTTGTAAAAGTCATTTGCTCGTCTTGCCCTAATGCACCAGTAGCGACTACCCACAATTGGTCTTGTTGCAAAGTCGCTCGATACGACGCCGCCACTTGAAAATCACTAGTTGGCTGTTGATACTTACCTATCATCCAAGCATCCAGCGGAACAAAACTACCAATTGCCATGTCGTACATATCTACCAACCGTTGTTGGTGAACGGAAGTTGTCTTAACTATCGGTACTGTGGATCCACCATCGTTGAACCATTGATCCGACGTGAGCACCAAGCGATCACCTAACATTAAAAATAACAAGTGTTTGTTTTCTAGCCACGACAAAGACGATTGATATTGATTGGATCCATCGGAGACCGTTACCGGTTCGCACAGCGAACTCGGCGACACCTCGGCAAATTGAAGTGCTAGCACGTCTACCACAATATCGGGCAAACTGGGGTCATTTCGTCTGAATTCACGGTAGTTATGCAACCACATCGCCCAATTCAATCCGGCGGTCACTTTCTCAAGTCCAGCTGCACGAACCAAGGCTCTGGAAACTCGTTGTTGCATGTTTCTTTTTACAACCTCAGATCGTAAACCGCTGGATTGGTCAAAATGCACCTTGCCGGTATCAACATTTTCCGACGAACCTAGCCATGGACCGAAGAGCCGCCGCATGATTGTAGGTGGATTCTGCCGTTCACGCACCAGTTCATAACCAGGTGGAATAGACACTGACCAAATGGTGTTTAAGACTTGGCACTCTAACTTTGGAAGAAACCCCTCAAGTTGTTGTACAAATCCAAGTGGTCTGCGGTGAGCATTGAACCGAATCGTGACATAGGATAGCTGTTGTTGCTGATTTAACGGAATCTGGTACCGTCGCCTAGATGCCGGCTTCTCTTCTAAGTCCAAATAGACACGTTCATCGTCAACGGTGATGCTCTGCAGTTCAACAGCCGTGGGCAATTGCAACAACAAAAAAGGTTCCCCACGATTTTCAACGACATAACGTACTTCATGTAAACTACGCCCATGTGTCAAATGGCGCGATTGAACATGTGCCATCCAAACCCAATGTTTCTGTTTTCCAGATTTACGAACTGCGCGAACTTGAGGTGAAGAACCTAAGGGCTGAGAATAAACAAAACCTTGACGAAAGCTAGCGGATCCCTCGGTAAGTTTTGGCAGGGAACGATTAATCGTACCCCCTAAAAATGCCACTTGATGTTCCGTGCCCCACCGCACGTCGACTCGACCTAAAAATTCGTTCGCGGCAGACACCTGATACAGCGGCAAGTCTGAAAAGACCTTCAGACCTAAGGTTCGTTGCCCGATTAGAACAAACGGAGTACCCTGTGGGTCTGGTAATACAAATTCCCATATATGTTTCCCTGGGAGAACGCTTTCTGTGACTTGTAAGTTTGTCCTCGTAGCACCAACTAAGTTAAGGGGCAGCGATTGGCTTCCCTCCTCGCCCAATGGATACCAACTCCATTGCATTTGCCCACTTTGGCGTTCAGCGGACGTAACCTGCAAACGGTTTACCTGCGTAGCATCTGGAAGAATGGTTAATTTCACAATCTCGTGCGCCTCGTCACCTTGAACCTCCAAGACACTATATAGATCTACATCAAACGTCTGCTGGCGGCGAGAAACTGCAAACTGCGCTTGCGCGACCGCTGGGTCGTGGCGGTAAATGAACCCCACATCCTGTAACATCTCGATTTCCGTCAATTCTTGAGATTGAGAATTCAAGCGAAACGGAAGCAAAGCCGCAACATTCGAGACTCGTAATACCGCAGGTTGCTCAGCAACCACACCAATAAAATGTTGTTGTTCGACCACTTGGTACATTTGCCGATTGCCCGGTGCTGGTGGTTCAAACCCAAGACAAGTTAACTGGTTACCCGAAAATTCCCCGAACTCGATAGCACACTGTAGCTGTAATTTTAAAGTCACCGGTTGGTCTGGACCAATCCCATTATTAAACACCAACTCCAACACGCGCTGTTTGACTCCAGCAACTGTCACCGTGGACACGTGAAATTGACCTACTAAGCCCTCCGGTTCTGTGTTTACGGATGTTACTTGCCACGGAGACTTCAACGACATACGCAATTCATGAACCGTTGAATCTCCTGACGTGATGTGGATTTCTGTGGCCAACTTTAGCAGCTTAGTAGATGCTTCATATCGCGACACTTGAGTGGCATGTAAAACAATCGGAGCGAAACCAGCGGTTATCAGAATATTTGGATTGGGCTCGTACATCTCCAGCATCCGAACGGCAGTCCCGTGTTCCATATTCAAGTCACGCTCGACCGCTCCTTCCGGCACCAATTGTTGCAATTGGAGCCCATCACGTACACCAATACTCATCTGTCCTTGACGCCAAACCATATTACGAACCCGAATTACGGGCAGGCGGATTGCCTGTCCGAGTACAAATGACGCGACTGCTCGTATTTCCAATTCAGCATCAGCCGCCACCGACGCCAAGGCAATGTCATAGCGATTCGCTTTGTTTGGGTCAGGCTGAATTATTAATTTTTGATTTCCACTACCAACAGAAGTCAATCGTAACGAAGGATCCAATTCTATTGAAATGCTCCCTTCATCTTGTTGCCGTGTATCTAATTGAATCGTCGAGACAACATCGATCCCCGTTTTACCAATCGTATAGTCGATCTGGCTTGTATAAAATTTTGCCGTCGGATCGGCGCCTGTCTGGAGAGATTTATCGATCGTCAACGTCGCTGTAGCACGACTTCCAATTTGTACTAACCAACGTTGAAACCCATCAGCTAATGGTGGCAAGGAGACAAAACTGGGCATGTCCAGCATGTCTAACATTACCGACGTTTCCACGGGCCTTGATTGTGCGTCAGATCCCGATCGTTCTGTGATTGAATTGGTCCATAACAGACCCACCGAAGACTTGAGTAACAAGCCAACAGGAACGTCTATCACAAAAATCGAAGACCCTGCCGAGGGAACTGCTAGATCAAATCGATGAACTCCACCGGACAAAGTGCGACCTCGCAACGTCCAGTCGAACTGCAGCGTCCCCGATTTTGGCACGACCAAAACTGGCAAACCCACAGGCGTCACTCCTGTCGTAGCCGCTAGGTTTTCAACGGATGGGTCAGTGCCATTTTGACTTGCGGTATTTGTCAACCAGCGCGGTGAATTAATAGCCAGTGACGATTCACTTAATGACATTCGCCCTGATCCAGATAACATCGACTCAATAACCAACCAAGCTTTACCAGCGGTCAATTGGTCACTCTGTTGTTTCACATAATAAATAGAACGTCGAACAATAAACGCACCAGATCCGCCATCCCGAGCAGCGCGCTGCTCGAGGTCAGCCGCGTTTATAGCATCAATCATATCCTTGAACGAAAGACGCTTGACGGGCAAATACCCCTGTAAAACGTCATCTAAATCATCATGGTTGACTCGCACAGCGCGATAAAACAAATCACTCGCCGAAAACTCCCCACCTGTTCCCTTAGTATTATTGTCTGCAAGTGGCGTTGCCCGCTGCGCTGATGCCTGACCAGCGAGGACCAAGCTCGCCAATGCCATTGTACTGACGACAAACCTACGTATGGCGCAACTGTATCCACCACGTCGCCTAGTAAACGTTAAAGAGCCTAGATCCATCATCACGCCTGCTTTTCTGACGAACGGTTCTGACTCGCCAGTTTAGCGTCACTCTGCTCCGCATCCAACTCTGCTGGAACATGTAATGCTTGACTATTGGAGTCAAGCGCTGAACGCGGTATTTCTAAGAGTGAGAGGACTGCCGACTGTGTTTCGAAAGGCTGAACTCCACCAGCACGCATTACGGGTGGTGATAAATTTGGGGCACGCAACAGCACATGCAACAATTTAGCCAATCCGATTAAGAGAAAGCCTCCCAAAGATGCTTGAATAATCAGCACCACCAGTTCTGGAATCCAAACCGCTGCTGTTGTCAGAACGCCGCCGAGGATCATTAACGTTGCTGGGTGATGCAACCACCCCACAAACATAACCACCATGCCCACCACCAACACAATCGCCGAAACGAGTAACAATAAAGTTCCCCGTTGAAAGCTCGTGATCTCAAAGGTCGGTACAGTACCAACCGATGAAAACAGGTATTGATTGACACTGCCGGTTGTCGTCCTCTGTTGTTCAACACCAATCCACTGCTCTAGAGATTGTTGATTTAACGCCGCTTCACGACTCCACCACAATCCGGTCCATTGCCAGACATGTTCAGCGGTCATCATGGCCGGAGATCTAAACAGATGACGGTCAGCTGCCATCATGATCTGCCAGTAGGTTCGACCACTGTTGCGCGCACCAATCACCTCCGGCAATGCGATCCGCAGGTGATGTGATGTTTGAGGACGTGTATACCAAGCTTCAATCCGATATTCCGCTTCGCGTCGTTCGGAGGCCAGTCGCAGTAGTAATTGATGGTTCTGGTTCAATACAATTTGGTCAAAAGGGACCCGCTGGCCATTAACGGCCATAACCAAACTCGCCGAATCGAACAGAAACTTGTCCAGGGGAAATTGGATTCGTACAAACACATCATTCGTGCGGATGACCATCGCAATTCGCTCGCGACACCCTTGCTCGGTCAAAATGGATTGAGCCCAATATCGTTGTAATTCTGTTGTATTGAGCGCTGCATCACGTCGCAAACGCATCGCAATTGGCACTTTGGCTGTTTCAACGGTCGCAAAAAGATTTAGCCGATCAGCCGCGCTACCCGATTGTGATTCCCTATCGAGTTGCCAATCTTTGCCCACACGCTGACAGTGAAATATGTCTTGGGTCTCAACGGTCACAGAATTGCGTACCAATTGAGTCGTTGCTTGCTGCACAGGCATGATTAACTGGAAGTTGACCGTCTGAGATTCATCACTCAACAATTGAGGCAACTCTTGCCGATAATGTAACACAATTCGAACCTGCCCTCGATGGTCCGATTGTAAATCAACTGCTACTATCGATTCCTGCAGTTCGCCTGTATCACTTCCTAAACCCATAGAATCCGTAATGACTGACCACGGCAAAGCTTTTTGACTTACTGTCGTTTTTCCCTCGGAATCCACTGCTGTTGTCTCCATAAAAACACGCAGTGTCTTGTTAGTGCGAACAATCTCAGGAACCTGCAGCACAATCTGACGGATCCCTTCATAGTCAACTTGATAATCTAAAGTCTGCTGAAAACTCGCAAATTGGTCGTCTAAGTGAATGACGCTACGCGAAGACACCAGCAAACTTCGCTGCCGAATTCGCATGGAACCACGAAACTCTAGCGAATCTTGCGCGGCATGTTCTGGGGATGCATGATATACCAAGGGGGTTTGGCCACTATCAATGTTCTCAAAGGCCTCTAAATCTTGACGCGTTCCAATCACTAACCCCCTCATTTTAGGAAGTTGAGGGGTCATTTCGACATTATCCGCTGCCTGCACAGCAACTATCGCTAAGGAACGCTTAATGGTCGCCGATGCACCGCCCATTGCCTTAATCTTTGGCGTGGTCAGCGTAATGGGAACATCTTGTTCTTGTACTGCTTCGTCTGTCAAACGCCGCGCCCGAATTACAACAACCAACTCGCCAACCGCATCATCCCCCAATGTTGACACTGAAAAACCAACTTGACCAGCGCTGGCTTGAAAATCTACTAACGTGGAAGACTCACCTTGGCGCTGAAATACTTGGTCAAACTCCCAATCCGGAAGTTCAATTGATAAATCATATTCGCCGTTACCGACATACTGGCAATGCAATTCAATTTCTAATCGAACCTCCGTGGCTGCCACTTTGAAATAATATTGTGGCTCGATCTGCAATTGTGTGACCTGAGGTCGAACAGTGCCTACGACTGTATATGAAAGATTGTAGTACTCAAAAAATGCAATATTTGAGCGACTGCCAATACCCATCGGAATATCTTGAGCAGCAGGATTTTTGCGCCGCACATCGCCGCTTATGTGCCACCATAACGCCCAATTAACATCGCTTGAAATTAACACAGACCCAGATTGTTTAACGGTATCAAGTACTTCAAAACCGGTGAACGTCACCATGCTTTCGTTGGCATCTCCAAAAACCGGGCCAATCGAGGGGTCTGAGTTGACCGCCGAGGCAGTCGGTTGATAAATCGCTTGCAACGCAATGGTTGTTTGAGCAACCGGCTTATTCATCACCACTAACAGTCGCTGTCGTGCCCCCAGCGGGTCGCCTGTTGGTGACACCTGACTGCCTGATACGGTAATGCGGTATTCTCCTGTTGGGGTGTTCACCCACTGCATCGACGGCGGCAACAACACTTCAAAGCTCGTTACATCCGCACCCAACCCATCAATGCTAATGTCCACTTCGGCAGACATGTTTTTTCTTCCTAAGACATTATATCGAGTAGCCACTGTTGCCTGATACCGAGTCGTAACTGGACTGTTAACCTGATTATTCGCACTCCAACTGATTTGCAAATCCCCACCTTGAAAATCAAAAGCAAATTCGGTGGTATTCCCCAGTCCGGGCTTCGCTTGTACTGCGATTTCCGGAGGGGAGAACTGAGCCTTGGACAACGGCACCACGAGTGAATTAAAATGACCTCGTGCTAATGGAGTGTCTAACTGTAATTGAGTGATTTGCCCAGCCTTACGCAGCGGGCGAATGATATCTAGGGTAAGTGTGTGAACACTGTCAGCAGCCCCTCGAATCCAGCCAACATGTCCGTCTTGCTCGTCCCACGTAACAAAGAATGAACCGTTACCTGCATAGTGAGGTGCCGTCCGCATTACACTCTGACTCAAACGTAATGGCACTCGAGTCCATTGACCACTAACGTCTCGAACAATTCGGATGCGATAGGCAACCGCTAACAAAGCGTGCGTTTGTGTGGCGCGGCCACTGAAAGTGGTTTCTTCAATCGTATAGGGTGGTGGAGTGTTGGGAGTGTCAATCTGATTCTGCTGATTGTACATCCGCAAATACTCTTCAAGCATTAAGTTTGTCGCAACCTTAACGAATTTTCCGTTTTTGTCCTTCAATAAAAAGATTTCCGTTGGCGCTTTGCGTACCGCTCCTCCTAGGCTCGGCGTCTCGACGCCGGCGGGTTCTTCATCCTGACCACACACCGTGTCAAACGCGACGCAAGACAGAATGAGTAACACAGCCGCAATTAGCGATCGTAATGAACTCGATTTGGGCAACATGGATAAACGATCAAGGGAATAAATAGAATGGTTCCAGCTCGAACGAGCTCTCTTCATTCTATCGCCCGGCAGGCTGTTTTCAATGTATTTCAGGACTAGTTATGCATATACAAGCCTAGGAAAACTAATTGGTTCAGATTATAGAGGTTACCTAAACCATCAACGATAATTTGGGGGGGATAGGTGACCAGCAGCGGTTAAATTTTACCGCAACGGCCTGTCCTAGCCGAAATGCCAAAAAGTCAAATACCTAGCCATAAATAATCATCCGCGGGTCGTTCCGCTTTCCGCCCCTAAAAACAATATTTTTACGCGATGCATGACTGTTCTGAACCTTTGTTTTGCAGTCGATATCAACAACCGCAGGTAACATTCGCCGTTTTTTGTAATGTTAAAACTAGACTTCGGCAGACTGTTTGGTATTATCAAAGTAGATTCCATTGCCACACGACGCCTCTTTTTTGAGGCTGTGGTGTTCCCAGCCATTGTTTTTATCTTTAAAATTCTTGGCTTCCGCTGTTAAGTCACAGTGGCAATTGGCCTCTTCTCTGTTCCGGCCCCGTCGAGTCACTTTGGTGTCACGGCGGGGTCTTTTTTTCCCACTACTCAAAACTCTATTATTATTTGTTACATGTGGACTATCCAATCAACAACAGCGCATCTTCAAAACGCCAATCTAACAGCCAAAATCGATCTCGCATTTCCAAATCGAGGTTTATTTGATGTAAACCTAAACTCGAACCATCTACCGCTCACACATACACTCGCCGTGCAACTCAACGAACCACCTACCGACGAATTTGAAAAACAACTGACCGCCTATACCCGCCAACGTGATTTGATTGCGACGTATGGCAAGCAACCAAATCAAGCAAATCATGCGGAGATCATGTGGCGATACATGACTTCCACAAACGAAACGCAATCTCGAGTAGGCGTTGAAGTCGTTGCCACTTTGCAAACTGATGAACTTTTTCAACCTGCCACACTCACTTCACAGACCAGCTTTACGTCCGGCAACATTTCCATATATTCGCCTGAAGGTACTTGGCTCGATAGCGAAACAAACGCACCAATAGCCAATGCGAACGCCATCTTGTGTCACTTTAGCAACGGAACTAGCTATCTAGAGATTCCACATCCGATGGATGCCCACGGGTTCACGCTCAATTGCAATGGTGCGTCAACTCGCTGGGAATTCCTGCTACTCAATCAAAAAATAGAAAAAGGTGTAATCCATCGCGCCCGAATCCAAGGATGGTGGTGCAGCGACCTCCTGACTCAAGACGCCGCTAGCGAACTCATTGCTAGCTTGGCAAACTCGCCATTACCTCTCACAACCTAGACATTGAAGTCATTAGTGACCGAGGTTCAACCAATCAACTTCTCGACTACTTTGCCACCTTGATCTGTAAGCCTCACATCCAAGCCTTTGAACGGGTGCACTAGGCGATGATGATCAAAGCCAAACAAGTGAAGAATCGTCGCGTGAAAATCGTTTACGTGAACCGCATCCTCGACAGGTGCCCACCCGATGTCGTCCGTTTTCCCCACAACTTGGCCGCCTCGAATGCCTCCTCCGGCCATCCACAAACTATATGCATAGGGGTGATGGTCTCGACCGGTGTTCTGTTTATTCCCGCCGCGGTTTTCACCTAGCGGCGTGCGTCCAAATTCGCCAGCACAGATAACCAACGTTTCATCTAGCAGACCTCGTTGCTTTAAGTCCGTGACAAGTGCAGCGGCTGGTTGATCAAGCATCCTCGCATTGTAGGAAATCTCTGCGTCGAGATTACTATGGTGATCCCACGAAGCATGCATCAACGTAACACAGCGCACGCCCCGTTCAACCAAACGCCTAGCTAGCAAGCAATTCTTGGAAAACTGTTGGTACACATTCGCCCCACCACCACGAAAGCTATTTTTCTTCGGCTCGGATCGGGTGACGCCATACAAATCCAAAGTGGCAGATGTCTCGCTACTCAAATCTGTCAACTCCGGCGCGGCCTGCTGCATCCTGAAAGCCAGTTCATAGGCATTGATCCTGCTAGCGATTTCTGTATCGTTTTGTTTTTCAAGCCGCTCGCGATTAAGTTGATTGATTAAATCTAGAGAATCCTTTTGCATTCGTTGATCGTATCCCCGCGGATTGTTAAGGTTCAGCACAGGCTCACCTTCACCACGAAACACCACGCCTTCATAGGTCGACGGCAGAAACCCGCTTGTCCAATTGGAAACACCACCGGAGCTACCGCGGCCTGCCGATAACACAACATAGGAAGGCAACTCATTCGTTTCACTACCCAATCCATAAGTCAACCACGAACCCAAACTTGGTCGACCGAAACGAGGCACACCTGTCGTCATCATGAGTTGAGCGGGATGGTGATTAAATGCATCGGTATGCATCGACCGCACCAAAGCAATATCATCAGCACAAGACCCGATGTGAGGTAGTAAATCGCACAACTCCATTTGGCACTCACCATATCGATGAAACTTCCTCTTGCTCCCCATCAAAATTGCGCTTTCTTTTTTGATAAACGCGAATCGAACTTTGTCCGTCAATTCCTGTGGAAGACTCTCCCCGTTTTTTTCTACCAAGATCGGTTTAGGATCATACAAATCTACGTGACTCGGAGCACCCGCCAAGAAAATAAAAATACAGCGTTTGGCGGTGGGGGCAAAATGAGACGGTGCCAGTGCCAAAGCTCCGCGTGACTCGGCCCCTGCTCCTTCATCTGCAAATAATTGGGATAGAGCCAAGCCTCCTAGCCCACTTGCTGCGGAGGTAAAAAATTCCCGCCGCGTCTGCGATTCCATTGCCGCTCGTACTTTCATCGTTTGTATTTGTTGCATTTTTCCGCTCCACACTTTTCTAACACTCATCCCCAACGGTAAACTATACTTTCACCGTTGTTTACCGATTTTACGCTGACGCGACGCTATTCCTTAGTGATAAATTCATCAAGATTCAAAACAACTCTGCCCAACGCTACCCAAGCAGCCGCAGTGGGTGTAGCTACAACCTGAGGAAATGGCCGCTCACCAATAATCGCCTCCGCATTTTTTGGATTTTCCGTTAGCTGAGACAACTGACTCTCTAAATATTTGACCACCGATAGATATTCTGAATCGGTCGGATAACGAGACAGGCATGTCAAAAACAAATACTCGATCCTAGCCCTTCGTAATTCTTCGTTACGTTTTTCCGAACCATTGTCCGAGGGCACCTCAGTTAGCACGCGCAGGGCCAAGCGTTGCGCACACTCGTGAAACACCTGGTCATTCCAAAGCGTAAGCGCCTGCAACGGTGTATTGCTACGAGAACGCAGGGTCACGCATTGCGTTGAATCTGGGGAGTCAAACGTCATCAGCATCGGGTAGGGCGAAGTCCTCTGAAAGAACGTATACAGGCCTCGCCGGTATTGGTCGTCTCCGGAACTCGTACTCCATTGGGCGCTGTTTGCATACGTCAACGATGCATATTCACTTGGTTGTGGAGGCTTAACACTCGGGCCGCCAACTCGGTGACTTAGCAAGGCACTCGCATCCAAAGCTAAATCTCGCACTATCTCAGCCTCCACGCGCGCGCGGTGTTGTCGTGCCAACCAACGGTTATCGGGATCACTTTCAGTTAGTTCGCTGCGCGTCGCAGATGCTTGTCGATAAACACTACTCGTCAAAATTAGCCGGTGAATATGCTTGAGACTCCAACCTTGAGTGCGGAATTCGTGGGCTAACCAATCTAATAAGTCTGAATGCGATGGGAGCTCGCCTTGTTTTCCAAAATCATCACTCGTAGCAACCAACCCTCTGCCAAAATAGCGTTGCCAAATACGATTGATTGTGACCCGCGCTGTGAGTGGATTATCCGCCGAGACCGTCCACTGCGCTAAATCCAAACGATCCACTTGTTCCGCGCGAGGTTCAACCGGTGGTAAAACCATCAACCCCGACGTCTTAACCGCTGAGCCAGGCGTGAGAAAATTTCCCCGTAAATGAATGTGCCCCTGACGAGGAGTACTGATTTCCACAACACTTTGAGCTTTAGTGGCTGGTGCCTTCGGCGCTTGCGCCGCGTGCTCCCGCTCCGCTCGGACCACCGCGAGGTATCCAGTATTAAGTGTCTTAAAATACTCCATAATTACTTGTTGCTGTTTCGCGTTCCGCTGACTCGACTTAATAGCAAGCGCCGACATAACATCCACAGGGGTTCCTTGCAGTGTTAATTCGCCATCGTTTTCCGCGGTAGAAATGCGGAAACGACCAATATTGTGTGCACGACCGTCCGCATATTTCTGCTCTAACTGGATACGCAATTCAACGCCCTCGGAAAACTGGATTCCGTCCGCGAATTGAAATAACGCTTGATGTGATTTTCCAAATTGAGGCATAACCGCCCAGCCGTCATCGATGTCCGTGTTAACTGCTTTTTCCACCTGCCAGTTTTGTTGTGAAAAATCCGCTTGAGTGCGTGCGATCGAAACTTTTTGAAATTCATCCTCTGTTCCAAATCGACGAACTTCGGCCGTCACCATGGTCAGCACAAAATTTCCATTGTCGGCTCGACCAGGCCCTTTTTCTGGAAGCGAGTCATCTGGTAAAACTTCCAAGCGAAAACCTGAAATGCTTGGCATATCCACAGTGATGGTGTAGATCTCGGAACTCTCATTCGGTCCCTCGGCCAACCACGAAGCATCGGCCAGCTTTTTAAATGTTGTGCCATGCTTACTAGAAACAGCAACGCTAGGGGGTACGACCCACGTGTGCCGCGATGCCCTCTCAGTAGCCAACCAATTTTCTAATGCCATGGGTAATGCATTGGCCGTATACTGTTGTACGGCTGCCACGAACGGTTGGTGGCTTTGTTGAAATTCATTTTCCGTTTCAGCAAATTCCAATTGCTCAATTACAGTTGGCGCCGCGATATCTTGTTCGGTAATATCGTTGAAGAATGAATATAATTGATAATATTCACGATGCGAAATCGGATCATATTTGTGGCTGTGACACTGAGAACACCCGACCGTTAAACCCATCCAAATCGATCCAAACGTATTGGTGCGATCCACTGTTTTCTTCACTCGATCTTCTTCCTTGTCCGTACCCCCCTCAGTGTTGTGCAACGTATTGCGGTGAAAACCAGTCGCGACCTTCATTTCGACCGACGCATCTGGCAACAAATCGCCGGCTAATTGCTCAACTGTGAACTGGTCAAATGGCATATCAGCATTGAGTGCATTGATTACCCAATCGCGATATCGCCAAGCATGAGGCCGAGGGCGATCCTTTTCATATCCATCACTATCGGCATACCTCGCTAAGTCTAACCAGTGCCGCCCCCAACGTTCGCCGTAGTGGTTTGAGGCGAGTACACGTTCCACAGCAATTCGATAGGCATCCTCGCGAGTGTTTGCGAGGAACTCCCGCGCCACATTGGGGGGCGGAAGTAGTCCCAACACATCGAGATAAAGTCGACGCAATAGAGTACCACGATTCGCCTCGGGCGACGGTGCAACCCCTCGTTCTTCGAGGCCTGCTAAGACGAAACGATCAATTGCTGTACGTCCCCAACGCTTGTTTTTAACCGTCGGTAACTCCGGTAATTGAATCGGTTGAAAAGACCAATGCGACGATGGAAGGACTACGTCAGTAGTTTCCGGCCAGTTAGCCCCCTGTTGAATCCATTGTCTAAAAAGGTTAATTTGCTGTTCGGTAAGTGGAGTACCCTCGCCTTCCGGTGGCATTCGCCCGCGATCGTCGTCCAAGCCAGCAATCAACTGTAGCATCAAACTATCTGCGGGACGTTGTTTAACAACAATCGGGCCACTGTCACCACCGATCATCGCGCTGTCGCGATGATCAAGACGCAATCCACCTTCTTGCTTATCTGCGGCATGACAAGAATAACAACTTCTTTTTAGAATCGGCTGTATCGAATCTACAAAATCAACTTGGTCCTCATCCTCGTGTGGAGCAGCCAAAACATTTAATGTTGCTGTAAACCCAATGATGATTCCCGTTAACAAACAATGTCGCTTATTCATCGATGTGTCCCAATTCCAAAACCAACAATATCCCGATTTTTGCGTTCGCAAACATTTAAAACAAATCCGATTGTCCCTTTATTGAAACCAAAAGTCAAACAACTGACGTAGTAACCCGACGGGTTAGATAAAGTGCGGATGCCTAGATTTCCAGTCGGTAAAAATTCGTGGCCCGAGTTCACCCGCTCCGGGAACACTTCGTTTCTGCGGACAGGACCTACTGCACAAACGCGTCCTAAGGTAAATTAAATCCAATGCACCACCTTTGCGCCCTGTCAGATGAAAGCCAACGGCCATGTCCGAACAATTACGAACGAACATTTATAACGAATTAAACAGCATCGTTCTCATTGACCCGCATACCCACATTGATGCCCTCAATCCCGCTTCCGACAGCCTCGCCGATATTCTCGGCTATCACTATTACACCGAACTTGCACATTCCGCTGGCCTCGATAAATCACTAATTGAAGCCCCCAATATTACTGATCGCGACAAGGTCCAACTGTTACTTTCAAATCTAGAACCCATACAAAACACAATTCAATACAGTTGGTTCATTGAAATGTGCCAAGAGTTCTTTGGCTTGGAAGGCACCCTTGTCGACGGATCGAATTGGGAATCGATCTATAACGCTGCCCAAACACAAATGGATACTGACAATTGGGCAGATCGAGTCTTGGAAAAATCCGGGATCGAGGCAGTTTTCCTGACCAACGATTTCGATGACGATTTACAAGGCTTTGACACTAATGTCTACATTCCCTGCTTGCGGACCGATGACTTAGTTTTTCATTTAGCCAATCAAGATGTGCGTGACCGACTCGAAGTTTCCACCGACACATCCTTGGAATCGATTGCGGATTTGCGACAAGCTGTCGCCACTCTGTTTGAGCGTTTCAAAAACAACAACGCCAAAGCATGTGCGATCTCACTACCCCCCAGTTTTAGCCCGTCGACAATCTCTGATGGTCAAGCCAAGAACGCACTAGAAGAAATATTGGCTAAAGGAACTCAAGCCAGTGCTAGCCACATTGAAACGTTGGCGCGCTGGATGTTTTGGACAATCACCCAGCAATGTGAAACCCATAATTTACCGTTTGATCTAATGATCGGCGTCAACCGTCGAGTTTACCCCACAGGCGTATTTCAGGGACAAGATTTATATGACAGTCGTGTTTCACTAATCCAATACCAAGAACTGTTCAATGCGTTTCCTACCGTCACCTTTCCAATATCAGTGCTCGCAAGTGTAACCAATCAAGAACTTGCCAGTTACGCTTGGATATTCCCTAACGTCGTTACCCATGGGCACTGGTGGTACAGCAATACGCCAACATTTATCGAACACGATACAGCCGCTCGTCTCGAAGCCGTCCCGCAAACCAAACAAATTGGATATTACAGCGACATGTACAAACTCGAGTTCGCGCTGCCGAAGTTTCGCATGTACAAGCGTATCCTTTCTAAGGTACTTGCCGAGCGTTATGTCATCGACCGAAATTGGTCCGAACAACGCGCGATCGAGTTTGGCTCGACAATTCTACGAGGCAACGTCGAATCTGTGTTTGATATGTAACGTCTGCTACCTAATGCGTAAGACGTACCACTAGCGCAGAAAAAACCGCCGTAAGTCTAGGTGACTCTCGGCGGTTGGATTGCAGAGGAAATACCCTGGCGGATACTACTTCTTCATTTCAGCGTACTCTGCGGCACGGAACTTAATAATATCTTCTTGGATACTTCGAGGGACCTTGCCATAGCGAGCAAGTTCCATTTGGAAAGTTCCTTGACCTTTAGTCATCGAACGCAGATCTGTTGCATATCCAAACGTTTCGACCAAAGGTACTTCAACGTTAATCAGTGTGATACCATCTCGGGCATCTGAAGAAGCAACAATGCCTCGGCGACTAATGATATCACCGGTCACCGAGCCTTGGTAATCGTCTGGGCATTCAATTTCCATCAACATCAACGGTTCTAAAATTGCCGGTTTCGTTTCCGGGAATAGTTGTCGAAAACAACCGCCAGCCGCTGTCTGGAACGCTTTGTCAGAACTATCAACTTCGTGATAAGATCCGTCGTCCAAAATGACCTTCACCCCCACTACGGGGTAGCGAGCCAAAGGACCCCGTTCACAGGAAAGCCGGAAACCCTTTTCAACCGAAGGGATGTATTGCTTAGGAATACGTCCACCGACAATCTTTTCTTCAAATTCAAATGTGTCGTCGCCTTCGACATCAATCGGCTCGATGGATCCGACAATATGTGCAAACTGACCAGAACCACCAGTTTGCTTCTTGTGTTTGTAATTAAACGACGCGGAAACCGTTGGGGCTTCACGATAACTTACCTTAGGAGCACCTACCTCTACTTCTACACCGTACTCACGACGAATTCGCTCAAGATAAACTTCTAAGTGTAATTCCCCCATCCCAGCAATCAACGTCTCGGCAGTTTCTTCGTCGGTACGAACATGGAAGGTTGGGTCTTCCTTGCGGAATCGTTGAAGAGCTTTTCCAAGCTTGTCTGATTCACTGCGATTCGCCGCGACGACTGCCATCGTGATAACAGGATCAGCAACATAAATATTTTCCAGCGAACAGTAATTTGTTTTGTCGCTGTAAGTGTCGCCACTGGCACAGTCAATTCCCATTACAGCGACAATATCGCCAGCGGTCGCTTCGTCGATTTCCTCTCGTTTATCCGAGTGCATTCGAACGATACGCGAAAAACGCTCTTTACGTTTATTTCGTTGATTGTAGTAAGTTTCGCCTTTTTTGATCCGCCCCTGATAAACTCGCATAAAGGTCAGTTGGCCAAAGGTGTCTTCAACAATTTTGAAGGCCATACCTACGAATGGCTCGTCAAAGTCAGGCGTTAGTATCATCTTTTCTTCGCCATCAATTTCGTTCGCTTCAATTTCTTTACCTAGCGGTGACGGTAGATATCGAGTAATTGCGTTTAACAGAGGTTGAACACCTTTATTTTTAAAGGCGGAACCAAGATAAACAGGAGTCGCTCCTCGTTGGTGAACCACATCACATAGTGTCGTGTGAATCAGTTCTTCAGAAGGCTGCTCTTCGTTCATTAGAATTTCCATCAAATCATCGTTGAACACACACAAGGCATCCAACATGATCGCGCGATATTTTTCAGCATCGGCTTGCAGGTTTTCCGGAATATCGTCTTCGCGTACGTTTTCACCGTGCTCTCCATCGAAATACAATGCCTTCATCGTAACGAGGTCAATAACACCTTCAAATGTTTCACCTTCGCCGATGGGTAATTGCATTAGGATTGGAGAATCGCCAAGTTTTTCAGCGATTTCGGAACAGACGCGATGCGGTTCAGCACCCGTACGGTCCATCTTATTGATAAATGCGAGGCGGGGTACTTTGTAGCGTTTCATTTGGCGGTCAACGGTCATCGATTGACTTTGGACACCCCCAACTGCACACAAGACAAGAATTGCCCCGTCGAGAACTCGTAAACTACGTTCTACTTCGACCGTAAAGTCAACGTGACCTGGAGTATCAATCAAATTTATCGTGAAATCCTCCCACTGAACCGTTGTGGCAGCACTGGTGATTGTAATCCCACGTTCTTTTTCTAATTCCATATGGTCCATCGTCGCGCCAGTTCCTTCGCCGCGTACTTCCTGAACCTTGTGAATGCGACCACAGTAAAACAAAATACGTTCGCTAAGGGTTGTTTTTCCCGAGTCAATATGTGCCGAAATGCCAATGTTTCTAATATTTTCCAGCGTCATTTGCTGTATCTAACCTCAAATAAAAAGATTTACCAAAAAGGTTGTCTATGGTGATTGTGTGTTTGAAATTCTCTGTATCTGAGAGGCAAAACCGCCTAGATAGAAGATATCCTTGTAATTTGGTAATGATAAAGCAAATCAGGTTTGGCGTAAGGTCAATTTGATGCTCCTGAGCAAAAATACGCCAAAACCATACAACACTAAATTACTCAACACAGGACCAAATCCGTGTCGGGGTGTTTGCCAGTCCACCGTGAAAACCAAGGTTCCTGTTGTGTCCGCGTTCTCGATTTATGCAGCATCAATTGATAGACACTTTGCAGCTTCACCAACTGCTCTACTCTTGCGGTTCGGTCATCCGCATTGGGTCAAGTGCATGCTTGAGATCTTCTTCTGAAAGTATTTGCTCCTGCTCACAAAGCTCTCGAATCGTCGCTCCGCTTGCCAGTGCTTCTTTTGCTAACTTGCAGGCTTTCTCATAACCGATATAAGGATTTAAGCTCGTCACCATCGACAAACTTTGCTCAACAGCAGCTGCACAGGCATCTTCGTTCGCCTCAATATCATCAGCACAAAGATCCACAAATGCGTTCACGACGGAACTCAACAATGCAATACTCTCGAGCGTCGTGTGACCCATGACCGGCATCATAATATTCAATTGAAAGTTACCCCCAGCTGTGCCACACAAGGTGACCGTTTGATCGTTGCCGATTACTCGAGCTGCCACTTGCATCATGCTTTCACACATCACTGGATTAACCTTGCCTGGCATAATCGAACTACCCGGCTGTCGAGTCGGTAATTGAATTTCGCCGAATCCACAACGAGGACCGGCCCCCAACCAACGAATATTATTGGCTACGTTGAATAATGTATTAGCAATTGTTTTCAACCCGCCGTGACACTGCACTAGTCCGTCACGCTGAGCGTTGGCCTCGAAATGATCGACCGCTTCAATGAATGCAATCTTCGTTTGCTCTGCTAAACAAGCCGACACTCGACTACCAAATTCTGGATGCGTGTTTATGCCCGAACCAACCGCCGTTCCGCCCACCGGCAGTTCCAGGATTGCCTTTTGAGCGGATTGAGCGCGTTCGACGGACAATTCAATTTGGCGCGCAAAGGCGCCAAATTCTTGCCCCAAACGCAGCGGAGTTGCATCCATCAAGTGAGTCCGACCAATCTTGATCAATTGATCCCATTGTTCGGATTTTGATCGCAATGTCTTCGCAAACTTCTGCAGAGCTGGAATTAGTTTTTGCTCAATCGTCATGCCGACAGCAACGTGGATGGCCGTGGGAAACGTGTCGTTCGTGCTTTGCCCCATGTTGACATGATCGTTGGGATGAATTGTTTTGTCAGAAGCAAATCGATCACCCCCATTGATCTCAATCGCACGATTGGAAATGACTTCGTTGACGTTCATATTGCTTGAAGTGCCAGAACCAGTCTGAAACACGTCCACCGGAAATTGGCTATCAAATTTGCCAGCCGCAACTTCTTGACATGCCGTTAACAGAGCGTCTACTTGTTCTGCTTCCAAAGGCGTTTTTCCGGTAGCGGTTAGTTTACCGAGATCACGATTTGCTATCGCGCAAGCGTACTTCACAAGCCCCATTGCTCGAATTAACGCGTCGGGCAACGCCCAATTAGAAATTGGGAAATTATCAACGGCACGTTGTGTTTGCGCTCCATAGTAAGCGTCCGCAGGAACCTCAACATCCCCCATTGAATCCCGCTCTGTTCTCATTTCTGACATTGCTTGCAATTCCTATTTTTTGACGCAAAAACGATTACAACCTTTAGACAAATTATAATACTGCATCAACGGCAACAAGCATACTACCGGCAACTCAGTCTCAGTTCATGGCGTCAATTCGTAGTACAAAGTAGTACAAAGTAGTACAAAGTAGTACAATTAAACCCAGCACCATAAACATTGCAAAACACCAAGCTGTATTATGACAAAATCACCGCCATTGCAATCTCGACGTGGGCTCAGCCTACTCATAGCTATCTGTGCATTTACTTGCCTGCTGCTAGTTTTCAACAGCGCCTTTATAGTCGCATTCTACGAAGGACTTAGTCAATCGTTCTCTCAACTTGATGACTCTCCAAAGCTAAAGCAAGCAATTTTGTTCGCCTCGCCATTAGTACTATTAATAATCGAATGGAAAATCTACGATCTCGTCATATCAATCGTACAACGCAGAAAATCCAACCCTTCTGGAAATAAACAATGACTCTTGAACTCCCCTACAAAGTACTCCTAGGAAAACACACTCGGCGGGAATTCCGTCAGCGGATGTCTGCCGGGGAATTACAAGCGTGTATTATTCCGATTGCAGCCACAGAACAACATCTCGAACATTTAGCGATGGAACATGACAACGCGAGTATCATGCATGTCAGTACAGCAGTCGCCGAGCAATTGGACCCTCATGTTATCGTTGCGCCTGTGATGAATATAGGAATAAGTGAGCATCACATGCGACACCCGGGAACGTTGACGGCCATGCCCGGCAGTTTCTTAGCGGTGCTGTTCGATGCAATTCGCAGCATGCAAAGCGCAGGGTTTGAGAATATCTTAGTACTAAACGGGCATGGTGGTAACATCGCGCCGTGCGAGGGTATCTGGGGACAATTTCTACAACGACTTGAAATAAACCTTCAGTTCAAGTCGTACTGGGATTTCCTGACGCCTGCTGAAACGAACCCTTTCCTGAAAACGGGGCGTTGTCCCGGTCATGCACAAGAATTTGAAACCGCCTTTGCGCTTGCTGCCTTCCCCGAAAACGTACGACACGATGCAATGAATGACCAAGCGGATCAAGAACCGCTAGCTGCCAACGCCGAAAACGGACAAGCACTCATTGATTTAACCGTGAAGAATGTGGCCAACTTTGTCCAAGGCATGCTCGACGGAACCGAAATAGCGGAGATCCCGGCATTTCACGATTGAGGCCAATTATTTACATTCGTGGCTGAACGTAAACGCCTCAGCATGAGCTGACAAACACAAAAACCCTCCAACTACTCGGTGAGGATCGATTCAAGACCACCGTCTACCAAACGAAACAACTTCTTCGCTCGTGGATCTACCACCAACATTACATCTCCGCTACGACATATGCCCACGGGATGAACTAAGGGATCGCCAGCGAGTATTTTTGTCGGAGCCCCACCTGGCGTTACGCTAAAAATTGCTTTGGCATAACCGTCAGTGACAAAAATTTTTCCCTCACCGTCGACGGCAATATCTTGAGCGAATCCAAACGGCGTTCCAGACACAACCACGGAAACTTCACCCGCAGCGGTAACTCGACGCACCGGATCTTTAGCGCGACAAACCACCAGTACGTCTCCATTTGCTGCTAACGCCAAACCAGTCGGCGCCGCCACAGTAGCGACGACTTCAACGTTCTTGGAACCTACAAGTATTCGTACAATTTGCTTCAACTCTAAATCTGAGACAAACAGCGTACCGTCTTTGGCAACCGCAATGCCCATGGGGATCCCAATCTTGCCACCAGTCAATGCGTGTGGCACTCGTTGGTCGTCGAACCGATAAACATCACGAGTCGCACTGTCGCCAACAACTAAGTGTCCAGACTGGTCAAATGCTAAGCAACGAATCGCATTTAAGGCGGAACCAAATTTTTTGTCTGCCTGAAAGAACACCTCCGCTTTACCGTCTTTCACCAACCATATTCCTGGAAGTTGGCGGTCGGCAACATAGATTGCATCGGCACTCGCCGCAACACTAATGGGATATTTCCAAGTCGCTACCGGGGATTGATCTTGCGCAGTCAGGCTAACATTAGCACTACTAATCAGTAACAAACAAAATAAAACGTTCGTTTTCATTGTTTTTTCTCACAAAACAGTTAAATCTGAATTCTTTAGATGACAACAATATCATCTGCAACGTTTGGGGCGGCACACATAACGAACCCACTTAATGTTTCACACCAACACCTCCGACAGGCCTCTGTCAAAGCATAACACCTAAGATCAGTCCAACCAGTCTATTTTTGTCGTAAATAAATCCGTTGAAAAACGAAAAACCGCTATTTCCGCAACGAGATACTTACCAATTAAATAACAAGTACGTTGACAACAACCTATTTAGGTATATATTAACAGCAGAGCTATTGTTTCCTAATTTTTTTAGGGCAAGAGTAATTGCGCCTCTCGAGCCAACTTTGGTTCGAGAGGTTTTTTTTTGCAAGTGCATATTTGTAACAGAACATTACCCACTTTAAATCGTATGCCAATGTATCTGCATTCAATGCAAAATCCGTCCTCGCTTAAAATGGTATTGGGTCATCAACGCCCAATAACATACTCTTACTGATACGTTGAAATATTTCATCTGTTCTGACGATTCACCAAAAACTATCAAACCATAAACCCGACGTTCCCTATGTCTCGCTCCGCAAACACCAAGAGATTCCACACAACCCCGCAACTGCGATTGGTCGCCAACAAGTCGCTCTACGTGAAGACAATTGCCACCGCATCGTTACTAATCATTACCCTTTCAACAATCACCGGCTGCAATGATGAAAAAAGTGGCATCGATCAAATAACCGATGATCAATCAGCAAACAATCAACTCAACAACAATCCCGCAATCACTGACGCTCGAGTTCTCGCAGAGATTGACCATTTCTGTGGTGACTGTCACGCAACGCCTCCTCCCGCAGCCATCCCCCGCGAAGGTTGGTTCGCCGAAGTTGAGCTGGGCTTTAAACTCTACGAAGAATCCGGTCGCACTGACCTGACGCTTCCAAGACGCAGTGAAGTCATCGACTACTATCGACGACATGCACCTAAGTCAATTCCACCGCCGCCGCTGGCCACAGAAAATGATCCTAGCCCCATTGAATTCAAACCAACGCATCATGCAATGGCCGCAATCTCCCCAGGCCAACCACATCGTGTCCCTTCTGGCACTGCCAACGTTCAATGGTACGATCAAGCCAACACTCATTTATTAAATCGTTCCACACTGATGCTCTGTGATATGCGAGTGGGCATTGTTCAAGAAGCTCATTTTGAAGGTCAAACAATGGTATTTGACCGACGCGCTCTAGTTCCCAACCCCAGCAATACCACATTGACAGACTTAGACAATGATGGCGTTGCCGATTACTTAGTGGCTGACCTGGGAAGTTTCCTACCGGAAGATCACGCTAACGGCCAAGTTATTTGGCTACGTGAATCTCCGGATTCCAGTGATAAGTTTGAGACAACCGTATTGATGGGCGGACTGGGTCGCGTAACAGACGTTCAAGCTGGCGATTTTAACCAAGACGGTCAACAAGACTTATTGGTTGCCGAATTTGGTTGGCGACTGTCGGGCCATGTCTGGCTACTTTTGCACACTGGCATTGAGAACGGAATCCCCCAATACGAAAAGATAATCATCGACGATCGTCATGGCGTTATTCATATTCCAATCGCAGATTTCAATGGCGATGGCCACTTGGATTTCGCATCGTTGATTAGTCAAGAGCACGAGTCGATTGAACTATTCCTTAATCGCGGTGATGGCACTTTTCGTCGTCAGAAAATATTCTCTGCCAATAACCCTGTCTGGGGATCAACGGGAATCGACCTACATGACCTCGACCACGATGGCGACCTTGATATTCTATTCACCAATGGAGACGTGTTCGACAGTTTTTACATCGTCCCCTATCAAGGAGCGCATTGGATTGAAAACGAGGGTGAGGGAGAGTGGAGTCCGCATGTTTTACGCGCGATGCCAGGTATTCATCGCGCTGTCGCCGCCGATTTTGATAACGATGGTGACGATGATATCGTCTGCTGCAGTTTGATTAGCTCTGAGATACTGGAAACTGGCGGCCAACAAAGTCGGGACTCTTTGATTTGGCTAGAACAAACCAAAACAGGAGAATTCACAGCACGATCACTGGAAATAGACAACGCACAGCATACAACCGTTACCGTTGGCGACTTTGATGGTGATGGTGATATCGACATTGCCACTGGTCAATTTGCTGATAAATTCGTTACGCCTCGTACAGATGTATCGATTTGGTGGAATAATTCGATTAATCAGCCCTAATCGACACTTGCAATCGACCAAAATCTATTGATATGAGACTATGCTTCTTGCGCTGGGGTTCCCCACTTACAAAGACGCAAGAAAACTCTCTCATAGAATTGAATGTCCACACTTATTTTAAGTGAACTCGATCAACCGTTCACATCCGTGACATTCATTTAAACGAACATCTTTGTCACACAACCTTTACTCAAGTCGGAATAAATCAATGGGTTCTGAAACCCCTTACGATCAGGCCGATGTTTCATCGAGCAATGACCAACAGGCAACTGCTGCTACAAACACTTCATCGCCTACGGTCAACACAAAACCAGCGACACGCTTAGTTACGATTGCCGTGGCGGTTGCCGCTCTATTGGTGGGAGGATCATACTATGCCACAACAGTTCCCCTAACTAAAGCAAAAGCGAACCTACTGGAACACAAACTTGAACTCGCTCAAGAGTGGATTACATTTGCACAAAACATCCCCTTTATCAAAAAGAGTGAAATTCACTTTATGACGGCTCGCCTTGAACGTCGCAAAGGTAATTATCGTCAGATGAGCAAGTATTTAGACCGTGCCCAAGACGCGGGTTACGATCCCGAGATGATCGCACGCGAACGCATCTTGGCATCCGCACAATCTGCTGATCTTGATAAGGCACGACCGCATCTTTCCAAACTTTTAGCAGACCCTCGTGGCGACGAACGTGAAATCTGCGAGGCCTATGTCATCGGATTTATCCAATTTCAATTAAACGATTCGGCAATACAGCTCGTTCGCGCCTGGCAACAGGATTTTCCCGGCGATGCACGGCCTCACTATTTAGAAGGCATTATTCACAAATCAATGAACGTTAACAAGAAAGCCGAACAATGCTATCTAAACGCCCTAAAGGTCGATCCCAAATACTACGCCGCGGCTATGGAGATTGCGGACGTCCTACTCGACCTTAAAAATACCGAACGAGCTCTGAAATATTTAAAGCTTGCCGAGGAAGACCCGTTGCTAATGATTGATTCCTACGTTGCCCAAGCACATTGCTATCGCATGCTCGGTCAACCCAACAAAGCAGAAAAAATTCTACGTATCGTGTTGCAAGATACGCCCAAACATTATGCTGCCTCTAACGAACTAGGTCGGATTCTTGTAGTTGACAAACGGTACGCAGAAGCTATTCCACTATTGCAACCAATTGTTGACAACGACGGGCTATTAACAGATCCACGCCAATCTCTCGCCATGGCTCTACGAGGCGAAGGGCGACTTGAAGAAGCACAAGCGCATTTTGATGCGGTTGAAGATATTAAAAACAATCTTGCCACAGCCAATCAAATCGTTGAAACCATTGGTAGTGGACCCGAAAGCATTAACGATCGCTTGACGGTTGCGCGGATTTTCTGGAGATACGGATCCGAACAAGACGCCATGGTTTGGATGAGGACGGCTTACCTACTCAATTCAAAGTACTTGCCGACATTAGAATTCATGCTGAAGTACTATCGAGAGAAAGTAGAAACAAATCCCGCACTGCAAAGCCAGGTCGTAAAATTTGAGACTGAAATCGCTTTCGTCAAAGCACAATCTAGTAAATCAGCGGACGATGGCCCTGCAACAACTGGCACTCCTTCCACTTCCAAGACTCCAATTCTACCACAACAAAACCAACCTCAAAACACTGCCTCGGCACCATCCACTAACTAATCTCGCCGAGCATTCACTAGCCTTCTCTACCAACCAAACAACGCCATGAAATACAAATTCACAAACTATTTTCTTGCCGCCGCCGTCATCCTGATGCTGAGCCTCACCGGATGCCAGGACGACGATCCGCTGGATCAATTATCGAACTTGGATGACATCCCAATCGATGGCCCTGAATCCACTAATTCCTTGACCGAATTAAGTGAAGATGTGCAATTAGGTTCACGTGACGTTGGAAGAAATGTGGTATTGGCGGACATTACCAACGCAGCGGGTGTCGATTTTACATACCAAAATGGGCATGAAGCTGGAAACAATTCCATTCTCGAGTCGCTCGGTGGCGGAGTGGGCATGCTGGACTATGACATGAATGGTACCGTTGACATTTTCTTCCCTGGTGGTGGCAAATACCAGAAGCAGGTCATCACAGGTCATCCGGGAATGTTATACAGCAATAATGGAAAGGCACAGTTCACGGCGATTACCGCTGCGGCTTTTACAAACGATGCTTCCCTATATACTCATGGCTGCCAAGTCGCTGACTTTGATAACGACGGCTTTCCCGATTTCGTACTCACTGGGTGGAATAGCCTGAAACTCTTTCATAACCAGGGTGATGGCACATTTTTGGAAATCCACGAACCCGCTGGGTTGGACAACAACAAATGGAGTAGTAGTGCGGCCTGGGGAGACTACAACGGCGATGGAAATCTCGATTTGTATGTTTGCAATTATGTTAATTGGTCCTTTGACAATCATCCATTTTGCGACGGGCCCAATCCTGGACAACGGGAAATTTGTCCGCCTAAACTATATGAACCGCTGCCAGATGTCATCTACTACAGCAACGGAGATGGCACCTTTCATGACGCCACGACCGAAGCGGGTTTGACCGACAAAGGTAAAGGACTCGGCGTCATGTCCGTCGATTTTGACCTCGATGGCGACCTTGACATTTATGTCGCAAACGACACCGTTGCAAATTTCCTGTATGTCAATCAAGGCAATGGTGAGTTCAAAGAACTAGCGACTCTTTCGAGCGTCGCGTTTGACGGAATCGGTAATTCCAATGGCAGTATGGGAATAGATGTCGGCGACTACAACCTTGATGGCCGACCGGATATTTGGGTGGCCAACTTCGAACAAGAAGCTTTTGCCCTGTACCGCAATGATGGTGGATCCCTGTTCACCTACGTCTCAGACCGCACTGGAGTTACATCACTAGGCGGTTTGTTCGTCGGTTTTGGTACTTCGTTTTACGATTTTGATTATGACGGCGACGAAGACTTAATTGTGTCAAATGGGCACGTCGTCAACTATCCGCGTTCTGGACGGTTGTTACAAATGCCTCTGTTATTGATGAACGAAATCAACAAGCCATCCAACTACCGCAAGTTCGTTCGCAAACGATTCGACAACCATGGTTATATGGATACACAACACTCAGGGCGTGGACTTGCCATGGGAGATCTCGATGGCGACGGAGATGCTGACATAGTGTTTTCCAATAACGTTGAACCAGCAGCGATTATTGAAAATCAAACCGAGCAAACGGGTAACAACATCCGCGTCAAACTGATCGGCACACAAAACAATCGAGATGCCATCGGTTGCAGTATAACTTTGCATTGCTCCATTGGAAAACTTCTACGGGTAACCAAAGGTGGAGCAAGTTATTTATCACAAAATGACAAATGCTTGCATTGGGCATTACCAAGTGACGCCACGATTGATCATCTAAGTATCAAATGGCCAAATGGGCATATCCAAGAAATCACGGATGTACCCACCGATAAACCTCTCGTCATTATTCAACCAACTCCCATCACTACCGTTGTCACGACGACTCAATGAACAACAGCAGTTGTTATTATTTCGCGGCAAATCATTTATCTTATCCTTTACCCCATTAACCAATGATGTCTCAACAACACGAAAACGACGAAATCGAGAATAACGATAACACTGAAAATACAGCGGAATCAGTGGATTCTCTGTTTTCCGACATATCTTCTGATACCTCGGCAACCTCAGCCTTCACTTCGCTGCGGCAGGATACGGACCAACGGATCCTCGATTCGCCTCCCACTGACGAAGCATCAAAAACAGAACCAACGGTTACCTCCGGAGGCATCGCGGGTAGAAAAACAGTTTTTGCTCTCGTTATCATCATCATCGGTGCCATCGTTCTAAGTGTCATGACGTTGGACCGTCGTACGCAAGGAATGACGTTTTACAGTGCTCGTGAATTAACTTCGGAACAACACTTTCTGGCAGCACTCGATGCCTTACATCAACGGCATACACCGGATGTCATCACCCACCGTAACGCCCTACTCATGTTACCCCAACAGGACGATCGGGTCGCTGTCCTCAACGCGTTTATCGCGTTAACAGTTGATGACCTGACTGCAGCAGCAGACCACCTAAAAACACTTCAAGATTCCGATGATCCATTGATCAAAACCTACCATTATTACATCGTCGGTGAACTTCAGTTTAAACAAAAACAATACGGCGGATCGCTGCAAGCTTTGGATGCCGCTATCAAAGTGAGTGATCAAGCTAATCGCAAATTGGTGCCTGCCTACCAACTGATGGCGTCCATTTATTATGACATTGGAAATATGCAACAAGCGATGGATTCAGCGACAATCGTTTCCGATCTCGATCCAAACAATGCTCGGATTTTACGCTTCATCGGCATGGTGCAGCAAGATTATGAACAATGGCAAGATTCCCTGATCGCCTATCAGCGTTATTTAGAACTCGATCCCTTTGGTGATCTCCGTGAAACCGTCATCATCAGCATGGCAGAAGTTCACATTAAACTTCGCCAATTTAACCAAGCACTCGACCAACTAAACCAAGTTCTTGTAACACCACGCATCTATGCTCTACGAGCCTCTTGTCATTACAACCTCGGCGACGTTCAAGACGCGCTTAATGCACTCGACGACGCCTTGACTCGTGACCCCGCCCAACACGAAGCAATTCTGCTTAAGGGAACAATCGAAGTCCAAGATCGATCCTACGCAACAGCGGTCGATACGTTTGTCAGCGGCCTCCGTTATTACCCAAGTGACGATGTGCTCATGTACAAATTGTCTGAAGCTTATCGCGGCCTTGGCGATGAAGCCAAAGCCGCGGAACTGGCCACCCGATCGACAATACTGAGAACAAAACGTGAACGATTCTCACAACTTAATATTGACATTATTGGTGAACCAACAAACATCGCCATGCGACTAGAACTCGGAAAATTAGCTGAGGAGATCGGTAAACCTGAGTTAGCTGTTATTTGGTACCAAGCTATTCTGACTATTGATTCTCAAAACCAAAAGGCGCTGTTTGAATTAGAACGAATCATTGTTGAAATGACGCGCGCGAATACCGCTACCGTCCCATTTGCACCAACGCCTACTTTGCAAAATCCAACAACGACGCCCGCAAACCAACCAAATCAATAACTCCGGGTGAAGCCACTGTCTCGGGAGTAATGTAGCAAATATCTTCCGTCCTCAATTCGTTTGACAATATGACAAACTTCCCCCAATAACCTTCTACCTAAATAGACTACATTCCATGCCTGATTCTAACGATAGCCTCGGCGATGAAACGCTTGATGGCGATAATTCTGAAAACGAATCCCGACAAGACTCCAGTGAATTAAGCCTCGGCGACGGCGAAACTATCGGGGGTGATTCTGCGGCCAACAGCCTCGACGACCTGTTTGATGACGGAATCAAGTTAGAGGATCTTTCTGACAATTCAAACAACGAGATTCAATCCGAATTCGATACGGCAAATGAATATTCCACATCGCCGGCACCGCCTGATGTAGAAGTTAGCAAGAAGATCAACCCTCTTTTCTCAGACGACGACGACGATGATAATTACAATTTTTCCGAATCCGATGAACCTGAGTCTCGCATAGCATGGTATTTTGCGGGCTTTTTCATAATTATCATTGTTACCGGCGTTATTCTACTCGGCAAGTTTCTCTTTCTGGAAAAGCCCCGAGTTGCAATTGTCATTCCGGAACTGGAACGTCGCAACCAGATAATTAACGGAAAAAAAGCGCCCAACGATACGCCATTTATGCTGCCCGGCATGATCGCTCCAGTAACATTAACCGCTAAAGACGCGCGCGTTACCGAAACTGAGCAAGTGATTGGAATTAGCATAGGTGACGAGCATCGTGCGTACATCGTGCACGCATTCGCACCATTGGGACAGAAAGTGATCAATGACTTAATCAACGAAATACCGATCACCGTGACGTATTGTGATATTCATGAACGTGCTCGAGTCTTTACTTCGACGGAACGAGGCGATTACCTTACCGTTGGACTCGGTGGGTGGATGGAAAAAGAAATGTTCTTCTATTTTGACAACATCCGGTTTTCTCATTCCTCACAGAATGCTCCCCTTAGCGACTACCCATATATCGTCACCACTTGGGGAGAATGGCTCGCAGAACATCCTGAATCGCGTATCTATCTGGGAGATGGCGTAATTCCCGAAGACAATTTGTCATTCGATTCTGATAAACCTGAAATCAGTGCGGATCCATAATCCCATGTGATATCAGCGACCCGCCAGCGGCCAAATCGTCAATGATTACCCGTGACAGCGCGTTGTCAGATCGAACCGAGGTATCCACAAGTCGAAAACGGGGGAGTCGCCCATCTCTAATTCGCCACCGATATCATCCAATATATAAAACCAGCAGTTGCACCTCGTTTGCGTTCATATGTCATACTATATGCAGCTAAACTTCACTTGCTCAATTATTTCCACCCACCGCGAAAAATGATCCACCGGACTTTTCATCTCGCTCTAATTCTTTGTTCTCTGTTCACCCTAACAACGACAGTATCGCTGCAAGCAACCGACGTACCAATCACGGCCAAGCAAACGATATTTTTCGAAGAGAACATTCGTCCGATGTTAGTCCGGCATTGCTACGCTTGCCATGGTTCGGAGAAGCAAGAAAGCGGCTTGCGAGTCGATTCAATCGCCGCACTCCTGACCGGCGGCGACTCAGGCCCTGCAATCAACCTCGGCAAACCCGATGAAAGCTTGCTCATCGAAGCGATTGAATACAACGGGTTGGAAATGCCTCCCTCAATGACGCTGCCTAAACAAATCGTCGACGACATTCGGCACTGGATTAGTGATGGTGCTAAATGGCCAATAACGAAACTTGACCCGGCGCGAGATCTGGCTTTACGATTTACCGACGAAGACCATGAATTTTGGTCTTTTCAAGAAATCATTAAACCTAGACTCCCCCGCGTTCGTGGTAAAAACCGCCATCCCATTGACCGATTTGTCATGGCAACTCTTCGCGACCGCGGGTTAAACATGGCCCCGCCCGCGCAGCCAAACCGATTAATCCGCCGGCTTTACTTAGACCTCACCGGTTTAATCCCGCCTCCTGAAGTTGTCAAAAATTTCTGTGCCAATCCTAGTGACCAGCATTACCGTCAAATCGTTGAGCAACTCTTAGACGATGAGCAACATGGAGTCCGCTGGGCCAAGTTCTGGCTTGATTTAGTGCGATATGCTGATTCCGATGGGTACAGTGCTGATTCTTATAGAGACGAAGCATGGCGATATCGCGATTATGTCATTGACTCGTTCAACCAGAATCGCCCCTATGACCAATTTATCCGACAACAACTTGCCGGTGACGAGTTAGAACCGATGAACCAACAAGCTCAAATAGCCACAGGTTTTTTGCGACACTGGATTTACGAATACAATCAACGTGATGCAAAATCCCAATGGGATATTATTCTTAACGACATCACCGACGTCACCGGAGACGCGTTTTTAGGGTTGGGCATGAGTTGTGCGCGCTGCCACGATCACAAATTTGATCCGATTCTGCAAGACGATTATTTTCGTCTACGAGCATTTTTTGCGCCTCTACTGCCACTCGATGAACAATTAGCAGGCACCTCCTCCCAACGGGCGGCTTATCGAACTAAGTTCGAAAAGTGGCGACAAGCGACATCCGACGTCCGTAAACAAATCGACTCTATGCAAGCGAAGCATATTAAAAAGCTAACCACAGCACAAATAGAAATGTTCCCCTTGGATGTGCGCCCGACACTTTACAAGGAAGATGGCGAACGGACACCCTACGAAAAACAAATCGCTTACTTGGCATTTCAACAAGTTCAAAAGAAAGTCGATGATGTGGAATGGTCAAAACATTTCAAGGAAACCGACCTCGAGAAATGGAACCAACTAACTGAAAAATTAAAGTCCTTTGATAACCTTATGCCAGCACCCCTCGGAATCATCGCCTCAGTTACCGACGTTGACACGACAGCTCCCCCAACGTTGATCCCCAACACTAGTAATTCTCTGCAACCGGGGGGACTGAGCTTACTCGACCCGACGGCAACAACAGTCGTATCTCCAGAGAAACCTGGCACGACCGGACGACGAACGGCGCTCGCTAAGTGGCTAACTGATCCACAGCATCCGCTTACCAGTCGTGTGATGGTCAATCGAATTTGGCAGCACCACTTCGGCCATGGCATCGTAGATACGCCAAGCGACTTCGGCACACTCGGTACGCGTCCTACGCATCCGGAACTCCTCGATTTCTTAGCCGCCTCATTTATTGAAAGCAACTGGGACATAAAGGAGATTCATCGATTCATTGTGACATCCCAAGCCTACCGACAATCCGCAATCCACCCAAACGCAGCCGAAATGCGGCAACTCGATGTCGGCAATCAATTTCTCTGGCGGGCAAATATTCGTCGACTTGACGCCGAACAAATTCGCGACAACATCCTCAAAGTCAGTGGTGAAATAGATCTGCAACTAGGCGGCGAAGGCCAAGGCGTAGACTCACCACGTCGGTCGGCATTTCTAAAAATGATGCGTAATCACCCGCACCCTTTTCTGTTAACCTTCGATGGAACCGACGGCATCCTAAGTTCACCGGAACGTAACACCACCACCACCCCAACGCAAACACTTCTGATCATGAACAACGTTTGGGTCCTTGCGCGTGCTGCGGCCCTGAGCAAGCTTACATTGCCTCCGGACATAAAAAACTGTGAAAAGAACATCGATCTGATACATTGGAAGCTATACAGCCGGCGTGCCACGAACAACGAGAAACAAGTTGCCCGCGATTTTTTCAGTAACGCTGAGTCACCTGAGGAGGCTTGGACCGATTATTGTCATGTATTGCTAGCGGCAAACGAATTCCTCTATATTCAATAATCCAACCTCTCAATACGTAATTCACCTTCAGCCAACCATGAACACACCCCCGCGCAAATTTGACGGTCGATCCTCCCGACGTGAGATGTTAGCCCAAGCAGGCCTTGGGTTTGGTAGTATCGCGTTATCAGGAATGCTGAGTCAACAAGCAGTGAGTTCGGAACCAATACCGACTGGTTCTGCCGCAGTCAGTCATCACCTTGCTCGCGCAAAACAAGTCATCTTTCTTTTCATGGAAGGCGGACCAAGTCACCTCGATCTATTCGATCCAAAACCCAAGCTTAGAGAACTCGCGGGGCAACCGCTGCCTGACACTTATGGTCCAATCATTACCCCTATGGGTGAATACAATGCACCATTGTTGGCGGACAAACGCAAATGGAAACAACATGGCGAAGCCGGTACATGGGTATCCGATTGGCTGCCCAACATTGCAACTTGCGTGGATGACATTGCCGTTATTCGATCTTGCCACGGCAATGGACTAAACCACTCCAACGGTGTTTGCCAAATGAATACGTGTTCCATCCGTGGCGGTCGGCCGTCGTTGGGTAGTTGGGTTAGCTATGGACTCGGCACAGAAAACAACAACCTGCCTACCTTTGTCGTAATTGAAGACGTCCCCAACAAGGTCTTTAAAGGTACTGCATTGTCGGGTAACAACCCGCCAATTAAAAATCTTGTGCCTGACAAATCCATTGATACACCAAGGCAAGTCCGCAAGAATTCCTTGCTGGCACAATTAAACAAACAACACGCCAAGCCACTTGGGCAAGATCAAAGTGAACTGGAAGCTCGTATTCGCAGCTTCGAACTCGCGTATTTGATGCAACAAACTGCCCCTGAGGCGGTTGATTTATCACGTGAAACGGCTGCCACCAAAGTACTGTACGGCATGGATGACAAGAAGACCGAGGCATTTGGGACAAACTGTTTACTCGCGCGACGACTTGTCGAGCGAGGCGTTCGCTTTGTACAACTTTATCACGGCTGCGGCAGTAAATGGGATGCACATACAAATATCGAAACCAATCACACTGATAACTGCGGCGCCTCAGATAAACCAGTCGCTGGTCTGTTGAAAGATCTCAAGCAACGAGGACTGCTCGAAGAAACACTCGTCATTTGGGGTGGAGAGTTTGGCCGTACTCCAATGAGCGAAAAAGGAACCGGTAGAGACCACAATCCCTATGGCTTCACGATGTTCATGGCAGGCGGCGGAGTTAAAGGTGGACAAGTTATCGGCACGACCGATGAACTTGGCCTGCACGCTGTAGACGATCGCATGCATATTAAAGACATCCATGCTACGATTCTCTACCTGCTCGGTCTGGATAATATGAAATTGATGTACTCACATCAAGGCCGCCCAGAACGCCCTACACTTAACGAAGGTTCACCGATGTTGAAACTGCTCGGGTAAACCCAACATTGCCTATCGTAGACCCTTTTTGTTCTACTAGCGGTTCTTTCGTTTCCCCTGATCTCTAACGAAGATTGTTTGCATGCCATCACTCCCGCTATCTCCGTTAAAAGGATTCATCGACTTTACGGTCTACAGTGCTCAGAATGCAGATAAGGATCGGGTCGTGTCGCTGATTGAATCTTGTTATCAAGAGCATGGGGATCAGATCATTCTCAATGGAGACGACTCAGATTTGCTCAATTTGGAAGGCAACTATCGCGGACGCGGTGGTGAATTCATTATTGTGGAGGACCAACAACAGACCATTGTCGGTTGCCATGCTGTCGTTCCACTCGATCAACAACCTCGTTCGTGTACTTTCAGAAGACTCTATTTACACAAATCATTGCGCGGCATGGGGTTAGGACAAGCCCTGATGCAATGGGCGCTCAAGTGGGCACGCTCCCAAGGGTTTCAGCGAGTCGAATTCTGGTCCGATACACGCTTTGAAAGAGCCCACAAATTTTTCCTCAAAGCGGGATTTCTAACGAACAATGACGCTCGCAAAATGGACGATGGCATCCAACCGTACAGCGAGTTTTTTTTCTGGATAGACCTCTGAACCATTTCTCTAATAATTGTGAATCGCGTTCCTTACACACCGGCTCACTTATGGGTTAACATCACTCATAGATTAAGTACAATATGTCTACGGTTTAAAATACACAAAACAATTTCCGACTACACCCGTGTAGTGAATCATCAACATACAAATGAATCAAAACCATCACAGGATAATTCAATCATGAAACGTTCCGCTAAATTTGTCGCTCTATTCCTTGTTGGCCTGACATTGCAGGTATCCAGTGTCGAGCGATCTTTCGCCGCAGAAGTCGAGGAACTTGTCACGATTGAAGGTATAACGCAGTACCAACTTGATAATGGCCTACAAATCCTGTTGTATCCTGATGATTCTGCCCCCACGGTAACCGTAAATCTGACCGTTTTTGTCGGTTCTCGCCATGAGGGTTATGGTGAAACAGGCATGGCTCATCTGCTGGAACACATGGTATTTAAAGGAACGCCTACCCATGGCGACATCCCAGGTCTGCTCACTGAAAAAGGCGCTCGCTTCAACGGCACCACTTCCCTAGACCGAACCAATTACTACGAAACACTCCCCGCGGGTAATGAAAACCTCGAGTTTGCGATTAGGCTCGAAGCAGATCGCATGATCAATAGTTACATCAAAGGGTCAGACCTCCAGTCTGAATTCTCAGTTGTACGCAACGAATTCGAACGCGGGGAAAATAGTCCCAGTCGTATTTTGATGCAGCGTATGACATCCGCGGCGTTTGATTGGCACAATTATGGAAAATCGACTATCGGAAACAAGAGCGATATTGAACTTGTACCACTGCCAAATCTGCGCTCTTTTTATCGCAAGTACTATCAACCTGATAACGCTTTGCTGATCATCGCTGGTCAGTTTGACAAAGCAAAAGCACTCGATTTTACCAAGCAACATTTCGGGGCTATTCCAACACCAACACGGAAACTCGACAAGACCTATACGATCGAACCGCCGCAAGACGGCGAACGCAGTGTAAAATTGCGCCGTACTGGTGAAGTCGCTATCGCCGGTGTCGTGTATCACGTCCCTGCCTCTGCTCATGAAGACTTCGCCGCAGTCGATGTGTTGAGTTACATCCTGTCAACTGAACCAGCAGGTCGCCTGTACAAAGCACTCGTGGAAACTAAGATTGCTAGCAGCATCGTCGGTGGTACCTTTGCTCAACGAGATCCCGGCATCATGGTCTTCTACTCTCAGGCAGCCGATAAAGATAACGTCGCAGCAGTTCAATCCACCATGATCACTGAAATCGACAAGATTGCTGAAAACGGCGTTTCCGACGAAGAAGTCCAGCGCGTTGTTCAGCAAATCAAAAAACAACGTGAACAATCTCTCAATAATACAGCTCGTGTCGCAGTTCGACTAAGTAACTGGGCAGCTCAGGGTGACTGGCGCCTGTTCTTTCTATATCGAGATCGAGTGGAAAACGTGACGGCCGCAGATGTGCAACGAGTTGCAAAACTATACATGGGCGCCAACAACCGCACGACTGGATTATTTATTCCTACAACAGCACCACAGTATGTAACGATTCCTAGTACACCAGATATTGCAGCGATGGTAAAAGATTATCAAGGTCGCGAATCGATCGCCCAAGGCGAAAAGTTCGAAACCTCGTTAGATAACATCGATAAACGAACGAAGCGAGACGAATTACCTTCCGGTATTCACACCGCCTTGCTCTCCAAGAAAAGCCGCGGTGAACAAGTTGTGCTAAGCCTAAGCCTTAATTACGGTAACGCCGAAAGTCTATTGAAATATGATAGCGCCGCGAATTTTTTAGGTTCGATGATGATGCGCGGTACGGAATCTATGAATCATCAGCAGATTCAAGATGCTTTAGATCAACTCGGCGCGTCGCTCTCCTTCGGAGGATCCTCTGGGTCACTCAATATCTCGATAACTGCGAAACGGGAAACGCTGCCCGCAATCTTGGCAATCATGACTCAAGTATTACAAACACCTTCATTTCCGGAAGATGAATTTGAAGTCATCCGACAACAATCGATCACCGCCTTGGAAGCGTCCAAATCCGATCCACAAGCACTTGCCATGAATTTACTAGCGCGAACAATGACGCCGTATGCTAAAACCGATATTCGAGCGTCACATACGATCGAAGAACAAATCGTTCTGCTTAAATCGGTAAAGCTTGATGACATCAAGGAACTTTACGCAACTCAAATTGGCAATGGTTCCGGTGAACTAGTTGTCGTGGGAGATTTTACAGCTGCCGAATTGTTACCCGCGGTGACAAACGCTATCGGAAATTTTGCAACGAAGGTGGAGTATGTTCGAATTGACTCCTCCGCATTTCCTGATGTCAGCGGGCGCCATGAAACCATCCTCACGCCCGGAAAGAAGAATGCTTTCTACCTGGCAGCCCACCAGGTGCCAGTCGGACGAATGAATAAAGATTATCCTGCACTGCTTGTAGCTAATCAAATACTTGGTGGTGGTAGTTTGTCATCGCGATTGGCTGACCGAGTGCGACAAAAAGATGGACTTTCCTATGGTGTCGCATCCATGTACCGCACCTACGCGTATAAGGACCTCGGACGTTTCATGATGTATGCAATCTCCAACCCAGCTAACTCGGATAAGGTGGTTGCTGCAATACGCGAAGAAGTTGATTTGTTACGCAAAGATGGAATTACGGCAACTGAACTCAAGAAAGCAAAAGATGCGATCATGCAGAGTAATGCTGTATCTCGAGCAACCGATGGTGGGATGCTCGGGCTACTTAATTCGTTGGTCGTGCAACAACGCGATATCCAAACTACCAAGGATCTCGAAATTGCCATTCAAGCGTTGAGCGTGGAACAAGTTAATGCAGCCGCGCGAAAATACATGTTGCCTGAGAAGCTGATTGTGATTACCGCCGGAGATTTTGAAGCGAAATAATCCGCGCCAGTTACGCCCAACAACGGTTACTCAACAGCGGTAGCGTAATCTGCTAACGCTGGCGGATCGTTGTGCCATGAATTCCAAAAGAACTCACCACATCCGTTTTGGCGACCGCGGGCTTCAATGCGCTCACGCAATCGCAATCGCCGATCCGCAATACCTTGGCCAATTTTCTGCCCTTGCTGCTCGATGCTACTACGAGCAGCAAATAATACGGACACGATTTTGGGCTCATCGGATACTGCTAGGCTCAGCGTTTCAGACTGCGGCAAGTCGTTATCGACGATAGTCTCTTCAAAGACCACTGGCCGCGACAAACGACCTGAGATTCCGCTTCGCAAGCACCCACAAGATCCGGCACAACCCACGGCAGAGATTAATGGCATGGCCATTACTATAAGTAACCATGGTTTAACTATTTTTCCAGAACGCATCCAATTCCCCCCGCAGAATTCAGTCGTTATAGCTACCCTCAGAACGAGCATAGCTATTAAAAACATCGGAGGTTGGAGGGCCTACAATCGATAAAATCTGCAAAGTTTAACACAGAAAGTTCAGCGGGGACAACTGTTAATTTGTATCGCATCGTAGCCCCTTTTATAACTGCGCCAAAACCGCGTCCCCCATTTGCTCAGTAGTCAAATCCCCTCCCAAGTCGGGCGTTTTGCTGCCATTGAGCAATGCTGTTTCAACGGCGTGACGGATGCTCTCTGAGGCGCCGCCACATTGCAGATGATCAAGCATCATTGCTAAGCTCAAGACACATGCAATTGGATTCGCGATGCCTTGTCCCGCGATATCCGGTGCCGAACCGTGAACCGGCTCGAACATCGAAGGAAATTCGTTAGTTGGGTTCACGTTACTACTGGGCGCCAACCCCAATCCACCGCCTAGTATGCCGCCAAGATCCGTCAATAAATCTCCAAACAGATTGGAAGCCACTACGACATCAAATTCATTTGGGTGCCGAACAAAATTCATGACAGCCGCATCACAATGCATTTTAGAGACTTCCTTTACATCGGGGTAATCACCACGGATATCCGCTAGAATATCATCCCACATTACATACGAGTATTTTAAAGCATTCGACTTAGTAACCATCGTTAAACGTCCACGTCGTTGCTCGGATAACTCAAATGCGTACCGCAGAATCCGCTCCACGCCTTTACGGGTGTGCACTGCTGTTTGCACTGCCACTTCGTCATCACTGCCCTGCTTGAATCGTCCGCCATTATCAATATATTCACCTTCTGAATTTTCGCGAACCACGACAAAATCAATGTCCTTGTGACTGCGACCAGCAAGCACACTGTCTAACCCTCGACATAAGCGCGCCGGCCTGACGCACGCGTATTGGTCAAACGATTGGCGTATCTCCACCAAAGGGGCCAGCGTCTCGTGGTCAGGCAGAATATCTGGCCACCCAACCGCTCCCAGTAAAATTGCGTCCATGCCTTTTAGTTGTGCTAAGAAATCGGCAGGTACTAGTTGCCCATGTTTGGACCAATGATCCATCCCCCAATTGAATGTTGTACAATCAAAGGAGATGCCCTGTAATTCACCAACTCGATACATCACCCGCTCGGCCTGTGTTAAAACATCGGGGCCGATGCCATCACCTGGATAGAGTGCTATTTTGAACTTCATCGCGTTGCTTCCAATTCGATATTTTTTTTAAAACACGAGCCGTCGAGCGGGCTTTAGCCAAACCAGTCATCCATGCTACTGGATACTTTGTAACCAGGCCAATGTCACGCAACCAACATGCGCTAATGAAACAGCAGAGCATTTATCCACGGTGTCCTCTGTCGTATGCCAATACGTTTTTCGATGTCGCGGGCTAGGATAATCAAAATCGATAATGTCAATCGTCGGAATCTTAGCGATTTTATTTAATGGCAAATGATCATCACGTACTTCATGCCGAACTTGAGCATAGAATTCTTTGACATTTATACGGCGGGCTATTGCCCAAAACTGTTGAATTAACTTCGGCGCTAAACGCCTGCTATTCATTTCTTGATAAATTTGCAAGTTTGCATCGCCGACCATGTCCAACAAGATTCCCGCTGAATACCGATACGTCGGTGGCATCGACGCGTATTCTCGAGCGAAATGTGTTGATCCTAAAAAAAATGGGTCGCGTTCATTGTCATACACGAGCTCTTCTCCATCAAACAACACAAAATCAACTCCGAATTTACCTTCTAACTTGTCCATGTGCGGTGCCAACCCACACAACACAGCCACTCCACTTGCACCATCGTTCGCACCCACAAACAACCCTTTTCGATTGGCAACGAGCGGATCATTATCCGGAAATGGCCGAGTATCGTAATGTGCACAAATCAATACTCGGTTTTGCCTTTCCGGATGCCATTGCACAATCAGGTTCGTCATCTTCACAGACTCAACAGGTTGGCTAGTCAGAGGGTTTCTAGCGTTAAATGACTGTTCCACAACCGTCGCCCCCAAACCTTTGAAATATTTAATCAACATCTTGCGTTGCTGATCCATCCCTAGGGAACCGCTAAAGCGTTTCCCTAGGGCAACCATTTGCTTTAATTTTTCCATACAGACTCGGCCATCAACTGGAAGGGTATTAAGATGCGCATCGTCTAATTTGGAAATTAATGCTTGCAATGCCGTGGTATCTGCAGCGGCAAATATTTTCTCGCGTGTAACTGAATCCAAACGCCCTTGTCGGGTGTATTGCATGATGGTTTGTTCCCGTAACGTCAGTAGTGCTTGATCACCACTGGCTGTTTCAATTGACCCAAGGCAACCAAACAATGCGGAAAACAACAATAACACCGATAGTCGTTTCATCCAAATTCTCCACCTAATAGCAGTCATCCACCACAATCCATTCCTAGTAAAGCTCCCGACGCTCACAATTGTCCACAGCTTCCATCTTATGCCATCCGAGTCCTTCACGGCAATTGAAAATTATCGCAGCCTGCTTATTTTTGCACATTCATGGGAATTCATAGTCTAAGTTTTATAAACCTCCGGCGAAAAGCGTATCGCAGGTAGGCCCACAACTTTGCGTTATCTGTTAATATAGACAGATAAAACCACTTGTTCATTGCTATCCAATCCGTGAAAAACCAAACCGTTACAACTCGCACAACACTAAGCATCACAGCGGCTTTCATGCTAGTGGGTTTGTTTGCACCTCCAATTTCCGCTGATGACTCGACCACTGTGCAACAGCTTATCAACGCACTCTCCGCTCGCAAATTCATCCAACGCGAGACAGCGACCTTGGAGTTAATCGACCGCGGCACATCTGTAATTCCATTGCTCGAAAAGAACATCCCGCAACAGAACTACGAAGGGATCACGCGTTCAATTCATGTCTTAGTCCAGTTGTCGTTGCAAGTAAAAACCGCTCAGTTTGGGTCCGGCAACGGCGCCAAGCAAGCGTTAGACGTACTGGCGCAATCCACCGATAACCGCATCGCTCGCCGAGCCGCCACAGCCCTCACTCGACTCAACAAAATCCGTGAAGAAGAAGCGTTGGCCGAATTCCGCAAACTCGGAGGCTGGATTGAACGCGTTTACACTCGCATTGGCCCTAACTCAAAGTACGTCATCCGTATGTATCTAAATACCTCATGGCGTGGTACAGAGGAAGATTTATACTTGTTAACTTGGATCACAACCGCCCAAGAACTACTCATCGAAGGCATTGACCTTTCCGGCAATTGGATGCCCATCATCGGCAAAATGCGGAACCTTGAATCCTTGGTGCTCAAACGCTGCAAACTACAAGATCAACTGTTCTCCGAAGTCCGCCACCTCAAACAACTTACTAATCTGGACCTGCGATATTGCCCCATCACAGATACTGGTCTGCAACACATAACATCTATGACGCAACTGCAGTACGTCAAACTGTACGGCACATTAGGAACAAAAGCTGTTGCCGAATCTATTCGACAAGGCGCTCAAGCTGACGTAGATTATCGCCAGGGCGCTTTCCTCGGTGTTGGCTGCCGACAACCACCAGGCCCCTGCTATATCGAGAGTGTACAAGACGGTACAGCGGCGGACAAAGGTGGTCTGCTTGTCGGCGATATCGTCACGGGCTTCGACGATCGTAACGTTGAGTCTTTCCTTGACCTTCGCAAAATCATAAGTGATTACGCGGCGGGCGATAAATCCGTCGTACATATCCTGAGGCTAGGAACACCCCACACCTCAAAGATCAACAAAGTCGATCAAGCTGAACTGCAAGTTTCTTTCGCTGAACACACGGGCGGAGTACTAGTGACGGACATTAAAACGACCTGCCCTCTGTATATCGCTGGTCTGCGAAAAGGACATATCGTCGGTAATATGAATCTGGCTGAAATCCATACTCCCAAGGAACTTCTTGATCAATATAAATTGGCGGAAAAAGGCCCCGTGCAAATGGTCTATTACATGATGTCGAAGAAGCTGGAAATTTCCGTCGAATTTGGAGAGTGGGAGTAATCCGACTTGCCCGTTATCAGAAACATTTTACTTCAAAAGGAGAACGATATGCCATCAGAAATAACGAGGCGAAAATTCCACGGGACTGCGATGCAATCGCTACTCACCTTTTCCCTGCTCGAAACTCTCTTTGGGGCAGAACTGTTTGCGAAAGACATTCGACCAGTGACGGCTCAATGGCTTAAAGAACTCAACACTATCGCTCAGGATCTAAAGGGGACTAAACTCACTCAGACGCAATGGAAAACTCAGTGTGAGCGACTATTCAATCAAGTCAATTTGCGAGATCTATTGGAATTTATAGATTTTGACGGTAGGATTTCGCAAACTCCATTCCGCGAAAAAGGAGAACGTGCTATTCAATTTCGTTTTCCTGAAGTGGAAGGATTACCGACGAATCTAATTTTTGGTCATCAGATCTTTAAACTCAGTCAAGGTCAAAGTGTTACACCTCACGGACACGACAATATGGCCACAGCCTTCTTGGTGCTACAAGGCTCTTTTCATGGTCGCCATTATGACCGCCTCGAAGATACTCAATCACATATGATCATCAAACCAACAATCAACAGTACTTTTAAACGAGGTGATGTTTCATCTATTACTGATCAACATGACAATGTTCATTGGTTTAAAGCCACCGCTGAGCAAGGATATATTTTCAATATTCATGTGCTTAATCTCCAGAATGGTAACAGTGGTCGAGTTTACATTGACCCCAACGGTGAGTCATTAAATGATGGTACAATTCGGGCTCGTAAAATTTCTGCAGCGGAATCTACCAAATTATATGGTTGAAATTTTTCACTCCGTCTTAAAGAACGAATATTCAAATGAAAACACTTGAAATAAATCACGTCGCCATTAGTGTCGAGGATGTTGAGCGGACTTGCGATTTTTATGCCAACATCATGCAACTTGAACAACTCGCGCGGCCAGCATTTGACTTTCCAGGCGCATGGTTTCGACTCGGCCCAGGACAAGAACTGCATATTATCGGTGATCGACAAGACGAGGTAATCGCGGCGCCTCGTGGAAACCACTACGCCCTGATGATTGATGACATGGACGCTTGGGAACAACATCTGAACAAGCTCAATGTCAAAACTTATCCTCGCCGCACTCGCCCTGACGGCGCAGAACAGCTATTTTTGCACGACCCTGATGGACATGCAATCGAACTCTGCACAGCACCCCCTCAATAACACAGCAGTCGGATACGTACTACGATGACTACAGACAATTCACAGGCATCCATCCTCATCATTGGCGCTGCTCAAGGCATTGGACAAGCGATCGCCCGCACATTCGCCGCGGACCACTACCATGTAATCCTCGCCGATTTAAGCGAATCGGTTCACGATACGGTACAACAAATCAGGGCGGATTTACCACAAGCTTCGCTAGCCGCGCTGGTCTTGGATGCAACTGATCTACGAGCTGTCGAGCAACTCGCAGGGAATATTAACGAATTCCTTCCGGATACACAGCAAAATCTCCAACATGTGGTTTACTCTGCTGGTGTGGGTTCCGGAAAATTCGGTTTTCCCTTTTGGAATATGCATCCCGATGATTGGAAACGTGTGTTCGACGTTAATTTAATGGGAGCGGTCAACGTCGCCCACGCGTTTTCTGAGGTGCTCAGAGCTAACCTAAGTGATAACTCTGCCACAGCAGTCGATTCGACACTGCTTTTCATCGCGTCAATCGCTGGGCAAATGGGTTCCCAAACCGATCCGCCCTATAGTGCCGCTAAGGCGGGTTTGATTAACTTCATGCAAGTCGTCGCCAAAGACTTAGCACCCTTTGGAATTCGCGCAAACGCCATCTCACCTGGCATGATTCAAACCTCGCTAAATCGCAGTGTCTGGCAAGCTTGGAATGACCAACAAGCTGAACATGACAAAATTGATTATGAGCAATGGGGCCAAGATAAGCTAAAAAATATCTGTCCATTAGCACGCTGGCAAACACCCGCAGAAATTGCGGCCACCGCCCTGTTCCTCGCCTCCACCGGTGCGGCTAACATCACTGGGCAAACCATCAATGTTGACGGCGGCATCATTATGCACAGCTAGCGGAACCCGCAGGAACAGTTCTATTTAGCCGGTACAGAAGTCAGCCACGGATCCGTGCGAGCGATTATTGACTTGGCCACCGCATACTCAGCAAGCACTTGAGATTGTCCTTCGTTCCAAGTACCAATGATCCGGATGGGAACAGAAAACAATGGCCACTTGCCTATCAAAACAAGCTTCACCTTTTTCGAGCTATCACCGCTACCTTCAGACTTCACTGCTTCAATGCCTACTCCCTCAGGCAGTCCATCAATGTCAATCATCAGTTCATCAGCAAACCCACCTAAGCGTGAAATTGCTACCTCAATCTCTAATTTCTCTCCTGACTTAACAAATTCGCCAGACCCTAGTGTCAATTTCACATCGGGTTGCAGTTTGGCAACTTCCATACGGTAGGCGTACCGCGGACCGCCCACACGATGTAGATCTCTAATTCGAATTTGATACGCGCCGTCCGCTGGAATCTTATACGTAAATGCAGGATCACGAGTTGCACGATCTTTGTCGTCGTGAGTCGACAGCAGTTTCCCAGTGCTATCGTAGATTTCAATTAAAGGGTCGGTTGGAAAACCTAGCGAACGTGCAAATAAGCTAACAACCAATGACTCGCCTTTCTGCAGGCTTTCAAGCAGGAACACATCCTGGTCTTCGCGTTGTTCAATAACACCGCTAATACTAGCAGGTAAAACGACAACCTGCGGAGATTCAATACTGGATTGCCGTGTGGCAACCACCACCTTCCCAACAGTCAGCGGTACGTAGACAGTGCCCGGAACGCCAGCAAGCGACACGTATGGCATCTCCACGGTACCTGTCCATTGCAGCGACTCGTTAGTAAACCCAGCCCCCTGTAACTGCAAATCCACGGACTCCGCTGAAACGGAAAGTGGCAAACAAAAGTCAAGCAATCGTTTGGTTGTGGCAGTCAAGCGATATATGTAATCCGCGTTCGATGAAAAAGCGATCGATGAATTAGTCGCCTCGGGAAAGGCAAATATTCTTACTTGTACCATGCTAGTACGCTTAGCTGTATAGGATAACTGTGGATCTAAACCCCGTTCGTCATCATTTTGAGCGAGGACAAATCCTCGGCTATCACACACTTGAATAATTGCATCCATTGCTACGCCGAGAATATTGTTTGCAACGAACAATAACGATAAGGTTTCACCCTCGGCCAAATCGACTAGAAAAATATCAACATCCGCTGACTCTTTTAACTGCCCGTTAATAACTGCCGGCAAAGCAACTTGGTTACCCTCACCCGGTTTACCATTAGGTTCCTTTTCACGAAACTCGGGAACAACGCCTACGATCAACGGAATTACCTTAGTTGCTCCTTCACCATCAAAAAGACGAAAATGGTACACGCCCGCACGAACCTCAGTGGAGGATTCAACCGACAGCTGGCCTGCCGTTTCCAGTGATTTTATTTTCAGCCCAGCGGGGAGCTCGCCTGCCACCTCAAGTGGCCACTTAGTCCAACTTCCCTTAACGGATATTTCCTCCGTCGTGCCCTGTTGCAAGCCCCAAGGGTATAGATGTGTGACTGTTGGCGCCGCGGCTTGCAGCGCAGTGGAAACCAGCCCAATGGCAAAGAACCCGATTGCCATAACTGTTGTTATGCGATTCGCTAACCAACCACATTGAGTTAACCGTATCATTAATTAGTCCTTGATTATAAACTCAGGAGTGTTCATTAAAGCCCACAAGATCGTTTCCGCTGCTTGGCGTCGACTCATTCCCTCTTGGGAAAAAATATCCTGGCAGATGCCTAGCTCTTTATCTGTTGGCCGCCGACTGTACGCCAACAAATATAATTGGTCGACAATCTCGGCACTCGTCAATTCTTCTCGAGCCGCTAACGCTGCCAGTCTCCCCTTGTCACTGGTGATATTTGCATGGATTTGCGGAGCGTTCATCATGTGTAATGCCTGGGTCACCGTTGAATCCGTCGTTCGTTCACAAGGTGGGTCTTGGTTCGGGTCTGGTCGACCAAACGTATCCAAAAACAAACTACTGACACGGTGTGTCCAAATTTGGTTGGATCGGGATCCGGCAGGCATTGCGGCAAATTTATTGGGGATTTGGGTAATATCCGCTACCGCATCAAGCAACACTTCGGCACGCAAACGCTGGCGATAGTGACGCGAATAATTCTGAGTATCCGCGATATTTCTATCGGTAGCTGTCGAGCTGAGTTCGTAGACATGCGATTTTGCTATCGCTGCAATCAGCTTTTTGATGTCATAGTTATTTTCTGAAAAATATTTTCCTAGACTCTTAAGTAAGGGTTCATTTGATGCCGGATTTGTCGCTCGCAAGTCATCAACTGGTTCAAACAAGCCGCGACCCATCAGATCTGCCCAAATCCGGTTTACCATCACGCCGGCAAAGAATTCATTGTCTTTGGTGACCATCCAATCGACTAATTTGTGCCGGAGGGTGTAGTCATCCAACATATCTTCAGCGGAAAGATTGTTTTCACCGAATAGCGGGCGGGGGGTTAAAACTTCGTTGGTTCGCGGATGTTTAACACTGCCAGACTTTGCACCCAAAACTACTTCTTCGCTGCCAGAAATTGGCGGTGATAAACCCGTGCCCTTACGTCCGACACGAGAAAAATAGGCGGCAAACGAATAGAAATCTTCCTGACTCCAACGCTCAAATGGATGGTGATGGCACTTTGCACACTCCAAACGAATGCCCAGAAATAACTGGCTGATCAAGGTAGCAATTTCATCCGGAGAGCGTCGATCACGAAACAAGGTAGCTGCGCCGTTCCGGTAAGTACTGCCCTCAGCAGTAACCAGTCCACGTACGAATTCATCGTACGGCCGGTTTTCTCGAAATGCTTGACGTATCCAATTGTCGTAATTCAAAACCGCTTTAATGCCAACTCGATACGGATTCGGACGCAGTAGGTCAACCCACTTATTTGCCCAATGATCTACATACTCGGGTTGCTCCAATAGCCAGTCAACAAGGTCCCCGCGTTTAGATTCATCTTGGTTCGCTAAGAATTGTTCTGTTTCAACTGGACTTGGGAGCCGCCCAATCAAGTCAATAAACACACGACGCGCATACGTCTGATCTGCGGATGTCTCTGATAAAGTAATTCCCAACAATTGCAGTTTATCGTAGACCAACGGGTCGATAAAATTATTACGCTGTAATTCGCTGTAATATTCTGGAGCCACGTCGCCGAGTAACGGTATTAAGATGCGACTAGTGGCAAACGTTCCCATGAATCGCACCATGATGGTCGACTCCCCTGGGATCGGCCCCGCTGTAATTCGGCCCTGTTCATTCACCTCCACAATCGTATTCTCGTTCGACTGAAATGCCGATTGTCCTGTTACATCATGTCGGCTTCCGTCGGAATACTCAGCCATCACAACCAACTGTTGCTGTTCGCTTGGTTTCATGCTGCGCTGCAGTGGAAAAACTCCCACACTAACAAGCGTTGGCTCATTTTCGATTGTCCGCGGTGTGCCATCGTTGATCCATCTTAAGAGCGTAGCATAGTCATCACTGTCATTCGGCAAACGCACTCCACCGCCATGGGGAACTTGGCCGGATCCTTTGCGCAGCACGAGGCTCTCAGTCGGCGAACCTGGGAAGACCCGACGCCCCCGAGCTTCCCGCGTTAATGCATCGAAATCAAATTGGGAATCAAATCCCAGCAATGACAGTTGAAAACCGTTTTGACCACGAGCTTTACCGTGACAAGCGCCGGTACTACACCCACGTGCCGCTAAAATCGGCTGAACATGTAAATTAAATGAAACTGGAGCGTGCTGTGCTACAGCCGTTACGGTTATCGGAATCAAAACGGTTTGTTTATCGAAACGTATTCGAAGTTCGGTACTGCCGTTGCCCACCGTCGAAACAACACCTGTGGGTGAAACAGCAACGATGTTGGATTTTTCCGTTCGGAAACTTGCTTCGGCTGTAACCTCACGAACATCGTCTCCACTGCGCTGTAACACAACCAACCGTTGTTCGCCAGTTTGGTATCGCAAATCGATCGATTTAGGGAATACCTCAAGCTCAGCTTGAATGTTAGTAGAAATTAAGAGTATTGCGAGGGGCAACGCCCAACGGAAATTGTGATCAAAGGTCATGATCTACTTTCATGCAGGGGAAGGAAGGTTCGGTGGGAATGTAGGGGGATTTAGATTTGGAGAGCGATTAACCCATTATCGCAAGCGACCTCAGCTTTCTCAACATCAGCAGGAGAAAAATTCCAGTTTCTTACCGTAAGTGATATACAGGCGAAAATGCAAAATTAATTTTAGCTCGCGCACGAAATGAAAAAACCCCTTGATCCGAGCTGTTTCGAATCAAGGGGCTAATGTATGTCAAACTTTTCACTTAACCGATGTAAACTATTCGGTGTCGTCGTCCTTAACCACGGTTGGCTCTGCTTCCACAGCATTTTGCTGTTCTGGAACCGGCTCTGGTGCTGGCTCCGGCTCAGGTTGCGATTGCTGCGTTTTAGCTACAGCAAGTACCAACTCTTTGTCGATTTTGACAACAAGTGCTTTTACTTCCTTCGCCACTGCGGCTTGATTGTCTGCGGCAAGTTGATTGCCAAGCGCGATGATCTTCTTCGCAAGCACATCCCCAGTCGCAGTCGATAACTCATCAATGAGTTTGGCGTTGGCATCTGCTTGAGCTTTGTTAGTCGTAGCTAATTCTTCGTTTGCACTTTTATAGGCGGCAACAAAACGCTTTCGCATCTGCTGATTGGCCTTCGTCAACTTTTGTTGGAACGCACCATTGCTACTATTCAATTCTTCTTTGAATTTATTAGCACCAGCCACCATTTTTCCTTGGAACGTGCTGTTGTCGGCTGTCAGTTTGGCTTGGAAAGCACTGTTACCAGCCGTCAGTTTGCCTTGGAAAGCACTGTTACCAGCCGTCAGCTTAGCTTGGAAAGCACTATTACCAGCTGTCAGCTGTTTAGCATGACCCGCTGCTTGGTTTTGAAGCTTCTTACTTTCTTGAGCAACTTGCGTTTGCAGAGCTGTCCGAATTTCATTAGCTGCAACGGCAACATCTTTATCTAGCTTCGTTCCAAGTTCGCCGTAGAGCTCCGTTTTTAGCTCTTGCTTAAGCACTTCGCGGCGATATGCCTTGGCTTTGCGAAACAATAGTGGTTGTTTAATTAACGGTTCACCCGCTTCGCGAGCCATCACGGTTTCCACCGATGGCAAAGCAAACGCCGTTGTAATGAGTAACCCAAGTAATATCTTCTTCATTTTACCTACCTCCAACAAATTGTGTCTCTTATAGAATCGGCAACAACAACCTAGAGTCTGTATATTGTTCACAGCAAAACCTAATTTTTTACCTCGTTTATTTATTTTACCACCTCGCAGTATTTTATGTAAATAGATTTTTGATAAATCCCATCTAAAATGGCTGCATTTAGCGCCACATCAAAATCGTAATCCGTATTCCATCCAAGTAGATTAATCGTTACTATTGCACCTCGAATTGACGACTAACAGTCCCTTTTTGCATAAGTAAGAACTCCATCGTGAAATACTTTATTACGACATTTCTCGCTTTGTCGAGCAGTTTATGTTTTGCCCAAGGCACATCAACCCCAGCAAGTTTGTTTCCTCAATCCAATGCTGATCCACTGCCTATCCTCACCGCTGAGTCGGAAGTAGTGCTGCAAGAAGCTACCGGAGTGATCATCGGCGCAGAAGAACCACTGCTGGAAACGACGACCACCGGCGATGAAACAACTGACGACACGCAAAACAGTGACGACAACAATACAGTCTTGGATAGTAATGTTACTAAACCCAAATCAAGCCGACTAGGATTTTTGCCGCGAATCAACTTAGACTTATACGAACGCGATATAAAGTTATTCGACGGCTTCCGCCCAGGTAACAGTGACCAGGTCGGTCGCTGGGTACGACTTGATTACTTGATTTCCTGGCGCCGCGGCACACGTATCCCCGCCTTAGCCACAACTAGTTCCGCAGGGACGTCACTTGAGGACGCCGGCGTACTGGGAATTTCCACCACTTCGTCCTTGCTCGATACGAATGAACTTAACGACAGTACTCAACCCGGAGGCCGCATTGATTTCGGACGCTGGATTCCCGGCACTGAAACCGCCATCGGAGCTCGTTTCTACGGTCTAGCCGACGCTGGGTCACGCTTGACGTTCACCGACGCAATTGTCACTCGCCCCTTTTTCAACGTGGATGCTGGTGAACAACAATCGCTGCCCGTGAACTATCCCAGTAGTGAATCAGGGATTTTGACACTCGATTCCGCATCCGAGATGTTCGGCTCCGACGTATATATCATGCGCCCTTGGAAATCTACTGGCAGAGCACGAATCAACTTTATGACGGGATACCAATTCAGTCGATTTAGCGAGAGCATTTCCATTCACAGTATTTCCACTAATCTAGATGGTCGCAATGGAATTCCAATCGGAACTCAATTAGAAGTTCGAGATGCATTTCGCACTAGCAACGAGTTTCATGGTTGGCTAGTTGGGCTGACGTCGGAAATCGATGGTGGCAACTATACTCTCTCATTCCTTGCTAAAGTCGGGATTGGTGGAGTCACACACCGCATCAGTACGACAGGCTCGACCACAATCACCGATCCAAGCGGTGGAACTAGTACCACGGACGGCTTGCTTGTGGCCGCATCAAACCAAGGCACATTTGAGCAATCTCGGTTCACTACCGTTCCTGAATTCAGCGCTCGTTATACACATCACCTGAACGACGCTTTGGATTTCTCAGTCGGCTATTCACTCTTATACTGGGGGCACGCAGTACAACCCGGCAATCAGATTGATCTTAATGTCGATTCAACAGGTAACTCGGGGCAACCCACGATGCCCTTCAACATCGACCACTACTGGACCCAATCGCTAAGCATGGGCATCACGCTACGATATTAGCAGCCACCGCCAGCGACGTCGGGCGGCCACAGACGCCTCATCCATTAGGAATGCATCATGACGTGGACGAACGTTAATTCGTGCTAAGTAGTGATCTAGAACCAACTTGACAGTGCCAAATCATGAGCGGTTACGGTTTCAGTAAGCTGTGAATTATGAGCTTCTGCAATCGTGTCAATTGCGTCCTGCACGGCTGTTACAGATGCCTCAGGCAACTCCGCTTCCGCCTCTGACTCGGCCGCTATGGCATCGGTGATCATCGTTCGCACCAGCGTATAGATTGCCGTGTCACCCAAATCATTCGGCGTTAGATTGATCTTAGAAACTTGTCGGTTCTGAGCATCTACGATAATCACATCGCGAAGCTGAGCTCCCCAATCTTCCCACGCATCCGCTTCACCATTCTCATCTAAATCTACATCCTGTAACCACGGAATATCATTACCAGCGGTGATCGACGCATTGCCCGACTCACGTCCAGCGAGATTGATTCCAACTATTTCAATACCCAGGTCAGGGTCATTGCTGTCGAAATCATTTTGCATCGTGTTTAGGTGGCCGAATTGAGCGGTACAATAACTACACGTTGCCAGCCCAAAATAAAACGCTGTCACGTTGCCATCATAATCTCGCGGCGACACGTCTGTGCCAAGCAGTGACGACGTTGTATTGACATCTTCCAGGCTGAAATCAGGAACCTTTTCGGATTCGGGGACTCCATCGCCACCATCATCCGACCCTTGTGGCTCGATACCATATGTATCAGGAAGCCCTGTCACGAAAATAACAGCCGTATCAGCTTCATCGGTCACTTGACGAATTCCATCACCTGCTTCGGTACTAAGCACACCGTAATCCGTTGATGCATCATCGCGCACAACGTCTACGACCAATGTATGACTACCACCATCCCATACTACCGAAGTGTCTTGAAAAGCAACCCAAGCAGGATGTGCTGCAATCCACTGATCTTCGACGGTATCGCCGAATGAACCGATTAGTGTCGGCGGCGCTGGACGATTAAAGAAGTCAAACAACGTCAGCGTGCTCGCTTCACGTCCCTTTTCGGTAAAGTCGCCGTCGGATATCTCCTGCCCTTCGGCAAGCTCTACGGAATATGAATTGGAGCTAAACGTAATGTTCGGGGCTGCACCTTGGAAACCACCGTCTACCAAAAAACTGGGTTGTGTTTGCGTCACGGTATAGGAACCTGCTTCCAAGTCAGTGAACTCATAGAGCCCTTGTTCTGACGTTAACATCTCTAGATCGATACTCTCGCCACCACTGGTTGTGCCGGTCAAGTGGATTTTTATTCCACCAAGGACTAACTCGTTAGCATCCTGCACGCCATCACCATCGGCGTCGATATAAACCAGTCCCGCTAAACCACCGGGAATATAGTCAAATATCGAAATTGTAACGACAGCTTCGTCGGTCAAACCATCTTCATCGGTAATCGTGTAACTAAACGCATCTTGACCAGAAAATCCCGTTGGCGGAGCGTAAGTTAAACTGCTTCCACTATTGATAATATTTATCGTTCCACCTTCTGACGAAGTCGTGACCGACGTAATTGTCAGCAACTCAGTAGGATCCGGCAAATGCGTGTCATTAGCCAAGACATCAAGCTCATCGCCTGGCGAGTCAACCACAACCGTAAAGGCGTCGTCGTTCGCTTGTGGTGAATCCGCGATGTTTCCAACGGTCATAGTTACCGTCGCTTGGGCTGACAAACCGCCCTCATCGTTGATTGTATAGCTAAACGTTTCTGTACCGAAGAAATCCGGTGCCGGTGAGTACAAAACGCTTAATCCATCTACAGCAATCGATACAACCCCCCCTTGGTCAGGCGTACCAACAGCAACGACTAGCACATTACCACCACCCACTGCATTGCTCGAATCATTATCGATCACGTCTAGCGGGAAATCAACTACATCTTCATCCACAGGAAATGCGTCATCACCAGCTGTGGGCACATCAGCCGCTGCTTGTAAATCCACGGTAACCGTTGCTGTGTCCTCGCCCCCGTTGCTGTCTCGGATCGTATACGTAAAAGTATCAGTACCATCAAAATTGACAGCCGGAGTATACAACACAAATTCTCCACTATCAGACACAGCGACCGTGCCGCCCTGAGTGCCTTGAGTTATAAATACAATGCTCAATGATTCATTTGCGTCTGGCGCAATCGTATCGTTAATTAGCAAGTCCAAGGCCACGTTACTGGAATCTTCCGTGACGGTGGTAATAACGTCGTCATTCGCGGTCGGCAAATCCTGAATGGGAAACACCTGAATCGTCACAGTCGCCGATGCATCTCCCGTGTTGTTACCGGCCGTATAAGTAAACACCTCTTCACCAAAAAAATCAGCGGCGGGCGAATAGATCAACGATTTCCCGTCGGCTGCAATTGTTACAGTACCACTTTGAGAAGGTGTGCTAACATCAGAGATAATCAAGGTAGCTGGATCTGTATCGCCATCATTGGTCAGTACATTCAAACTGACATTCGTCGAATCCTCATCAAAATTGAAGATATCATCTCCGGGGCTAAATCCAAGATTGATCTGCAATTGCAGCGAATCATAAATAATCTGTTCGGGATTGATTGACTCATTAACGCCAAAGAGTAAGGTGTCTGTATGCGGAGAGTTATCAGCCGGATCTACGCTGAGTGTTAGGGCTCCCGCATTGCTGGCAGTCATTGGCAAACTAAATATAAGGAATTGCCCGCCACCCAATTCAGTGAAACCGGCGGTCGCACCCGCTTCGTCAATCAAATTTATGTTGCTGAAATCACCGGTGTGTACGTTTGGATATTGAGAACCATAAGTCAGCGGCCCAACGGCTGTCACTAGTTCATCTTGCCACACGATATCCGCATAACCTGAGAACACGCCCCGAGGGGTTGCACGCACATCTGCCGTTAATAGTCGTAAGATAAACGAATCGCCCACGGTTAGTTCGGTAATAGAATTGCCCTGCAAGTCCGTCGCTTCCACCGAATATTGAACCGAAGCTTCACCCGTTACAGTCATGCTCGAAACCAAATCTCGCGTATTACCCGCTGCATCTGTCGCGCGAACGGTAAAACTGTTGGCGCCTAACTGGTTTGCAATGGGCCGCCATGTGAATTGCCCCGAGGTTGCATTGATGCTCATTCCGCTTACCGAGGCGGCCAACGAATAACTAAACCCAGTGCTAGCTTCTTCAGTATTATCAACATCGAATGAGAAATTGGTAGCTAAAGGTAAAGTCGCAGGGAATGCAGATTCAAACACGCCTACGGCTGAATCGATCGTGATGTCCAGAGCAACTGAAGCTAAGCTCTCAACACCTTCGAATATTTGAGTCGCGGTTATTGAGATTGGTCCATCGGCCAGCACTAGATTACCAGCAGTGGTGATATTGACTGAGTTACCAGTGGCCACGCCCGATGCTATTTCCTGAGTGCCCGCAAATAACCGAACCAAGGCGCCATCTTCAACGCCTGTCACATCAAATGATAGATTTGTTGCAAGTGAACTATTATTGTTGGCCGTTGAATTATCGTCGTCGACAACACCTGAATCTGATACGGCAGCTAAATCAATCGAAACGGGAGGCTCAACGACGCGGTTAATGAAGAGTTGATCGGCCACAGTCTGCCCGACGGCGAGGTCAAAGGAAATCGCCGCATTTGCAGCTGGTGTTGTCTGTTTAAAAGGAGCAGCAACAATTTGCTTTAGCTGATGTGACCCGTTTGGCAGATGGAATAAATACGTCCCGTCGGCAGCAGTCAGCACTGAAAACTCATCGACATCCAAAACATCATCGCCATCTGTATCACTATAAACCGTCACACCTTGCAAGGTCTGTTCGCCAGCATCGAATATGCCATTTAGATCTTCATCTACATAGACTCGGCCACTGACCACACCATCGCCAAATGCCTCGCCAATAACAACTAATTGGTTTCCAGGAGCAACGGGTAAATCCGTGAACGCACCCCCTAGATTCTGGCGATCGATAGCTGCAATCGCATCCGGCACCGACATATCAAGCACTTGAGCAAAAACTGTGAAACCACCGTTTTGGTTATCCAAGTTGCTCGAGTTATCAACTAGGTTTACAAACCATTGGCTCGTTGCACTATTCGGGTCACCGCTGAGCTTAGCCATTGCAACGGTACCCCGAGTATTGGAAACACTGAATTCATTAACGACAGCTGCGTCTGTCGGGATCGAAGTTAAATCATTTACACTATTTAAAGTTGTACTGGGAGTTGCAAAGCCACCACCTTGCACAATAAAACTTGGAATCGAACGATGGATAATAGAACTGTTGTAGTCACCGTCGGAAACATAATTCAAGAAGTTCGTTACTGAACTGGGAGCAACGTTGGGCAACATTTCCAATAGCATCGTACCTTGGGCTGTGTCCAATCCCACGATTGAAGCGGATCCAAAATCCAATACGATACGATCGTTATTGTGGATTTCATAACCTTCGTAGGAATGCACTGGCGTACCATTGACATACATACGCACCGTATTGGTAGCATCCGTAGCATTTCCCAGCAACTCGGATTCACTAAACGTAGCGGACGTGTTATTGCCTGCGTCGCCCGCGTTGTTCCGCCAAGTTGAAAACACATCGTCCAGCGAAGTATAGGAAGTGGGCGTATCGATCACCGTGTCAGCATTGATATCCGCCGGTGAAATGCTAATCGTTGATCCCGCAGCCGACGTGTGGACAAAGGATGTATTAGTGCCACCGGTCACACCCAGATTTGCTGGTAGATCAACCAATCCACCGTTGACGTACATAAATACTTCCGCAGAAATAGTGTCGCCCAAATCGTGAGAAGGCCCAGACCCATGCGGAGTATCCGTAACACCATAAAGCATTTGTCGTGCTTCGAGGTATTCCACGCTTAGTGCAGCGAGGAAGTTACTGCGACGACGCTTGTTTATGCGGTTGAGTATGTTATTGCGGGAATTCATAGAAGTCATTTCACTTGAAAAGGACAAACCGGCTACCACCGATATGGTTGTAGAATCATACAGTTATTTTCGACAAACCGTGTTGGTTCAGGATAATCACAGAACCAAAATCTTGCAGTAAAAAGGCGCCGTTTTTTGTTCTTTTAACAGTTGGTACGGTTTTTTCGAATTTAACGTGTCCAAAGAGTCGCAAATAACCCCTATTGGCACAATATCGAAGATATTTAAGGGAGCCGCTTACGATCCAAAGTTTCTACGTACAAGCTGTATACCGCTTGAAAAACATCGATTTCCCAATTATCACCTTTGTGTCAAATAGTGGGACAAGATTACGACCGGTAGAGCTCGTGGCATTCAGTACACGATTGAGTCATCACGCCCACGGCACTGGCGGCGCGATTTGGATCATTAAGTTTGACCGCGTCTAGTAGATCCAGAGCACCAGACTTCATTTTGTTCGCATACCCTGCATAATCTTCGTCGTCGCCATCTTCCATTTGCGGCCGAGTGAAAATGTGCGCCATTGCAGCCACAATTTCAGCCTCATGCAAGATCGTCTCCTTGTTGGATTCAAACTCATCAGCGCTCGACGTCATTGGTGACAAACGCTCGTCCAACGCAACTTCAAGCCGCTGCATCAACGGAGCGCGATCTACAACTCGCGACCAATTGAAATCCTCGGCATTAGCTTTGGCATCAACCGTTGCACCACCTAACAAATCCTGTAAATCAGCTTTTCGCAGCTTAGCTTCGTTAAAGGATTGCGTACTACCAACCTTACAATTTCCCGCCGTGCGAGCAAACACATCTCGTATCCCCTGTGCTTGAGACTTCCAACGGACGTCGCCATCAAACTCAGCGATAATGCCAAACATCGCTGCCGCCACTGAGAATTGGTAACGGGCATTTTGATATCCACCACCAGAAAATTGGGACGGTTTACCAACTCCATTGTCAACCGCTAACTTAATCGCCTTCACCTCATCTTCAATCGTCGGTGCTGAGATCAACTCGGCCCACTTTCCAGTCATGCCATCAGTTACTGGTTCGGAACCTCCGGCACCTGTATTACCAGCACCAGCCATCGGCGCGGTATTGATTTGCCGAGGGCCTGCTAGTTTTTCTAACGCTTTACTGAAGAAAATAGTCTTGATGCGGCCCTCATCCTTGAATTCTGGAAATTTAACTCGCTTCGGATTTGGCTTACTTTGGCCAAGCACAAACAGCACTGGACACAAAACCATTATCAGGCCAATCATCAGGATGGGTCGTCGCATAGTAGATTTCATAATTTTAAAGCTTTCGTAACTATCGTAGTTTCCGTGATGTCTAAAGTTATCAGTCGTTCTCGTCACAGTACGTTTATAAGGGACTCTTATTACTCTATATTATTATTCTCGGCAATCCAAAAGGCAACCGTTGGTTTGATGTAATAAATCAACCCATTGAATCGCAATCAAACAATGCAAAACTCTCCCGACTCTGGCGAAAAGACATATCTACTTGATATCTCACGCCGCGCTATGGCCTGCCAGTTTCAGATTTTGTTAAATGCTGATGAACAACACTCAGCCGCTGAAACAGCAGTGCAAGCACTTGACCTAGTCGAAGAACTCGAAGAACAACTGTCCATCTTTCGCTGTGAGTCACAAATCTCGCGAGTTAATCGACTTGCCGCTGAAAAACCAGTGTCGGTATCCCCTGACGTATGCCAGTTATTAGCCTTGGCAAAAACAATTTGGCAAGAAACCAATGGCGCCTTCGATATCACGTCAACACCGCTGTCGAAAGTCTGGGGATTTCATGCTCGCCAAAGCACTTTCCCACTCCCCCAGGACATCGCGACCGCCAAACGGACCGTTGGCTGTCAATTTCTGCAGATAAAAAACAACGCTATCTCATTCGATCATCCGCAACTAGAAATCAACCTTGGTGGTATTGGTAAAGGTTACGCTTTAGACTGTTGCCGTCAACATTTTGTGTCTCAACAGATCGAAAACTATCTGTTACATGCCGGACACAGTTCCATATTGGCTCACGGTAACCGCAAGAATTCGACAGTGAAAAACAAGGGATGGCAAATCGCACTGCGGCATCCACTAATCCCTCAACGCCAACTTGCAAATATTTGGTTACAAGACCAGGCAATTGGAACTTCCGGAGATGCCAATCAGTTTTTCTATCATCAGGGAAAACGCTACGGACACGTAATCGACCCTCGTAGCGGTTGGCCGGTGCAACATACCCTGTCGTCAACCGTCATTACTCACAGCGCCGCGGCAGCGGATGCACTAGCCACTGCTTTCTTTGTGATTGGTCCTGAAAATGCAACGCGATATTGCCGGCAACATCCAGGCACATCCTTCATCATTGCCACACCCGGTAATCGCAATCGAATTATCGAGTTACACATATTTGGGATTCGGAAAGAAGATTTGGAAGTCACCGCCGACAACGTTGAACTGATCGAATACTAACGCAATTGAATTTTTACGTCGTCAGCGATCAACCGCGGTAAGGACTGTAAATTCAATACGCCTGGTGGCAGCCCTTTGAGTTTTTCAATTTGAGCGAGTGCCCCGCGTTGTAGTAGCAAGTCACCACGGTTTGCCAAGGCAAGCCACGTTATCGGATTCAGTCGCAAGCTCGTCACGACTTGCTCCACCGTATCTGAATCCCACGAAATCAAGCTTTGCGATATCCGCCGCAAGCGAGCTCGCTGTTCCGTTGACAGTGTGCTTTGGTCAATTCCAGCTAGAAAACCAATCAACGGCCTGCCATACATCCGCAACTGTCGATCAGCAACTTGACGCTCCGCAAATGTCGGTGAATTCAATTGTTTAATCAATGAGCGCACGGCACCGTAATCACCTCCCCCTGGGTACAAGGCTATTCGGCTAAGTTTTCCTAGAACTTCGTTAAAACGCAACCCTAAGTCCAAACGTGGACTCAGACGTGATAAAAAACCAGTGAGACACTGACGATCTTTAACTGGCATCGCAAACATGGCTAACCATATTTGACTGGACTGATAGGTCCCTGTTTGGTTAAGCCGCGTGATTTCTATTTCCAGCGGGTGAGAATGATTTTGATGCATGTTGACTCGATATGAATCACCCAAGCCATCTTTACTCTCGAAACGCTGATAGTCAAATTGAAACACGCCACTCGTATCATAGTGGAGTTGCAACGATTGCCGCGGCGATGTCAACTCATACTTTAATGAAAACTCGCTCCCACGTACTCGTACAACGGCATGTTCGTCAGCGTCAAGCGTTGCGTGATGAAGCGACAGACTACGGCTTTGCATCCGGCGAATATACCTACTGGCTATACGACCATTGATGACATCAAAAGAAATCCAACTCATCCGCACAATAAACGGCTCTAAAAGCTCAGCGTCCTTTACCGGAGCCTGAGCCACTGCAAAAGATGTAACCAGTACCAACAACAATAGCGGAAGAAAGTTCCGAGAACATCTTTTTAAGATGTGACTTCTTAGAGAGAACGCACTATAGACAGTCATTAACTGCCTCCTTGCTTCGCCCCCTATAGTTTTATTTCAAACTTCATCATAATAAGCACCGCCAAGTGTAGACAAATGTGCTTATCCACTAAATAGCGATTCCAATAGTATCTCTAGCGGTTTGATTCTTCCAGTGTACGTCGGACGTGCTGTAATTCTCGACCAAGATGCTCTAACTGCTGCCCTAATTCTCGCACAACATGCTCCAACTCGTCTCGAGATGGGCCTTGACGATCATCTTGGTCATGTCGTGGCCTGTCATCTGACCGATGCATTCCATCTACTTTCCGCTCAATCATTTGGGCTATGTCCCCAAACCCGCCCGCGTGTAAATGTTCCAATGCAGCTTGCAAATGTTTCATCCGTTCGCCGTCGTCTCCATGATCGCGATCCTCATGTCGTTCATCGTCCTGATCATATTCATCTAGTTCTTGATGCTCACCGCGGGCATCGTTTCCGGCACGGTTTTTGCTAAAATACTGTCTTATCTCCCGCAATTCAGCAGTCAACTTTTCCAGATACTGACCAGCTTCGCGAGCCTGCCCCTCATTACCCTCTTCTTGAGCCCTGCGATAGATATTTTTCACATCCTCCATTTTGTGCATTAACTGCTCATAGTGATTGCGAAGATCTCGTTCGCGGTCACCTTCTCGTTCGCGGTCACCTTCTCGTTCGCGGTCACCTTCTCGTTCGCGGTCACCTTCTCG
>LWDU01033273.1_pt1 | contig 75957 bp, 69 predicted proteins | sample 727161 | NCBI WGS metagenome assembly LWDU01 (sample SAMN04566230, study PRJNA314399) | hydrothermal vent metagenome | isolation source: deep sea hydrothermal plume seawater | place: Mexico: Gulf of California, Guaymas Basin | collected 2004-07-11
AGTGAATAACTTGCTCTTCCTTTATTCGCTCTCAACATTGAATAATTTATTATAAATTTTCCACTCTCCTTCATTCTTTATAAAAGACAAAGTATCCAGAAAGGTTATGCCTAGATATTTGTCTCTCACTTTTACCAATGCTGTTGTGCCTTCTATCTCACAAGTAAGGGTTTCAAAGACCACATTTTCGCCTTTTTCTTTTGGCGAAGGTTGTTGAGATGCTACAAAACCAGCAAAATCATCCACTGACATTTCCATAAAATTGCCATGAAGATACCCAGTTACTTTTGCATTTTCATGAAATGTTTCTTTTACTTTATCGGGATTAGATTCATCCATGCTGTCAATGTAAAGTTGAACTATGTTTTCAATTTGTTGTATGTCATTCATTATTTTATCCTTTTAAATCTCCACTCAAAACTATTCTACCGCAACTGAGTTGATTAGGGTGTTCTACTGATTTACAACTATATAATTTCCATATGAAAAGAAACTAGGATTGGTACTGAAGCCACAGTAGAATCAAAATAGGGCACAAGATCAGCATCGTTATAGTCATTGACCGCCTAAGGGCACACAAAGCCACGGCGTCCTATATCTGAATGAAAACCAGCAATCACCGGAATTGACTGTTGTTCCGAATATCTGGTGTACTCGCCTGATCTTCTCAATTTCTAATGAGCTAAATTAGTGAACCTTGTTAAGTTTTGATTTGGCTACTCTTAATACACCATCTAAATAAATACCGGATTCAAGGGTGGCCGAAGAAGGGCTATCTGAATTAATAGTCCATTTCATGGAATTTACAAAACTATGATGATCAGGATGATAATCAGATGCAGATTTATCTAGCTCTACCGATAAAACTTTGTTGGTAACTTCAGTTACTTTAAAGATAGGCTCTGTACCTAATGCACAATAATGTTTTACAACGAGTTCACCATCTTTATCACTGTATGTTGTTAACATTTCAACGCCGTCTTCTACTAGATTTTCAGTAATGGTATTTCCGCCAGAAAGTGATCTAAAGTTATAAGAAACGTCAATTACATTACCAGTGTATTGAGTTTGTTTTCCTTCCCATTTCCCGATCATCTTTTTTACTTGATTGAAAGCATTGCTATGTTGTACTTCGGGCATTTCGATATCTCCAATGATAGTTGTATCGTTCTCTGAGGAGAAAACGGGTAGGGAGACTATCATTGATGTTGTTAACACAATTATAAATTTAAATATGTTCATAGCATTTATCCTTTATTTGTTTATATCTACATAAATATTACTTTAATACACCATAATTTAAAGTAAACGGCCTTACAGTTACTCTAACTCTGCAAACCCTATCTTAAACTATTATTTTTCCAAGTTGAGAATATTAACATGCTGTTAAAGAAGAATTCCGGAATTATCCTTTTTAGCCTCGTCATGGCTTTTTCTGGCTCAGTCTTTGCTACACACCATCAGGAAAATACGGCTGCAGAAAATATTAAAGCGGCTACAACTTTCATGAATACACTTTTAACCGATAGAGCTACAGCTGACTCGTTCTTACACGATGAATTTGATTTTCTTTTCATGGGCATATCGCAGATGTCCAATGTGCCCTATAGCAAGGAGACTTACTGGTCTGTCTGGATGGATACGGTTGTGGCTCCTGTCGTCCCTAACGGTTTTAAGAAAGTTGAGGTTATCGATGCCATCGGGGACGACAAAGGTGTTGCTTTAATGGTTGAAGGTGATGCTGATGGCATAAATGGTCGCTACAATAATAAATACGTTTTTATCTTTAAATTCAGAGACGGCAAGATCATCTCGCTTCGTGAATACTCTAGCGACCTTATGGTTGAAACCCGGTTGTATAAGCAGAAGCTGGTGGTTGACGAGTAACACAGCCCGGCATTAACCATAGGAGATGATATGTGTAGAGTATTTACGATCCGCCCTGCTACTTTGTGATCTTTAGCTTTTTCTCAGGAAATCGACCTTAGAGCTAGGCTTTGCGCGCTCAAATACGGTCCACCCATCATATTTGTCAGTGTTTTCGTTGCAGGACGCGAACGCACTAAAAATTGGGAACTGCGTAGGCCCAACATCTCGGGCGAAGAGTTCTACAACTTTGGCATATGAATCAGCTGAGTTAGTAAATTCACTCCACAGGAAGTCAGCATCTGGGTTGTTTGAGGCGTAATAATTGCCAAAATGGTAACCCGTACCTTCATATTCGCTTGCTCTAACTGCTCCCGAATAGCTCTCTAGGAACGCCTTTGCATTTTTACTAGTTGCGCCATTGACGTAATTGCAGAGCATTACTTCACTATAGAAATAACCAGAATCCGAGAACTTTCCAAATTCTTCGGTTCCAATTGGAAAAACACCCTCAAAGGCGTTCCGGTTTGGCCCATCGCAGTTCAAGACGGATGCATATTTTTCGGTCCATGAAGAGACTTGATTATTGTTAAGCCACGCTTCCCACGCTGATTCAGCAGAGTCTTGGGAGCCCCATTGGAGTTCCCACCAGCCATTTTTGGGATACGTGTTGTCCTCTGAAGCAGGGAGATAAATCCATGCGCCCACAAGAGCATCACTGTCTATCAGTTCGTTCCATTCAGAAATCATCGCATTCATCATTTCCGGGGTGTGTTCTGGCCCAATGCTGCAAGCAACAAATTCGTTGAAATAGGTGGCTTCACTGAGATCGAATTGAGCTTGGCTGGCATCGAGATCACTAGTGGACTCTGAGCATCCAATAAATATGACCGTCAGCGAAAGTATCGCAATAACTGAGATTTTTCGATTCATACAAGAGATCCTCAATGGTTATAAGTATTCAGTTAGTGCTAGTTATAAAAACGCCCTCAACTGTGTGACGTCAGCCCGTAGGGTACCACCGAGCCCTGTGTATGTCGTCAGTCCTTTTAGGACCAGAGACACTAAATTGCTTGTCGCATAGGGTAGGAGATGCGACACAGAGAGCTTATGCGAGAGGTGATATGCTGGAGAAAAGGTTCAATATGTTGAATATTTGGGCTGATTATCTTATAAGTAAAAATGAGTCGAACTGATAAAGTAGGAGAGGGGCATGACAGAATTTTTAGCGGCTTACTCTGGGATACTTGATGCAGCTTCACTTGTCTTCGTTGTAGTTAGCCTTGCTGGCTTTGCTCTAACCGCATCTTTTTCTAGGGCAAGCCATACTATAGTGGTGGATTTAGCCTATCCAGTCGGGTTGCTGGGTACATTGCTCGGTTTGGTAGGTATGCTTCAAAACATGAGTGACCCAAAGGCAATAGGGCCAGCAATGGCTATTTCTTTCCTGACAGTTCTTTATGCGGCTGTGATACATGGCCTTGCTTCAGGCCGCTCTCGTGATTTGTCTGAGATCGACAGCACGTTTGTTAAGAAGTTGGTGGGTTCACTTGTCTTTGTGGGCTTAGTTCTATGGGCAATGGATTCTGCAGCAGGAATAGGCGCGTTTATGGATCCTGGCGCTGTGGTCTTGTTTGTTCTTTCTATACTATTTTTTGTAATTTTTGACCGTGTTTCAGGCGATACATCCAAAAATGGCTGGGGAGTTAGGTTCTTGGGAATCGGTCTGCTGGGGTTTTTCACCGGAACTATTATGATGTTTGCAAATATATACGATCCTAAAGCCATGGGGCCAGCAATGGCCCTTGCATACCTTAGCCTGATGTATGCTCTTTTTTTGTTGTGTATGGGTCGGATATGGTTCCCGGGCCAGACATTAGACTCAGAGAAAAATATCAATACTGGATTCTTGAGCTTGGCTTTTCCGGTCTTAATTGGAGTAATCATCACATTCGCAATATTGATTATGTCATTTAAATGAAGAACGTTTGGGCTGACTATGTAGCGACATAAGCAGATGGATAAGAAGCCATCAGATTGCATGGAGAGTAGTGAAGTTGGAGGTGAGTTAGTGCTAGTGGTCCCATATGGCACCATGTGGACCTGCCATCCTTAGATACTTGTGCTGACTGACATACCCGGAACTTTCAGGGCGTAATCGGCAGGGTTTCAAGCGACTCGTTCATCGCGCACCAGTCAGGCGCAGTTTCTGACCGATGGTTGTGAGTCGGGTTGAAATGAGACTGGTCATCAAGTGCCATACCATTAACGCTCGCAACGCCCATCTCAAGTTCCGCCCAGAGCCTTGTACCGCAATCTTGGCAAAAACGACGCCGGTTATTACGCCCCTTATCTGATTTAACATCAAATCCACCGGGTTCACCTTTGGTCAGCGTGACACTTTCTAAAGGCACGATATAGGCTGTGTAAAACGCAGATCCGCTGACGGTCTGACAATCAGTACAGTGACACAAAACCTGCATCACAGGTTCGCTCGTCGTTTCAAATCGTGTCTTTCCGCACAGGCAGCCGCCTGACATCCTCTCTGACATTATTCACTCCTTGGTTTCAAAAACTTGCTGATTTGGTATCCATAAGATGTCATGTCACCGGCAAACGAAACGCCTAGTTGCTTGATTTCAAAGGCCAACCGTTTTAACGTTCGCTCGACTTTGTCGAACGGGATGGGAGTCGCAACTTGATCCAGACTAACCATCGCCCCGCTATAGGAGCCATTCTTTTTAGGCTTCAACCTTAACTGAAGTGGCGATTACTGGGGGCCAACTTTTAAAATTCCCATCCACGTTTCTGCCTTGTGTTCCTGCCCAAAGCACCGGTTGATAGTCGTCAGCAGTAAAATGGCGATCATACCGACGATCACCCAATAAGGGACATTGAGCGATGCTGAGTTCTCTATTCAAAACAATCAGTTTAATCAGGAATAGGTCTGGCGGCGATATAAATAGTTTTCACTTTGCCATTCTCAATTAACACGTCAAAAATTTCCCGGCGTTTGTTTTTTTTGCCATCGACGGTTTCAACCAAATCCCATCCGGTTGTCACCCACTGCTGTAGCTTCCCGTCTTTGCCAGTGAATTCGTTGGCAATAGAATACATGTGTGTCCATTTGGGGTCAGATGCAGCGAACCATTCTTTTAACAATGTCATTTGAGCATCTGTGCTATCAATAAAGCTGCCGTCTGATGTCCACGCTTCAAAACCTTCAGCATTGGCATTGCGTATAGCATTGAGATCATTATCTTCATGGGCCTGCATATATTTAATCCAAACCGCAACGGTGTCTAGTGATCCAGCATAAAGGGGTGCTTTGGTTCCCTCCGTTGTGTCGTAGCCAATGATTGTTTTCTCGTTCTTCTCACCAGTTTCATGATGGGTAGCAAACGATGGTTGTGCCAACAACAATATGCTTATACTTAGTACCACCTTAATTATAGCTATTTTCATTTTGCGGCTTCCTTTTAAGTTTTCTGGTTGGGTCTAATTACTCTGACTGTTTGACGGCGGCCCCTATGGTACTACCTAACCCTGTTTGCTAAGAGACTCTTCTGCTAATTTAAGCTGAAACAGATGAGTTTCCAAATGAGCCTGTCAGAATCAGATAATACATTAAGGATATACAACTCACTATAAATCTCCAAGATGCTTTAAAACTAGGCAACCCCAATAAATCTAAAACCACACAGCTTTCCGAAACCTGATGGAGCCCGTTGTTTCATAGCTGCTTTACAGTTCAAAAACTGCTCAAAATGTTAGAGGACAAGTCTATATGGGGTAGGGGAGTGCCTCGACTTGAAAATCTAAAACTGTCAAGAAAAATGGTTCGTTTAGTGTGAATCTGCCGTTTTAGTTCGCGAAAAGCCACCAGATTTCAACTGAGAACTGTGCTCAAAATCGAATTTTAGTGGGTTGGTGTACTTGGCTAGGTAGCTGCCTAAGCAAAAGAGTGGCTATTTCTACTTATCTCCCTTTTTTATGTATAAGAATTATTTAATATCGGGAATAATTTTCGCAAACTTATCAAGCATCGGCATGATTCTTTCAGGCCGATCCCAGCCCTCTATTTCAACACCAATAACCACACGCTCAATGCCCATATCGCGGTATTTTTTAAACGTATCAAGATCTGGAGTAATCAGCGTTTGTAGCGTAATTTCCACATCTTCAGGCTGACGCCCAGCCGCCTTGACCCTGTCGCGAAATTTCTCAATGCCGCCGGCAATATTATCGCCCAGCATCAAATCAATCGGCATCCAACCATCGGCCCATTCTGCTGTGTGCTTTAAGCCAAGTGGCCCCATGGCACCAAATACAATCGGTGGCCCACCGGTCTGTGCCGGTTTTGGGTTGCACCAGACCGGACCAAAGTCGATATAGTCACCATGAAATTCCGCTTCATCATCAGTCCAAAGGTTGCGCAGGGCACCGACAGTCTCGCGCAAAATGCCGTAACGTTTATTCCACGGCAGTGAAGAAACATTGTTAAATTCTTCCTCGTTCCAGCCCACACCGGTGCCAATTATCAAACGACCACTAGAAAACCTATCCAGGGTAGAAATAGTTTTTGCCTGGGAAAACACATCTCGCTCTAGCAACAGTGCAATACCGGTGCCCAGTTTCAGCGTTGTGGTAACCGCCGCTGCTGCAGTCAAAGTGACGTAGGGATCTTGCATACACTTATAGGGTTCGGGTAGTTCGCCTCCGCCGGGATAAGGCGTTTTCAGCTCAACTGGAATATGACTGTGCTCGCCGGTCCACAGCGATTCATAACCCCGGTCCTCCAAAGCCTTGGCAAGCTCTACAACCGGCGGATCGAAAGGCGTATTCATGAAGCTGAAACCCAGATGCATAAATATCTCCTGCAGGCCCTTATCGAGGTTTAATGACTTATTACGTGTCTAGCGACGGGAATAATGACACTTTCTATCGGCCGGTTAAATCCCCAAGCGCAGACTAAGAGCAAATAAGCTATAGCTGGCTAGCTATTTTATGCCCTTCATGGATCGCAACCTCGATATACCCCGGGGCGTTACAATCCCCAGCGCTAAGCATCTCTATACCCAGTGATGACAATTCTACTTACCGCCTGATCGCTTACCTCCAGAGTGTGTCCGTTCCACTTTACCAAGATGGTTTTCTGTATGGTGCGCTCGGCGACGCGCGATATATAATGCGGTGGACAAAGTAAACATTAAAAAACCAACTAAGCAGAATGACACACAGAATCGTGCAACTAGCAGAAGCCTGACAGCAAGGAATCCACATGAGTTCATTCGACCCACACACAAAGGAAATTCAAAAGCAATTTAACCGTCAGGCCAAGGACTATGCCCAGACCAACCAGGCAAAAGATGTGCGTGCAATGATGGGTTTGGTTCGACTGACCAAAACCAACAAATCAAGTCATACCTTGGACGTGGCATGCGGCCCTGGTCGATTGACGATGGCATTCGCCAATCAGGCCAAACAGGCAACAGGCCTGGATGTAACAGAGAACCTGCTTAGTATCGGCCGCACAGAGGCCGCGAAACTAGAAATAGATAACATTGTGTTCACTTATGGCTCTGCGTTAGAGATCCCATTTGATAGCAAGACCTTTGATACCGTGAGTTGTCGAGCTGCCTTTCATCACTTTGCAGCGCCAGAACAAGTGTTAAAAGAAATGGCACGGGTACTAAAACCTTGCGGTGAAATTCTGATTGCAGATATTCTAGGCAACGAAGATGCCACGAAGGCAGCGCATCACGATGCGCTCGAACAACTTTGTGACCCAACCCACGTGCGCTGTTTGTCAAAAACTGGCTTTCAAACGCTATTTGGTGCAACAGGGCTAGATGCCACCAGCAGTCGATTCGGCTCTATGGACTATGAAGTAGAACAATGGATGATTCATGGTGGGCCAAACGAAGTTCAAAAAGAAGAGATTCGATCGAGATTTAAACAGAGTGTGGTTAGTGATCAGACAGGCTTAGGTGTGCGCGAAGAAAAGAGCATACTGAAATTTACTCACCAAACCGTTGTGTTCATTATAGAGCACACTGCAGATGCAACCGACTAAAGAAATCCAACGGCACTTAACTCACGCAGTTCGTGATCCGGCACCGGCAAAGGTATCCGATCTCGCGGTGGAGGTAGAAGTTACCCGAGCCATGGAAGTCCCCGAGTTATGAGTAGACTAGCTGTCAGTGCCGAGCGTAAAGGGGGACACTGATGACTTATCAACATAGCCGTCAGCTCTGCCAGCGTAATCACTTCAATTACGGATAGTTGGCATCCTTTGAATCGTAATCTCGAAATCCAGGCTGAGTAACATCTGGAATCTGTTCTACCTCAAAGGACGCAATCCCCATCTCTGATACCGTGAAATGGGCGATAAATTTTCGAGCTTTAAACAAACTGCTCATACGGCCCATAACGTGGTAACACCCCTCAAGAACATGTAAACGACCGAACCCTGGCACGACCAGACCTGCGAATCAGTATAGTGAGATAGTGCCTGAAGGGCTGTACTGCTTGTACAAAGAATTTGGTCTATTATCGATTCAGGCTTTGTTCCGCTAGGCGTGCGGCTGTAGCTTAAGTCATTAACTCATCAGTGTCCCTCTGTTCCAAGTTTCAGGTTGGATCAAATTTGGATGAACCTCAGCAATTAGGATACTACGACGTAATTTGATCTACATCAGACCGCAAGGCAGCTGATTGACAGGATAATGTCTTTATAGGAGGCAACATGGATCTAGATTCGATGCGCCGGGAGTATCAGGGCGTTGCTCTCACACCCGAAAGCCTTGAAGTATCACCTTTTGACCAGTTCAGAAAGTGGCTGCAAGTTGCGATTGATGCCAATATGCAAGACCCGACAGCAATGTGTCTGGCAACTGTGGATGATCAAGGACGCCCGTCTCAAAGAATCGTCTTGCTCAAGCAGTTTGATGAAACAGGACTTGTATTTTTTACGAACTTGGGTAGTCGCAAAGCACACGAGATCTTAACCAATCAGGTCGTTTCAACCCACTTTGCCTGGTTACCGTTAAACCGCCAGGTCAGTGTTGAAGGTCGCGCCTTTAAGCTTGGGCTTACTTCTGTTTTGAAATACTTTAGCGGTCGGCCACGAGAAAGCCAACTAGCGGCCTGGGCGTCGCACCAAAGCCAACCCATAAGCAGCCGGACTGTCTTTGAAAACGAGTTTCACAGGCTAAAAGAAAAGTTCTCTAACGGCATCATTCCCTTACCCTCTTTTTGGGGTGGTTTTCGTATTGCCCCAAGTAGTTGGGAATTTTGGCAGGGTGGTGATCATAGATTGCATGACCGTTTCCGTTACGTATCAGCAGATGACAATGAGTGGGTCGTTAATCGGCTTTCTCCCTGAAAAATGTGGACGAAGCTGGGCGATACATGGTCGTCAAGGTATGGAAACCAGGTGCTATGGGTATCAGCCTGTCCTGAACAAAATTTTGCGCCCGCTTTTCGGATTAGGGCTACACCAATAAGAACCGCTCTTCTGTTTCTTTGACACAGATCAAAACCTTGCTTTGATGGAGCCTTTATACTTTGGGCTTGCTGTTAGGAACGATCGGGATAGCTGTGGATTACATAATCGAGCGTCAGCTAAGTGGTGAGGATCTCTACGTCAACAAATAGGGAAGTGCGGTATTCTTATGGCAAAATTAACGAAAACAAACCCTTTTGATCCTTCTGTGCTGATGGTTCCTCACACGTACAATAGATGTTTGAGGGAGGAGGCGCCAGTTTACCATTGTCAGAAAACTGGAATTTACTTCGTCTCAACCTATGACCTTGTTATGGAAGTTGCCAAGAATGAGAAGGTTTATTCCAGTAAGTTCTCCACGATGATGAAAGGTGATCAGGCTAGGGATGAGGAGTTACTGGCCATTCAAAGCCAGGGATTTCCGCGTATTGACACGATGCTGACGCAGGACCCACCTGAGCAGAGACGTTATCGATCCTTGTGCCAGAAACCATTTTCGGTAAGCAGTGTTAAGAAGCTGAGGCCCTATCTGAAGTTTCTGGCGAATGATCTCATCGATGTCTTCATTGATGAAGGCAAGTGTAATTGGATGGACGATTTTTGCGTCCCTTTTGCTGTTAATATGATTGCGAAGATACTCGGTGTACCGCTTAAGGATATGGATCTGTTCAAAGTCTGGTCGGACGCCAATGTGTATCAATTTGCAGCTGGTCAGACCCGAGCGGAGTTGTTGCGCAGTGCGCAGCTTGTCGTGGATTCTCAGCACTATTTCGCGAAGAAAATCGAGGATAGGCAAAAGCAGGCCACCGATGATGTCTTGTCAGACATCGTTAACTCAGGCATCGATGGTGAGGAACCAATGAACGTCGCAGAATGCATTTCGGTCATAGCCCAATTGTTGGTCGCCGGGAACGAAACCACTACAGCGGTTTTCGCTGAGGGAATGTATCTGCTAATCAAGAATCCCGACCAGTTAGCCATGGTGCAGGAAGATGTAACGCTTATTCCGAACATGGTGGAAGAAATGCTGCGGTTTTGCACACCATCTGCGCAGATGTGGAGAATTGTTAAAACTGACACAGAGCTTGGTGGCACAGCTATTCCCGCGGGTGCAACGGTAATGGTGAAGTGGATTTCAGCTAACCGGGATGAAGCATTTTACCCCGATGGTGATCGTTTTGACGTAAAACGTGAGAACAGTAAGAAACACCTCGCATTTGGCCAGGGTGTCCATCATTGTCTCGGCGCTCCTTTGGCTCGACAGGAACTTGAGGTTGGCTGGCAGGTGGTATTGGAACGAATGACTCAGTTCAAAACTTCGACCGAATTGAAGTTCCATCCGTCGATGTTACTGCATGCGCCTGTTGGAATTGAAATCGAATTCGACAAAATCTAGGAATGTTTTTGCTCTAGACCCTCGTGCTGACTTGTCGCGTAGATCTATCCTGCGCCTTGTACGGTTCGTTAGCATTTATCTTCAAAATGCTTTTGACTAAACCCCATGATATTTAGGTTGGGCATACAAAATAGGGTGATTGCTTGATGGCATGTCCTGCCCCAGCATGGGTTGAAATCCATGTGCGTGCTTGCGGTGATCTTTGACAACTAGGTGGAGACAAATCCAAAGTATTTCCATAAACTGCAAAGCGAATGGATAGAGAAACATTGAGTAGTTGATATGTCTGAACAGGAACGGCCATTAACGCCCTACGAGATCCTTGGTGAGCAAGGTGTCAAGGATCTAGCCACTACCTTCTATGAAGTCATGGATGAGTTGCCCCAGGCAGCTGATATTCGCGCGATGCATGCAAAGAATCTGGATCAGATTAAACGTATGTTTTCCGCGTACCTGACTGGATGGATGGGCGGACCGCCTGTGTACCAGGCAATCAAAGGGACTGTCTGCCTTACCGATCCCCACGAGCCCTTTCGTATCGGCCCTGCTGAACGCGATCAATGGCTTGCCTGCATGGACGAGGCACTGAACCGGGTTGGCGCATCCAATGAACTCAAAGCCATGCTGAAAGAACCCATGTTCCGGGTCGCAGATACCGTTAGAAACTGCGATGACTCAACACCTCGCAACAGTGGGCCGGACATCATTGCCGTCGGATAGTCAGCATTAACAAACAAAGGCGGGGCACTGCTGTTGTTAATGACATAACAACATAGCCGCCGCAAGCCCCATCAAGGTAATTCCTTCAACTACAGATAGCGGGCACCCTTTAAATCGCAACCTCGAACCCCCGGGCTAGCTAACATCTAGAATCTGCTCTACCTCAAAGGACGTAATTCCCAACTCTGATATCGTTAAATGGGCTATTCACTTTCGATCTTTAGACAACTGCTCATGCGCTCCATAATGTGGTAACACCCCTCAAGAATATGTAAACGACCAAGCCCTGGCACGACCAGTTCTTGCGACTAGGTAACGTGCGATATTGCCCGAAGGGCTGTACTGCTTGTATACAGAATTTTGGCTAGTTGTCCCTTCAGGCTTTGTACCGCTAGGCGTGCGACTTTAGCTTAAGTTATTCACTGATCAGTGTCCCTGTGTTCCTAGAAAACATATCAGTCTTATGTCAGACGAAAAGACGATCAAGGTGATTGCTATCAGGAATGCGTTTTGATGTCATGTTTGAAACGACCAAATAGACCGCCATGGACAGAATAAACGCGGGTATTATCTCGTGAATATCACTTAATCCTTCAAAGCGAAATCGAAAACCAAACCGCCAGATGATGCAACACAATATACCTGTGAGCATCGATACCAGGGCACCGGCATCTGTTCCCCAACGCAGGTAGAGTCCGCCGAATATTGCCGGGAAGAAGCTGGCAGCAAATACAGCACCTGAGAAGGCTGTCATCTCAACAATACCAGCTGGCGGAAAGAGGGTAACCACGTAGAGCACTGCACAGTAGAAAAGAATGGCCCACCGGGTTCTGGGCACGATCTTCTTTTCGTCCATAGGTTTGACCAGGTGCCACATGTCCTGCACGAATGCAGTCCCGACAATCAGCATGACAGAAGCCAGAGAAGACATACCAGCGGCAAACAAACCTGCGATACAGATCCCGCTGATTAGCGGATTGTCAAATTTTGAAAGCATAAAGCCTACGACTTCGTCCGTGTTTTGAATCAGATAGGCAGCCTCGTTGTCAGTGGCCATTCCGTGTACTAGTGCACCCAACCCCATCACACAGATCAGTGAGATGCCCAGGAAAATTGGCGTCCATATCATCGCAAAACGCATGCTCTTGGCATTGTCGATTGAATAAAACCGGATCAGGCATCGTGGTTCAGCGATCTGCTTCATACCAACTGCAAGTCCAATACCGAGGATGTAGAAGAAGGACACCAAAGAGCCAAAAGTCACAAGGCCATTGCCCATAGGTTCGCCTGATCGATCAAGATGCTGTGTATCAGCCAGCCTGACGAACATTTCATCGACACCTCCCACGTAGATAAAAGGCAACATCACCATAATAATCGCGACCGCAATCATCATGATGCCCTGGATCGCATCGGTCCAGAGAACGCTATACATGCCTCCCCAGATGGTATAAGCACAGGTAATCGATACCATCGCAAAGGTGCCAATGGCATAGGGGATGTCAAGAACAGATGCAATGACGTGCCCCAGTCCTTTGGTAATGCCGGTCATATACCAGAGTGTTGCAAAAAGGATGACAAAGGCGCTGAGCAAACGAATGCTCAGTGCGAAATTGCTCCTGTAACGAAAGAAAAAATAATCTGGTATGGTCATGGAGCCCAGTATTGCTGTCTGACGTCTCATCCTCGGTCCGAGAACTAGCCAGGATATGACGCAGAATATCGACCAGAACAGGCCCACCCAGGCCCAGGACAGACCAAATTGGAATGACTTGCCGGCCTGTCCGATATAGGTGTTTGTGCTGGCAAAGGTTGAAAAGAAAGCTAACGACACTACCCAGCCGGGGATGTCTCTTTTTGCAATATAGAAGGACTCGACGCCAGAGGTCGCCTTTTCTTTGAAGTACCAGCCGACCCCAAGGCAGAATGCCAGGTAGATTGACGTCAGCAGTAGCACAGGCCAGTGCTGTGAAAGCCAGTGTAGTGATAAATCGTTCACTAACTATTCATCCCGGTCATCAATCGAGATATCCATTTGGCTGACCATGATTGCATTTAGAACCACAATCACAATGATTCCCCAATAAGGTAAGCCGGTCAGGAAATCCATGGTTGCTTTAAATTCTCTCAATAATGAGGACAAGGCAAATTAACCATATTTTCGGAACAACGGTCAAGTAAGGTAATTGCAGATTTTCATTCCAATATAGGGCGCCGTCGCTTTGTGTGCCTTGACACTGATCGCTAAATCAACTTGAAGTTTCACAGGTATCATCAAGTGATTCGATATAGCGCACGAATGATGGTCGAAAAAACTGTCTGACAGATTCCCATACGTATCTCGTATCACAACGATTGTACCTAGTTCGAATACGCGCACTGAGGCCCTGCCAAGATTCTTCGTCGAGAAATCCGGCATTATATTGGTAGAAATGGTTGTCATACTGAATCCACGCCCAAGCAGCCATATTGTGTTTGGCGGCCGCTTCTAATGGCGACATTTCGTCAAACGGCTTTCCGAGCAGGCCCATATTGATCCCGCTCTCCTGCATGGACATGAACATGTCTTGGGTCGCCGCGGCTCGCGCCTGATATTGATTGGCGAGTGCGATCTCATGCGACTGCTTTAACTGCAGACCAACAAAAATAAGAGAACCTACCAGCGAGAATAGGCCGACGATTTGCATCCATTCTTGTAGCTTCCCTGCATCCATTACTAATTTTCCTACTGAGGACAAGGCAAATTAACCATATTTTCGAAACAACGGTCAAGTAAGGTAATTGCAGATTTTCATTCCAATATAGGACCCGTGGCGTTGTGTGCCCTCAGGTGGTCAATGGCTGTAGTGATGCTGATCTTCGGGCCTGACAGCGGCAGGGTTGATCATTGCGAAGATGTTTAGGTTGGCCAGGATGATTTAGGCCTGTTAATCCAAGCAAGTTTTAAGATTGAATGACTGGTGCAGGTTTGAACGGTGTCGATTGCGATTTATTACCTACTGCAGTGTTGACTATAAAACCGGCTCAATGATTATGCCCGGGCTTAAGGCAATCGCCTGGAGGACTCAAAGACTGGAGGATTCTCGTAGCGAAATTCAGGGTGTTTGATTTTTCCGCCCGCATAGCCAATCCAACTCGCCATGACAATCGCCGGCAATGTCACCACCGCAACCACGGCCGCCATCGGGATTAAGAAAGGTCGCCGCCAGTAGCCCCCGATAAAGGCGGCTATTGCTAACAGGCTGTTGAGGTAGAGCAGGGGCAACCAGGTATCGGCTAGATAAATGTGGTAATCCAGCCATTCACGCCCCGTTCCATCGAGCTTGCCAAAGATTTCGGGGTAAGCCTGGTCGCCAAAACCAGCCACAGGAATGCTGGCGCCCGCTGTCGCTGCTATCATCAGCAGTGCCAGTCTCAGTACTGCTACCTGTCGCATCGCCAAGCCAGCCAATAAAACCACGCAGGACATCAGCAAGCCGATAATGGGCACATGATTAAATAACACATGCCTGTAGGCAGGCTCGTATAGTAACTCGATCAACTTTCCCTCCTTGTCTCGCTAGCCCAGGACGTACATGAACCTTGCCTGTTGACGCTGCCATCAAGTAGCGTACATTCACCACAATCACCACTCTCACTGGCATGGTAGAAGTGGCAAAGACCACATGGCCGGGACAGTTCTTCGCTGAGTTCAACGTAGGCAAGTTGTTTACGCAGGTGTTTTTCACCTGTACTGAGTAGTTCCGGATCCATACAGGACTGGCCGGATTGCTTACAGCTGTGTAACAGTGGGGAAGCCAGCAATGACATGACTGCGGCACACTGCAGGCATTGTCGGCGAGTATAGCGAGTCTTCATGCTACTGAGCCAGGGTTATCTTTTCCGGTTTGATCACAAATGCCGGTACTGCAGCGAACTGGATAACAGTAGAAATGGAGGTACACTGCCCCGTCTCGGGGTCCGGGTGCCCATCGGCAACCCGAGGCATGGCATGGTAGACGCCGGCACACATATAACCGATGTTATTAGCCGCAGCGCGGCCCAGGTGAATCGGTCCAATGTAAACTTCTGTCAGGAAATCGAACATATTCGTGATATCCCAATAGGCGGCAAGCACGCCTTTCATACTGCCGTCAGCTTGCATCTCAGCACGCAGTCGCAGGTCCTTAAATTCGTAGTGATTATCCAGTGCCTGCACCTTGAAACGCAGTTTTGCGTCCACAGGGCCTGCATTAAAGATACCATCCGTGATCTCCCCTTCAAACACAGCGCTGTGATACATCGGGTCATCATGAACCTGCTGGCTCATATCGCGGATCACCTGTCCATTGGCATCTTTTGATACCGGTCCGGCACTGGTGAACAAGCGAGCTTCTACTCGACCAGACTCCATTGTGCCCTCGACTAACTGAACTTCCAGTAAAGTTGCATAACCGTTTTCAAGAATTGAATTATTTGTCGCAAACAGTCGGTCAAACAAACCATCAGGCCGAAACCCTGTCACGCAACCCATCAAGCGCCAATACTGGTTATCTATACCCGACTCCCCCTGTGGGCCAACAAAATCCTCATGGGCGCACTGCCCCCCTGCCGATAGCTTGGAATGTTGCCCATCAAGATCAAGGCCGACTATGGTCGCCGGGCCATCCAGGGTAATGTGCCCAGGGTCTGGCCTGACACTCGGGTCCTTACAAGCATCGGCAGGCAAGATACTGATGGCTCCCTTTACATCTCCTGCTTTGTAACGGCGCTTCGACTCTTCACTGACCTTGGCATACTCATCGGACAAGTATTCCGGCTCAGTGATGTTCAGACCTTCAGGGCATACACCGGGATCCACTTTGGGAATTGCGTAAGCCCATTGGCTGAAAACATATCCATGTATTTCCCCGCCTTCCGCTGCCGCTAAAATATCCGCAGAGGGAGCCGTTGTTGCCGAATCATCTCCACAGGCAACCAGCAGGCCTAGAATGCTGACTATCAATAGTTGAATACGCATTTGCTTCCCCTTTAATGGCTTGTTATTACACCAATATCTCGGTGATCGGTCGCGAAGTCTGGTTCTGGTCTGTTCCCCAACTGCCGATATTGAGGCCCATCGCCTGTTGCATAGTAAGTCCGACGCGGCTCGTTGAATCACCTACTCCACTAACATGTAAGCCGGTGCGTATTTTTCCGCCTGCACTGCCTGCCGTCATAAAAGGCAAGCCCATCACACTGTGTGTATTCGCCTCGGAGGTTTCTGAATGAGCCATCACCAGGCAATTGTCCAGCAGGCTACCGCTACCTTCGGGGACAGCATCCAGCGTCTTTACAAAACTGGTCCAGGCCTGCATGGTTCTCAACACAAAGGCTGTGGCCCGGGGCTGGTAACCCAGCGTCTTATCCCTGGCCTCTTCATGGGTCAGGGTGTGGTGGGTATCGGCGCTTCCCGGCATACGCAATCCCGAGGCCCGATTAGAAAAGGTCATGTTGAAAACCCGAGTCTGGTCGCAGGCCAGCGCCAGCGCCAGCGTTTCAGCCATCAGGGCATGGTTTGCCACTACATGATCAACTTCACTATCGATCGGGATTTGCGCAGGAGAATCGGGTATTCTGCAAGCGGCCAGGGGTTCTGGTTCCTCAAGCTGTAAGGCTATTTGCTGTTCCAACTGACGAACTGAGGTAAAGTACTGATCCAGCCGCTGGCGATCATTATGTCCCAATATGCGTTCCAGTCGCTTGCGGTCTACAGCAACAATTGACAAGGCACTCTGACGAAGCAACAGGCGCGGGTCAGGGCTAAACTCCGCTGCATTAGGATCAGAGAAGCCCAGGCCAAACACCCGGGAATACAGTGAGAGAGGACTGGGCTCTGCTGGGTTTACACTACTGACATCCCGCAGGCTATTACTGTGCCTGGGATCACCCATCGCCGCCATTTCCAGTGACCGGAAACGAGTACGCATACCTACATGATCGGAGATCAGCACATCAAGGCTCGGCCCTTCAATACTCTCGGCAGTCTTGGGCGCACCGCCACATAGTGTACCGAACACACCCGTACGGTGGACCTGGTTGGATTCCCCGGCCATTTTTACGCTGAAACCGCTCAATACATTCATCTTGTCGCGAATATCTGCAACGGGCACTAATTCGGGGGTCAATTCCCAATCGCGCCCTTCGGTAACCGGGTTCCAACGCTGCGGGTTCATACCACAGCCAAAGAACCAGGTTCCAAAACGCCTGGGCAAAGGCGCACCGGTTGCCGCCAAGGCATCGCCATTGCTGTTAAGGAAGAGATCCAGAAAAGGCAGGCCTACACTGATCGCAACCCCCTGCAAACTACCGCACAGAAAACCCCTGCGATGAATTTTTCGTTTAAGGTTCATAGACTCTCCCTTCTTCTAGTCGTTGCAGGCATTGATACTGTTGGGGCTTTTCCAACCGAGTTAGTCGCTATAACGCCCGACGGCGACGCTAGCTGGCCGTCCCCTCGCGTAGCGGTGCGAAATCCCTCGCTGCTGGCTATCTCTCGCAGCAATTCTGTCAAGTGGTAACCAGACTGTTCAAACTGAACCTCGAGATAACGTAACAGACGGCGCTCAGTGTTAACTTCTTCGCGCCCTACTGCATAGCGATAAAGATTCTCGACCAGGCAGGCTCCGACCAGCGGACTCCGGGCGAAGGCCTGTCCCAGCTCAATCGGGTTAGCAAAGCTGCGACCATCCAAATCACCCGATGTGTCAATTGGAGCACCATTCTCAGTATTGCGAAACTTGCCTATGCCATCGAACACCTCAAGTCCAAGGCCAATCGGGTCTGTGAACTGGTGGCATTTGATACAACTACCGTCTGTCGCATGCTGGGTCAATCGTTCTCGAGCGGTTTTGTACTTCGCCTGCTGGTCGTCTGCAAACAGGGTGAAATCGACATCGGCCGGTGCCTCAGGGATAGTCTGACAAAGCAGAGCTTCGCGCATAAATACCCCTCGCAGCGTTGGCGAGCTACGCCCGGGGTGAGCGAATAACATTGAAAAGCTCACCTGTGATAGCAAACCTGCTCTAGGGTAGCTAGCGGGCAAAGTGAGGGTTTCCCAGTTTTGACCGGAACGGACCGGAAGGCCATACAGCGGTCCCAGTTGGGCGGTCATTGGCAGCTGCCTGGAAGTAAACAGGGACGGGTAATCCTTCTCCTGGAATACAAAGTGATCAACCACATAACGCAGGGTCTGCTCTCTGGCCAGCTCGCCAATGTCACTACTGAAAAGTGGATAGCGGGCCACATCCTTGGAAAGCTCAGTAAATTGATCGAAGGTAAACACATCCTCAAAAAAAGCGCGTACCCCACCAGCAAGGTATGCTGAAGCCAGCATACGGTCTATCTCGCGCTTAAGACCTTCTTTGCTGGTCAGCTCCCCGTTCTGTGCGGCCGCTATTAAGGCCTCATCAGGCCCGCGATTCCAGAGAAAATAACTGAGCCGCGTTGCCAGGCTCAAGCTGGATAGCTGCAATGGTTCAGCTTGCTCCGCAGTGGCTGCTGCCTCTAATATTTCTATCCTGAATAGAAAGTCCGGGGAAACTAACAAGCTACTCAGGGCGAGACCGAGACCGACGTAGAAGTCAGAACTCGCCGTTGCAGTTTCACTGGCTATACGGGCTCGAGATTGTAATTCGGCCTGGGTAAGGGGGCGACGAAACAGACTGCGGCCCCACTGGCCGAGCATCAGCCTACTGCAATCATCATCGGCCCTGGCTGCATCCTGTGGCTGACAACGCAATAAACGTTGTCGGTGCTGTGGGGAAGTAACCTGGCCAACAATGTACAGCGCCATAGCCTCGTATTGCTCGAAGCCACTGGGGGTAACAGAGACGAGGGATGCACCGACCGCATTGAGCCCCAAACGCCTGCTATCAGGTTCGAAGCGACCGGCCACGAGGATTTGGCTATCGAAGGTGTCAGCAATGGCATTGTGATACTGCTGCTCGGTTAGCCGCCGCATTGCCACTGGCCCACCCTGGGCTTCGGGGCTGTCTGTATCACAGGCCATCAGCATGAGTAGTGCTGTAATTACCAAGAACCGCATAAAATGGTGCATTCCCGACCTCCAGGCTGGGGCCTGTCGTTATTATGTGCACGGGCTTGAAGGCGCTTGTGTTAAGCCAGTACCTGATTGTAATCAGAACCGCTCAAAAACCAACCGTTAGCCGACAGTTGATCATGAATAATCTTTAATATAAACAGGCAGCCGAGGTTTAGACGTGAAGGGCTGGGTAATCTCATCTTGATTGGCCCATATCGATTTAAGATCACGCCCTCCAGGGTTTAGACTCCGAGGGACTTAGCGCTGGCTCCATGACCGGCCAGTGCGGCTGCGATACTTGCGCTCATACCCTGTCCTGCGCCAGTGACCAAAGCACGGCGATTCGCAAGATTAAACACGATGGTTCTCCATGTCAGTAAAAAGCTGTTCTTAATAAAGCTGTTTTTATAGCGCTATTCTTTAAAAGCGATTGTTTGCCTGCATTCATGGCGTATTAAACTCTTAGAACCGTTACAAAGTACTGTTATCTAGGTTTCCTCAGCCCCTATGGCACCACCTATCGCTGTTTGTTAAAGGGCTTTGCAAACTGGATGCAAGGCTTCTATGCGTATAGGCCCAATGCTGGTTACCAAACCAAGTCAATTTAGGCAAATGAAGACATGAGCCATATCAGTTTTGACGCGGTGTATACGGGCGCTCATATTCATGAAGGTGGACTAGTCCCGACAATGGGAAAATGTGTAAGAACGGATTATGTTTATGGGATGGGCTTTCAGCTGAATAAATCCGTCATTTAGCTGAGATCTGTAAGTCAGCAGAAGCCTTTAAGCAGGCTGGATGTGTTGTCAGGTAAGTCTTTTTTTGAACATCTGCCGCATCTCAGTTCCCATAACCTCGAAGCCAAGCTTTTCGTAGAAGCCCCGGTTGCTTTCGGTCGTTGGCACCAGGTACAGCCCTATCTCGGCACAGCCACGTCGCTTTGCGTCATCAATTGTTCGCTGTACGAGCAGGCGACCCAGATTCAATCCTCGAGCGCTCTCCTCGACGATGAGCTCTTCGAGTTCGCAGTATTCGCCGCCGTAGCGTAAGGCAAGGTTGTAAGACACGGTCGCACAGCCAAGGATCCCATCTTTGTTCTCGGCAACCACAATGGCGCCACGTTCACCCATAAGGTGTGAGGTGTATACGTCGTGCCATCGATCGGTCGGTGATTCACCCGTCAGCTTTTCAACAAGATCATATATCTGGTCACGATCGGCAGCGTTAGCGGGTCGGGTCCGCACTCCATTCGGATTCTCTTCAATCATTGTGTGCTTACAGTCAGTCGCGTCCGTGGATAATAACTTTAGGGTATATCGCTGCTGTCCCTGTGGCAATGGCAATCGTGGCCTTAAGCCAAACCAGCACAGCATCAGGCCTGCGCTATACGACTAGGTTTCCCTCTAGGGGAAGGGGGAACTTACTGGATCGAGGTAACGGCACAAGAGACGACAACAACCTGCATGGGAGGAATCTTATTGCATATGCCTGACAGTAATTCTAATTAAGTACTGGTAATGTGATGAGTTGAACCGTCTCTAGAATCAGGTCGAAATTGGTCCAACGATTTTTGAAGAAATAAAATAGAGTAAAAAAGGAGCCACAGATGATACTTGTTCAAAAATTAAAAGATGCAGAACGCATTGTTCGCATCACCATGATACTAATCCTGCTTACAGCAGGCACCAGCAAATTCTTTAGTGATGGTGGTTTTTTTAATTATTATTCCGCGTTATTTCAGGGTGAGCTACGTATCAACTTACCTGTCTCGCTGGTTAATTTATTTCTTAGCCTTGTTCCGTTTATTGAGATAAGTCTGGGACTGGCGCTGCTCAGTAATAAATATAAAGACTATACAGTCTATGCCTGGTTAGGCTTTATGCTGAGCCTTATGTTCGGGCATTACATTCTTCAGGAATGGTCAGCGGTGAATCAGATGCTTGATTATATTTTTCTTGGATTGCTTTGCCTTGTTCTGCCTGCGCATGCGTCATGGTTGGCAAGGGATCTTGGTGAGTCGCTGAATGCCTATGACTCCTGACCCATCACTCGATTTAAAAGAAAGCCATGTACTTTCGAAGGGAAGTACATTGACGGGAGTTAACCAGAAATTGTGAGCAAGTCAGTCTGCCTCAGCTTTTAACGAGGCTATCGAGCGCTGCGAGTTTGCTTCAATGGTCTCAGCGTCCCAAAGACCCGCAAACTTGAAGGACCTGGGGCAATGGAAATAGGCTTCATCCACCTCGATAAGGGTCGCCTGCACAAACCTCGAGTTTTTATCAGACCAATACAATTCTGGTTCCGCCACTTTTTTTACAAAATCTTCTTTTTCGACGACCGTAACACGACCATTAACCCTGGCCGTAGTATCCATACCGGGGATCATAAAGATGAGTCCGATCTTTGCATTTGATTCAAAATTTTCGAAGCTCTGAAAAAGATTGTTGCCGCCAATGTCCGGCATCATCAGCGTTCGCTCATCAATTATCTTGACAAAACCCGGCTTGCCACCCTTCGGCGAGGCGTCGCAATCTCCGCCTGCATTGCTGCTCGCCACAACCACAAAAGGTGAATTTTTAATGAACCCTTGCACATAAGGCTCAAGAAAATCCTTAACCTTGTTTTCGGCTAACGGATGAATACCACCGCTTTCAGATCTAATGTTTCCCAGTCGCCCCATCGTCATTCTCCTCGTAAAAAGCATCATCGGTCGTAAATCAAACCACGTAAAGAGTTACTTGTGCTAGCAATCCTTTATTAAAGCCTGTGGAATAGGCGCAACTCGACGTCAATATTGATGAAATGAGAGCCATTAAAGTGACCAGCAAAGATTTCATTAATGGCCTTTCGACGTCAGTACGCATCCGCCAACATTGATAAGTAGTTAGCCAGGCTGTTATAACTTAACGTATATTTATCATTTAGATCAGTAATTGGGGCTTGGTTTTGTTGTTTTTCTAGTTGGTTGGAGTTGAGATAATGATCCGCCTACTATTGCTGCTGCTGATTGTCTTAGCCACGTTCGTTTCTGCCGAAGAGACGAGCGACGGTGAGTATCTACCGATCGTTAAAGTATCGCCTCAATACCCTCGGCGAGCGTTGGCGCAGGGAATGGTAGGCTGGGTTATCGTCGAATTCGTAATAACTGAGCAGGGTACCGTTCGTGACCCCTTTGTGGTGTCCAATTGTGGCTATATCCCGAATATACGATCACCGGGTGAGTGTATCGATAGTCCCGATACGGTTTTCGATAATGCAGCGTTGAAAGCCGCCATGAAGTTTAAATACAAACCAAAAGTGATTGATGACCAGCCCGTTGAAACAGCTGGGGTGCAGAACAGAATGATTTTTGAATTGGTAGAGTGGGGGTCTATGGCAACTTTTACAGCATTTAAAGGTTATAGGGAATTCTATTGCACTCACGAAGCGCAATTGTCGGCAATTGCCTTACATGGTTTCGGGCAACAACAATCTGAGCGATTGACAAAAAAGAAGCAAAAGGCTTGGCATAAGGAAAACGGATATAAGGAAGAAAACTACTATAGGGATGCAAAGATAAGTCTTGCCAATTTCGCTCGAAAGAATGACGACCTGCTGCGGAAAAACCTCTATAGATCTAATGATATCCGTCTCCAACAAAGCATGTCCGTGCTTGCTTTTGAGCAGATAAATGCATCAAGTAGAGAAGCTTGTTTGTTGCGAGAGGCGATTTGACCCCGCCTGCCAATGAACCTGCGCATTGGCTTAATTTTACTGAATTGACCCTAAGTCCCATTCAGATTAGATTAATTTACGGGATCTAATATATAGGAAAACTGTAGAGGAAAAGAATATGCTCAGAAACACTTTAGTTTTCATTGCTATGGTTTCACTGATTGCAATTCTTGATTTAATCAATCCAGTATCAATTCGAGGTTTATTGTGGAATTGAATTCAACATTAACTTGCCCTTATTGCTCATTTAAGAAAACTGAAGTTATGTCTACCAATAGTTGTCAGTTTTTTTACGAGTGTTTCAACTGCAAACAGGTTCTAAAACCCCAAAAAGGTGATTGTTGTGTTTTCTGTTCTTATGGCGATGTAGTTTGCCCACCGATACAGGAAGGACAGAAATGTTGAGACTAGAGTTGAGACTAGAAAGGGTTGTTGGCGAGGTCAGCTAGGTTGAGCCAAAAAATAGCCTTTGAAAAGGCGTATACCAGTAGTACTTTCCTATTAGCCTGATTTTCCAAACGAAATCAGTCGTTGCAGCTTTCTAAAGCTGACGGTGTCTGCTGTTGGCTCGCTGCTTTGCAGTTCAAGTCTGCTCAAAATGCTTGCGGACGTGTATACATAGGGAAGGGTGGGCCTGGTTTCCTGCCCAGGGGGCTTTAAAAATAGATTGAATTTTATGACACAAATAGATGACACAAATAGATGAGACAAAATGGTATTTGATGATCTAGGCGGCCGCTAAAGATTTGAATAAGTTATTGTTTCTCGGTCATTGAAATTGAGTGGGCCAGGCCAGGTCCATCAATTCCCACCTATAAATGCTTTCCACTCAAAGGCTTGCAGAGAAGCTGAACTGCGATTAGCAGGTTTCGAATGTTTGTAAAAGAGCGAGAAATTATTGGATTACCTTTATTTCCTCTACCGTAAGTGGAAGTCGTTGGTCGTGTGCCAGGCAGTAGCATTGAATCCCAGTTTTATTTCTTCGTTCCAGAAGCTACGAAGAAAAATGAATCTTGGGGTGCAGGTGGCAAAAACTCTACTTGGTATTCTGCTGCTATTTCTCGAAGCGGCTCAAACGTAGGACGTTTCGAATCAGCTGCATAGAGCGAGCGAACCAACCAATGCGTGATGCTCGATTTCGACCAGTAGGAATCCATGATGCTGCAGCGGCCACCAACCTTGAGGTGTTCGTAGGCAGTCTCGAAAACCCGTCGCCAATCAGGCACCACTGTCAGGATCAACGTGAGGAAGAGGGCGTCGAACTCGTCGTCCTCACCAGCATCTCTCAATAGAAGGTCGAGCTTGCGGGCGTCCCCGTGAATAAAGACCACACGGTCAGCGTAACCCTGTTCTTGTGCACGCACCTTGGCTTGGTTAAGCATTTCGATTGAGGCGTCAAGCGCGACGATCTGGCCGGTTTCACCTAACGCCTCGATCAGAAGCGGCTGGTTGAGCCCGGAGCCACAACCGACCTCAAGCACGCGAGCACCCGGACCGACCTTGATGCCTGATACGACACAGCGGCGTGCTTCATGAACGAGTTCAAGGTCCATCTGCTTGTCATAAAAGCGTGATGTAAGTAAGTCGTAGAGTTTGGATGCGTATGACATTGGAGATTGCCCTCTGGAGGATTCGCTCCTTTGAATCAATTCAGGAGCATCTTTATTGGTAGTGTCCTGTGAGGTTACCTTTAAAAGCCCACAGACTCTAACTACCTTGCTTCGTCAAACAGATTGGGGCGTGTTAATACCCATACCTGTTACGTTGATTTAGAGCATTTATGACTAAGCCATTCTTGAACAGCCTCGCCCATTGTAGAGCCTTCAGATTCATGTATCCATTGCATGAATGAACGATCAAATTTAAAGATCTCTGCATACGCGGATTTGAAGTATCTGCGAACATTGTGCGTAGATTTGTAGGTGCTGGTAATTAGCGTATCGCCGTCAAAGTAGTTCTTGTGCCAATCTGGTCTTACCTATCCTGAATCTTCATTTTGTATAATTTGATAAATCAGTACCCTCTATTAAGAAGCTCTTAAGGGTTTAACTACCAGTTGCCAGTTCGAATGATCATGCTCGCCAACGGGACCAATTTTCCCTTCCGCTGAGCGCAGCAGCATCTGAGGGTCGTGCACTGCACCCTCTTTAATCACTATTTGAATGTTGCGGACATTCTTTATGTCCTCTAGAGGATTACCGTTTACCACTACCAGGTCCGCAAATTTGCCGGGTTCTACAGAACCCAGGCTATCATCAATGCCTAGAGCAATTGCTCCATTTATAGTGGCAGCTTTGAGCACGGCAACCGACGGTAAACCTGCGTAGCTTAAAGCGAGTAGCTCCCTGTGGTATGCAAACCCTGGCAGCAGAGTGGTGTAAACGGGCTCATCGGTGCCTACAATCAATAAATTTGCGCCGCCTGCCTGGTAGAGCGCTATGAGCTCTATTTTTCGTTGATTAAATTCCGGCCAATCAGATTCCGGCGGTGGTGGCCCGCGCTTTTCTAGCAGCATTTGTGCGTAAGGCGTAAAATACTTTGTCTCATCAATCCAAATCATCTCGGAAGCCTTGCTTCGACGCAAATTGATGCCACCGTACATCTGTAAATTTGCATCATAAAAAACCTGATGCTCAATCATTAAGGCCACTATTTCCGCTAATTCATCGGCGCTCGCATCCTGTGGGCTGAAAGCCAGCGTCAGTTGGTGCTCAATGCGATCAATCCCCATGCGGATAGCATCACGCGTGGAGACATCATACTGCGCATTGTAATTGGCGAGATGCCCAGTCGTGGTCATGCCATTCGTTTGCGCTTGCTCGATGATAATTTGCGCCTCGCTTGGTGTTGCCTGCTTGATTTTGATACTGACAACACCTTTATGAGCCCACTTATCAACGTCATCCCTAATCTCTTGTTCTGTAATATCATTCGGCCAGGCGATACATTCATCATCAGCTACTTTGACGCTGTACTCGCAGCGAAAGGCGCCGAAATAAGGGCCTGATGAGAAAAGTCGCGGGCCAATAGCGTTGCCCGATTCTATTCGGTTTCGCTGGCTAATAATGCGCTCCGGATAAAACTCGCCTGCTGACCAGGTGGTGGTCACGCCGTTGGCGAGAAAAATCAGGCCATTGAACTCAACCTCTTCGACTCGTCCCCTGTCAATAAAATCCAGATTGTAATGAGCGTGCAGGTCAATCAGGCCAGGCAAAATTGTTGCCGTGTCAGCCAACTCAATGACGGTTGACTCGTTTTTTAGGTTGGACGTCTCCGGCACATCGATAGCTGCAATCTTGCCTTCTCTAATCAAAATACCACTGTTGCGTCTGCGTGTGTCGCTGATACCGTCAAACAACCAACCACCATGAATAAATAGCGACCCCGTAGTTGCAGTATCGCTTGAATCACTATCTGCCACTGTAGTTGATCCCGAAAGAGTCCGAGCATGAGAAGAAATCAGGATCATTGCTGCAAGCAGAAGTAATCGGTTCATTTTTATTTATGTTTCCTGTGGGCTTAAACGCCTAATATTGATAGCAAACTTCTAGTACTTTAACTGGCTCTTAGCAAACAGGATCAGGTGCTGCCACATGGGTTAACGCCACCCAGTTTCCTATTAGTCATATGTTTCAATCTAAATTACTCATTGGTTATGTTGTACAGCGCACATGACTGTGCGCTATGTTGTTAATCCAATCATCATTAGGGAGAGAAGATACCATGAAAGTTGAAAACAAAGTTCAACCAAATGAACAACAGATGAAAGATTTTCTCGAGGGAGATGCGGAAACGCCGATCTATATGGTGAACTTGCTCAGGTTCAAGGAGAAAGCCGAATATGACGATGGTCGTGAGACTGACTTAAGTGGTCAAGAAGCCTATGCAATATATGGACAGGAAGTTCAGGGACACTTGGCTAAGGTAGGCGGAAAAGGTGTCTTCGGAGGCCAGGTTAGTCGGCTGATGCTCGGTGAAGTGGAAGACCTGTGGGACATGGTCGCGATTGCAATGTATCCCAGCAAGAAGGCGATGCTGAAAATGATTACGGATCCAGGCTATATTGAGAGTGCCAAGCATCGAAAGGCTGGACTTGAAGGCCAGCTCAACATTGAAACGAAGGTTGGCGCTAATGTTCCTTTCCGGTAGCTAACTTGACGATTCTTTGCGGCGATACTGCTTCATTGTTTGGCCATTACCAGAGTTGTTGGCGCTGAGATAATTCACGTGCTTCTACCAGTAAGGGCTTAATCAGCCATTAACCTTCAAGCTTCTTAAGACTAAGCAAACCAGTCACTTCGCACCACATAGCTTTGCAAGGCTGATGGTGTCTGTGGTTCCATTGCTGCTTTACAGTTCATAAACTTCTCAATACATTTGAGCACATGTATGCACGGGATGTATGGGTTCCTGCGCTCCGGGGAGCTTCTTTATACAGATTAAGTTTTTGGTGGCAAAGTTGGTGGCAAAGTTGGTGACACAAAACAGAGCATGACTGGTTTATATGTAGGTGACTGACTGAGTAGGTGATGGTTTTTGATCCTGAAAGGGAGATGAACTCCGCCTAGTTGTCATGCTGGTTGTTGATAAAACTGCCGCTAGTGTTATACTTAACTATAACACCAATACAGAATTGGTTTAACGCATGAATTTCCATTCAAGGTAGGAAGTATGAAAAAAACAGGTGTAGTAATCTTGTTATTAAGCAGTTGTATGGTAGCAAGCGCAGATTCGAGTGTTTGTCATTTTTCGTCACAATATAATATCGAAGTTGATGAAAACCGAGTGCTGTTTACCAAACAAGGTGGTAGCAGATATGAATTCCAGCGCGGTAACTTGGTTATTAATGATCAACAGATCAAATTGGCGCCAGCGCAACAGGATTCAGTCACAGGGATCTATGAGACAACCCGGCAGTTGATTCCTAAACTAGCAGATGTTGTTGCTGAAGCAGTGGAACTGGCGCTTAAAACGATCACTGTGATAACAACATCTTTTTTTGGAGGGGATGAAGAAATCCATCAGGAGTTAACGCTGCCCATAGAAATACTGGCGGATAAGATTCGAGAAAATATTACGGCAGATCACTTTAATGCTGACGCCATGGATCGATCTTTCGAAGAAGCTTTTGATAAAGAGTTCGAGCTTTTATTGAGTACTGCATTAGGTCGCTATGCACAGACCATTGGCGACGCTGTAGCGGGACTTTTCTCCAGTGAGGGACCGAGCATAAAAGACCTGGCTTTACGCTTGGAGGATATGGGTGAACAGTTGCAATCCTATGTAGAAGCCAGTGCGCATGACATCAGGGCTGATGCTGAGTTATTGTGTCAGGATTTTGCGCAACTGGATCTCTATGATGACCAGCTGCTGGGTCTTAAAGGTTACCCGAGGCAAGGCCTGATTCGCACCGATGAGAAGGGCGAGTCCCGGAAAAGCGGTATCAATCTGGATCTGTAAGTATTCCATCGCGATTTTTCGCCTAATTGATGTGGCACAAGCACGATTTCCATTCAGCGTAGGCAGCTCTGCTAAAGCGTGGATAGGGTTCTGGCAGCAGTGTCCCAGTTGTAAGGCAGTGCGCAATATATGTGGGTAGCATTACCCGGTATCGATTCGGAGCGGGTTTCTTTAAAGTTATCGCAGCAGAGAGTAATCTGTCAGTGAGGGTTTGACCTGACAAGACTATTGGCTTTGCCTATCCTGCCAGGTTGGTTGACGTTAGTGCGGACGGTAAGGCCGATCACAGTGGTTTGGAGCAGGTCGAGTCATGGCAAGCGGCCAGTGATACGATGGCGGTTTAAAGTTTTCGATCAGCACCTGGACGTTATTGTTACCAATAGAGTTAAGGGGTGGAAGGTGAAGCTGTTTATAATCATTCTGGGCGTTATCGCTTTGCTAGGATGCTACTCAGCAGGAGGGAAATTCTCGCTTGAATTACCCAGCGCCCGTGTCGAAACCAGAACTGGGCCAGGCGCTGACGAGTTGCGTGAAGAAACGCGTGTTGTGATCCTGGGAACCGGGACACCCATTCCAGATGCCTATCGAGCCGGGCCAGGAATCGCCGTCGTGCACAAAGGTGAAACCTATCTGTTTGATGTGGGTGCCGGCACCGTTCGCAACGCCACTGTTGCTCGATATCGTTACGATATCCCGAGTCTCTATCCAACCCAGATTTGTTGTGCATTCATAACCCACATGCACAGCGACCACACCTTGGATTTAATGGAATTGGGCTACACCATGTGGTGGCGCAGACGCGAAGGACTCAAACTATGGGGCCCAGCAGGCATGGGTGAAATGGTAGCCGGGATGAAGGCGACGATGTTACCTGATACGCGGATACGCAGTTCTGGCACACAACCATTGCCCAACGCAGCCGGCAATCAGATCGACTTCGTTGAAATCCAAGAAGGTGTCTTGTTGCAGAAGGATGATCTCACCATAACAGCGTTTCCTGTCAACCATGGCGATATCAAACCTGCGTTTGGTTTCAAAGTAGTCACCCCAGATAAGTCCGTGGTGATATCGGGTGATACGGCCTTCAGTGAGAGATTGATCGAGGAAGCTCGCGGCGTGGATATCCTTCTGCACGAGGTGATAAGTGTGGCTGGTCTGGAAAAAACCACCGCTTTCTGGCAGTCATATCATAAAAAGGCGCATACCACGTCGGTAGATGTGGGCCGAGTTGCCATGCAAGCCAAACCAGGTCTGTTGGTGCTTTATCATGGCCTGTACTACGGCACGCCGGAAGAAGATGTGATCTCTGAAGTAAGACGGGTCTTTGATGGCCCGGTTGTGCTGGCCAATGATCTGGATGTTTTCTGATTTGGGCCGTTTAATTCATTTAGTCCTGGTTTAGTTCGTGAGCCCAGATCTTCACCTGCGGGATCAATGAATCAGGATTTCCTACCGCTTTGTTGCAGATAAACAAGAAGTAACGACTGCTCAGAACATCAGGACGTCTTGAAAGTATTTCCTCTGGTTATAGACACTGGCCTCGTTGTTAACCCTGTTTTTATTCGATTTGCCGTCGCTGTGATCGACTGAAGTACATATCAAGTTTATTCTCGTTGTACATCTGTCGATAAAATGAATCCGGGTCACATTCATAGGGATATATTTCGGTTGCCGAATTTCTAACCCACTTACGTCTTCTTATTGGCGGTTGTTTGTAATTTTTGGGATCAAGCAGGGTTATCACAGCGGACAGCGTATTACCGTCCTCACTGACGCTGTACTGTTCATGCATCCTGGCGCCTTCAGACACCGGCTCACCTTTAAAATCCCTGATGTTACCTTCGAGTAATTGCGTTTCGATGATGAGATTACTTCCCTGCCAGTAGCCATTGGAAAAACCCATCGGTGATGGCGGGTAATACTCCGGTGGTGGTTTGCCGTCCAGAAAAACGCGACGTACCTCGCTGTCAACCTCATAAAGAAAGGTGAGTCTGTTTTTACTTCCCAGAATTTCGATTGGATAGGCACCCCAGGCAACCATGGCGACAATGCCTGGCGAAACACAGCGCACGTTTGGTTGATCGTAGTGCGCGATATAATTCTCGAACCATGCGGCTGCCGTGTCGGTTAAGTCCATGGAATATTTACGGAAATCCACCCCTGGGGCAGGTGTCCAGATACCCGTAATATCAACGGGTTCGGCATTTTTTGCAGTATCAGCAGGTTTGATAGGCGCTGCTGACCAATAGCCGCCTGGTTCGGGTTGTTCCGTGTTACCTTCGATGGTGAACGAGCCGGACATGAATTTGTCTGAAAACTGGCCTTTTAGTCGTCTGAAAAAAACAAACCCGGCAAGGTCTCTGCTGTCGATTATAAGTTCAATCTGATTCTCTTTGATTTCTACTTTTACCGGGCCGCCTTCTACATGCGCTATCCAATCCTGACCTGATTTTTTTAAAGACAATTTGCCTTGAATAGAGGGTGCAGGGTGCTGGGGTGCGCCTATTACTATGGCATCAGCAATCTGAGCCTGAGAACCGTTCAGCTCAAGCATCCAGTCTCCTTCCACTGACCCTTGTGAGAAACCGAGTGAGGAAAACAGTGTGACTGATAAGATAACGATTAATGTAGGAAAATAGTGTGTAAACAAGGCATGCTTCTTATTTAGTTGCTGGGTGAATCGTTATATCCAGCAGGTTGTGGGGGCTGACCCAGTATTGAGCCATCGGGTAATTTAATTGAAATCACGGATAATAGTTTCCTGCCTTCTCGACCTGGGTGACCCGTTATAATGATATTGTCACCGGGCGATATGGTTTTTTTTGTCCAGCCTTTTCTTACCAGCAAAGAAGGGCTGCTGGTTCTGACATCCCAGTGTTCCGGTTGCTTGTTGTGGTTTATTACCTCAACATAATATCGAACGTGCGGATTCCTGAACCATACTTCTGTTACTGTGCCTGCTATGGTAATGGTTCTCTCTGCTGTGAATTCAACGGCAAACGAATGGTGACCATAAACTACATCGCTGCTAAACAGGAGAAGGCCTACAACCGCAATTTTTGTAATTTGGTATAACAATTTCTATCCTCAGAAAGAGGTTGCTTTAAACTGATATTAGGGTAGTGATCCAGTTTATTCTACTATTGAGTGCTATAGCATGTTGTATTGTTAGAATAATTTAATTTGCAGGTCGGGATTAGTTGTCCACGATCAGAGGCCTGGACAGGATCTAATCATATTTTGAACGATAATCGTTATGGGTAGATACAATGATTCAATTTCATAGTAGGCAGAGACAGAGAAAGAGAAAGAGCGTATTGACGTTTGTTATGGCTGTCTTTGTTGCCGGCTGCAATCCCGGGGATGACCAGGAAATTATACAAAGTGATAGCAACCAGCAAAATGTAGAGATATCAATCAATCGGGAAATTCAGCTGATCGCTGAGGATTTCCTTGCGCTTCGGCCTATGCGCGGTTTCTCCCATCAGATGTCAGTTAATGAAGCCTATCTGTGGCAGGACAGAATAGTTGAGTATTTCGAAGCGGATTTAGGTCCTGTGGTTGGCTATAAGACAGGCGGGCACAGTCCTGGTCCAGGCTTTGCTACATTTCCTGCGGACGGAATTCGTGGGGTAATCCTGGGAAATATGATTTTCCCAAGTGGAACCCAGGTAACCCTGGATCAGACAAAACGTGGTTTTCTCGAAGCTGATTTTGCCTTCCGGGTTGGTAATGACTCGATCAATGATGCCCAGACAGAGCTCGAGGTGCTGGCTGGCCTTGATGCCATCATACCCTTTGCAGAGATTCCCGATCCTTATTACGAAGAGGGCAGCCGAAGCGTTAATGGTACGATTGTCTCAAATATGGGGAGTCGGATGGGGTTTGTGGGTGAACCGGTTATCGTGTCAGCGACGCAACAATGGCTGGATAAAATTAACAACTTTACTTTCGCCGTTCATGATGAACACGGAGACCTTATTGATCAAGGAACGATGGCCGGATGGTATAAGCCATTGCAGGTAGTAACCTGGTTGCGTGATCAACTGCATCAATCGGGTAAAAAATTAAGCCCAGGAGACCTTCTGTCGTTAGGGAATATAGGTATATTAAGGCAGCTTCACGAAAATTCTCCCAGGGGACCTGCTTACAGGAGTGATGAGTTTATATTGAGCTACTATGGGCTCGTTGATGAGCCTGTTGAAGTCGCTATCAGAATTGATCGCTCAAAACGATGATTGCCTTAAGGGCCAAGTTTTATAAAAGCCAAGTTTTATAAAAGCCAAGTTTTATAAAAGGTAGTTAAAAGGTAGTTAAATGAAACGCTCGCTCCAAGTTCTATTGTATGTAATGACGTTGGCAGGAATGTCAGCTATTCCTCATTCACAGGGTCATCATGGTTGGAGCAACTATCAGGAAGAATTTAGGTTGACCCTGGTTGTGACGGAACTCAAGTTGCGTAATCCGCACGACCGTCTAATCGGGAGGGATAAGGAAGGTCGAATCTGGAACCTGCTTTTGGCGCCGCCAGCGAGAAACAGACGTTTTGGCTTTGATGAAAGTGTGATTCAGGTTGATCAGGAAATCAGGATTTTTGGCCAGAAGCACCCTAAAAAACTTGAAGTAAAAGTCCATTGTATCTACAAGGGAGAAACGCTCGTTTATACCTACCGTTATCCTTATGGCAGTTCGAGTCTAAAGCGACTTGGATATCAGCAGGAGTGTTGATTAAGTCGGGCCCCATTGCATTAGGTTGTTTTGGTTTTAAAGGAATATAAATAGGGGTTATACTTTCCCTGATGCGCACATGGCAATATTTATTGGCTGCAACGGGCATTAACTTGGAACAATGCACGATGCCCCTGTCCATATAAAGGAGCTTGTAAAATGAGGTCAACCATAAAATTAAGTTGTTTCCTGCTGATTCTGCCTTGCTTGGCTTCTGCAGAGATTCATCAGGCAGTGCAGGATGCTCTGGACTATCAATTACCGGAAAATACCTGTTCGAGGCCCAGAATAATCCTGCCCGGTGATGCCGGTGATGCCGGTAATACCGGTGGTACCGTAAGCCCGCCACCCCAGGCGAACGGATCCACTGAATTTTTTGTTGGTAGCAGCGGCAGCGAAGTCAGTGAAATGGATTCCTATACCCGCAGACGCCTGAAAAGTAAGGAGCAACGCTGGAGGACGTGTGTGGCCAGTTACAAGGTTACTTTACTACAAGATATGGAAGCGCTAAAAGGTAGCGCAAACCACGGGATTACCCAGGCACAAGCTAATATCATATTGACCAATCTGGCATTGATTCAAAAGGTTTACATGACCGAAGACGGTGTTCTTGTGGATTAACCTGGCATTAAATGACTTTATCTCTGATAAGGTTAGTTCTGGCCGCAATTCACGTTGTTCTTTTCTGGTTGTGCCGAGGCAATATTCTTTGTTAGTGTTAATAAAGGTATTGCAGACAGGGAACTCTCATGGCGGAAGCAGCGCAGAATCTTGATTTACCTCTGGAAATAAACCCGCTCGGCCCCGCTATAGGAGCGGAGATAAGCAACGTTGATTTAACGCATTCCTTGAGCGATGACCAGATTGCCAGTATTCATCAAGCCTGGCTGAAACATCAGGTTGTCTTTTTTCGTGACCAGGATCTGACCGTGGGCCAGCACATCGCGTTTACAAGGCAATTCGGCGAATTGCACATCCACCCAAATGTTCCCTCCCACCCAGATTATCCAGAGGTGCTTGTCATTCGTGCCGATGAGAACTCAAAGCGGGTTGCCGGCCATGGTTGGCATACCGATGTCAGCTGTGATCTGTCCCCGCCGGCTGGTAGTATCCTGCGCCTGACCCAGACGCCTGAACATGGTGGTGGTGATACCCTGTTCTCCAGCATGTATGCCGCCTTTGATGCGTTGTCAGATCACTGGCAGAAGTTTCTTACTGGCCTGACTGCGATTCATGAATCTGCTCATGTTCATGGTCGTTATTTTGATAAGTCATCTGAACATGCGTTTGTCGCGGCGGAACATCCTGTGGTACGAACCCACCCGGAAACAGGTCGTAAATGTATTTATGTCAATTCTGCATTTACCACCCGTATTTGCGGCATGAAACCGAATGAAAGCCGATCAACCCTTGATTTTCTATTCCGGCACATGGAACACATTGATTTTCAGTGCAGGTTTAGCTGGACGCCCCATTCCATCGCAATGTGGGATAACCGCTGTGTACAGCATCATGCTGCGTGGGATTATTATCCGGAAGTACGACATGGCTATCGAGTAACACTAGCTGGTGATAAACCTTTTTAGATCCAGGTGCATGCAGCGAAATTGCTTATCCGTAATTACCTTGACCCCTTTGTCCGCGGCGGGTTTACGTTAACTATCATGACCAATAAATTAAGGTCTCTGCTGTGTTTTATCTTGCTTACGTCCATGATGCAGGTGTTCCCAGTTGAAACAGCCATTACAGGCTATTATCTGACTTCAGAATCAATCGTCGAAATAAAACCCTGTGGGGTTGAACTGTGTGCAAAGATTGAACACGTTCTTGTCGCTGAGGGTGTTGACCCAATAAGTGTGCTTGATAATTTTAATAGGGACCCCAAGAAAAGATCACGACCGCTGATTGGCATTGATCTGCTGCAAGGCTTTAGCAGGCAATTTGATTCAAGCAATAGTATGAAAGGGGGACGGATTTATAACCCTAGAGATGGTAGATCCTATAAAGCTAAACTGCAATTGCATGACGATGGTAATTTAACTGTTCAGGGGTGTTTCTTGTTCATTTGTGCTGGTGAAACCTGGCAACCAGTAACGTTGACTATCGATCCGGATGGCGCGCCTATAGCGGTATTAAAAAACAAACTGGAGCACCCTGAATGGTAAAAAGCCGTCGCTGGTCCCGTCGATGTTGACTTGTTACGCCGTAATCACCCTGAATGCGGATAATCACATTCGTGTCGGACAGCGTTTACTGTCTTTGACTGCGCTCAGAGGATCTCACTGGTGGTTGTGTGCGGGTCAGGGTGAAAGCTAAGCTTGCCGGTATAGGGTTTATGAGAGTATTAACTGGTGAAATTCACCAAATTGGCGGCGGAAAACGCTAAGTGCTTGTAAAGCAATTGGTACCTGTGTAAATAAACACCAATAATCAATGGGTTATAGGCAAGAAGACGCTGGCACATTTTATGCGTTATGTCTTGGCAGGTTGTCACTGCAGACCGCGCCGGTTAAGCGGTTTTTCGTAAGTATAGAGTCGATCAGATGGATAACAAGAATCTCAAGGAGAGAAGTTAACAGATGAAGAGAAGAAATTTTTTGATAGGTTCCGGAATGGTAGTCGGTGGCGGCTCCGCTGTCTGGGCCTTAGACAGATATGGCATTCCCAGTCTGCACAATAATCCTTACCTCGAGGGCAATTTTGCACCTGTTAAGGAAATAGTCTCGACGGATAGACTTAATGTTACTGGCGATATCCCGAAAGAGTTAACTGGATTGTACGTAAGGAATGGCCCCAATCCGATGGGATCACCTAATGCAAAGAAATATCACTGGTTTCAGGGTACGGGCATGCTTCATGGCGTCAGGATAGAGGAGGGTAAGGCGCTTTGGTATAAAAATCGCTTAGTTCAATCTGATGGTTTCAGTCCCAATACGCATGTTATATCGCATGCGAATAAAATATACGCTGTCGTAGAAGCAGGCGGCAAACCCGTTGAGATTGATGCTGAGCTCAATTCCCTGACCAGCGAACCTTTTAATGGAATGCTGGAGACAGGCTTTTCGGCCCATCCTAAGTTGGATTCGATTACCGGTGAGCTTCATGCCATGTGTTATGACTATGGCTCCGATTTAGACAATATCCACCATGTGACGGTGGCCGCAGATGGCCGGGTTAAAAGCACCCAAGCGATCCCGTTGCCCAGTCGAAGCATGTTGCATGAATGCGCGATTACAGAAAATTATGTCCTGATTCTTGATCTGTCAATTCTCTTTAGTTTTTATAAACTCGGCAGAGGTTATTTCCCATTCTCCTGGAATGATGAGCATCGAGCCAGGATTGGCCTACTCGACCGACATGGTAATTCAAGCGATGTTAAATGGTTTGATATAGATCCCTGCTATGTGTTTCATGCCGTCAACGCGCATGAGGATGGCCAGGGTAACGTAGTACTGGATGCCATGCGGTACCAGAAGATATTTGATAGTGATTGGAATGGGCCCCTTGGTGAACATTCTTCAATGTTAACCAGATGGACTCTAAACGTACGCCGTGGTACGAGCAGTGAACAGCAGTTGGATGATATCCCCGCAGAGTTTCCTCGAATACACCCGGATTTAGCCGGTCGATTTAACCGTTACAGTTATTGCCTTGGTGTTGGCCCGGCCAAGACCCCTGATTTTGGTAGAATCATTAAATATGATCTGGTAAATGGTTCCAGCGATGTTTTGGAACTGGGAACGGGGAAAATGGCAGCAGAACCGGTTTTCATTCCGGCCGAAAGCCAGGAATCCGAGGATGACGGTTATATCATGAGCTATTGCTATGACAGGGCTATGGCAAAAAGTGATCTGATTATTTTCAATGCGCGGGATCTCAAGTCGGGCCCCATAGCTGAAATCAGACTGCCTCAGCGAGTCCCCTTTGGTTTTCATGGTAGCTGGGTCGTTGGATAGAAGGCGAACAAACTTTGGCATAAGGCGCTGGTTTTACTGTTAGGGCCGGTCTGCCGGCCCAAATGGTATCATCGCTTCTTTTGGGAAGCAGTGATGTCAGATAATCCCCCTTCACCGTTAACTCTAGCAGTTGAGGCTGTTAGAACAGCCAGTGCTGAAAAACTATCCAGATATCTCAGGCAGGCGCCCGAGATAGTTCAACTTGATACCCCTGAGGCAGATACACTGCTTGGTCTGGCGTGCAGGCTGGCAACCGGCAATGTTGCCATTCCTGCTGTAGCAGGGACGCAAAGCCAGCATCAGGTGGTTGACATTATCCTTGAAGCGGGCGCAGACCCGGACAGAGGCACACCAGAGGGATGGTCACCCCTGCATACCGCAGCCATGTCTGGACATGGGGGGCTGGCAAAGAGACTGTTGGCAGCAGGCGCAGTAACTGAAGGCCATCTTTATCAGTGCCAGGGTGGATCACCGCTGGCGCTGGCATTATTTTATGCGAAAACTGAGGTGGCAGTATTTCTTGCGCAACCTGCTGTGCCTGATAATCTGCGCCATGCTGCTGCCCTGGGGAAAAACCTGGATCGGTTTTTCGATAACAGTCAGTTAGCTCCCAAGGCCAGACAGGGGTTGGATTTTTATCGACCACTGAAGGTTTTCCCTTCCTGGCAGCGAAATTTTTCTCGTCAGGAAATCCTGGATGAAGCACTCAGCTGGGCTTCCAGAAATGATCAGCCTGATAGCATACGCTACCTGATTAAACGAGGTGCGGACGTAAATTCCAACGCTTATCGGGGCACGTCGCTACTGTGGTCAATTTACAGCGATAGTGTACGATCAGCCCGCTTATTACTTGACCTTGGTGCTGATCCTAACTTGAAGCATGACTTTGGTGGCAAAGGACATGGTGTAAATGCCACAGCACTGCATTTAGCAGCTCAGTTTGGATCACTCAAATGTATAAAGCTTTTACTGAATCGAGGTGCTGACCCCGATATCGTTGATGCTGCGCATGGCGGCACTGCGCTCGGGTGGGCTGAATTTGCAGGCGCAAAAGAATCAGTTGAGGTGCTGCGGAACTGGAACCGGTAGTGACCTTCGATGAGTATTGCTACCGGTCCCGGGCCTGCTAGATGCTTGGCAGCCGGTGCGGAGGGTTCTCACGGTAATGCCTGAATTTAATTCAGCCCATCAGTCATCTGAGGCAATCAGAACTTCACAGAACCGCTCTATTTCTTCCTCAGTATTGTAGTAGTGCACGGATGCCCGAACCATTTCCTGTAATCCACGGGGGCCCATATCCAGGCGAGCAGAATCGGCTGTGGCAACTGATGTGTTGATACCCCTGGCTAGTAATCGCCTGTAAACAGCTGAGGCATTTTCATGTGCTTTTGTAAATGTGACGATGCCACATTTGTCCTCACCCTGGTCCTGAACGGTTATGCCAGGGAGTTCAGCCAATCGATTTCGGAAGGTTTCAGCCAGATACCAGATGCGATCGTGAATGGCCGATAAACCGATGTCCAGAGCATAGTCAACGGCGACTGAGAGGCCGATTTTCCCGGCAAAAAAACTTTCCCAGTTCTCGAACCGTTTTGCATCCGGTCTAAGCTCGAATCTTTCATGATCTATCCAGGTGGCAGCATGCAGGTCCACGAAAGGTGGATCTAGGCTGTTCATTATTGAGTTTTTTACAAATAGGAATCCGGTGCCTCTTGGACCACGCAGGTATTTTCGCCCGGTCCCGGTAAGGATGCTGCAGCCTATCTCCTTTACGTCAATTGGCATCTGGCCGACGGACTGGCAGGCATCGAGCAAGTAAAGAATATGGTATTTACTGGCAATTCGACCGATTTCAATAGCCGGGTTTACCAGCCCACCCTGGGTGGGAATATGTGAGATGGTAATGAGCTTAACATCAGCATCAATGGCATTTTCCAGTTGTTTCACGCAGAGTTGACCCGACTCGTCATTTGCAATCACATCAATCTTGGCACCAAACCGCTGGGCGACCTGCAGGTAAGCCATATAATTACTGGCATACTCTGCCTGTGAGGTCAGGATACGGTCTCCCGGCTTGAACGGAATCGAATAAAACGCCATATCCCACGCCCGTGTTGCATTTTCGGCGTAGGCAATCTCTTCAGGTTGGGCATTCAGCAGGGTGGCAAATGCCGTGTAGAAGTGATCAAGTTTCCCCTGGGCCTGTAGCTTTGCTTCGTAGCCACCTGTTTTATATTCAAGTGCTAGATGCGCAGTAACTGCTTGATACACCGGTTCCGGCTGCAGTGCTGCTCCGGCATTATTAAAGTGCAGGACTTCAGCACAACCAGGGGTATCTGCGCGCAGTCGACTGATCAGTTTGTCATCCATACTGTTCTCCATGAAGCTCCCCGGCGATAACCTCCTGTTTCTTAGTGTGATAGCGCCATTGCTGCCGGGGCTTCACTGACTTCCACTAAAGTGTCATTAAAGCAGGCTCCCTGGGCCAGATCCGCCTTTGATGTTGGCGCCAGGGCAGATACTGTCTGCTGGTTCCGGGTGGTTTTAAACCAGGCTCCTTTGGCTGAAAAAACGCAACCCGGCCTGGCAGCATCGGTGATCTTCAGCGGTAGAAAAACTTCGCCAAGATCATTGCTCAGTTTGACGGTCATGCCATCAATCAGGTTACGGGGAAGGGCGTCATCAGGATGCATTTCCAGAACTGGACTGGCATCGCAGTCACGGACACTGCCAAACGTGGAAGTAATTCGCTTATCAGAAGAAGGTGAAATAAGGTTCAATGGGAAATCAGCATCCATGGGCTGGTAGCGGGGCAAAGGCAGATCGTACCTGTCCTTCAGGGCCTGTGAATACAGTTCGACTTTGCCACTGGGCGTATTGGGGAAAACGTTCTTGAATAGAATGGGCTCATCAGCGCTATCCGGGTTATTAACGTCGGCGGGCACGGTCATCTTCAAGGCAAGGTCAGTGGGCAAGGTGCTTGGCTTAAAACCCTTCATGCGAGGGTCCTGGGCATCCAGCGCCTCATTCATCAGTTCCAGATCTGAAGTTTTAAAACAGTCATCTCTGAAACCAAAAGCACTGGCCAGACGCCTGAATATTTCTGTATTCGGCAGACTTTCACCGACCGGTGGGATGATGGCTTCGGCACGCTGCAGGTATTGAAGGCCATAGGAGGCAAAGATATCATCGTGTTCAAAATGAGAACAGGCAGGCAATACGATATCGGCGTATTTCATGGAATCGGTCATGACGATATCGATGCCGACGGTAAACAGGTCGCCGCGAGCCAGTGCCCGTTTCATGAGATTCTGATTCGGATGGACAATCACCGGATTATGGTTGTAGATAAAAAGGGCGTTGATAGGGGGGGTAAGGTCCGCATCCAGGAGTAGATTGCTGACATCCAGGATATTAACAGTACGGGTTTCTGGCGGAACCAGGTCGGGTCTTGTTAAACGGCTGTTTGTGGTTGGAAAAGCACTACTGGCAGCAGCGACCAGGCCGCCGCCTTCTACACCCCATTTACCTGCGATGGCGGGTAGGGCGGCGATGGCCCTGATCGACGATCCGCCGTTTCGATTTCTCTCCAGACCATTGCCCCAGGCTATAGCTGTGGGTGCCAGAGTTGCATACCAGTTGACCATCTGCTCGATATCTGCCTGGGCAAGGCCGCAGATTCTGGCAGTGTCCTGCAGAGAATACTGCGCTGCCACCTGGGAATAGTCATCGTAGCCAAGGACATGCTTATCAATAAAATTTTGATCCACTGCCTTGAGTTGTTCGAGCGCGTGGGCCATATAAAGGGCTAGAACAACATCGGTGCCGGGTTTGATGGCCAGATGAAGATCGGCCTGTTCGGCGACCTGGGTCCGTTTAGGGTCCACAGCGACAATTCGGGCACCCTTACGCCTGGCTTTATTCAGCTGACGCAGTAAATGCAGGTTAGAAACGCTCGCATTGTTGCCCCACACGATGATCATTTTTGATTTTGCAACCTGCTGTAAGGCAATACCGGGGACCGAGCCATAGGTGGCCTGGTAGGCTTCACTGCGGATGCCACCACACAGTGGCCGCCTGCTGAGCAGGCTGGCGCCGAGTTTATGGAAGAACCGTGCCGACAGGGATTCACCCGCCAGTAAGCCATGGGGGCCAGCATAGTTCAGCGGTAATACCGTTTGTGCACCAAATGCATCAATTTTGGCTTTAACCTGATCGTGAATCGTGGTTATCGCCTCGGTCCAGGAGATGGCCTGGAATTGTCCACTGCCTTTTTCGCCCGTTCTTTTCAGAGGCGTCAGCAGGCGATCCGCGCCATGTACAAATTCGGGGTAGTAATTTGCAACTTTACTGCAGACTGCACCCGCCGTATGCGGGTTTACCCTCGATCCGCGTACTTTTACCACTCGGTTATCTGCAACCGTGACTGAAAGACTGCAGGTATCGGGACAGTCCAGAGGGCAGACACTGGCTTTCATATTGGGCTTTGACAACATCGGTTTATCCTTATAAAAGCAGTAGATTTTCGATCATAACTGAAAGCCGTGATGTCTGACAGTTAGTTCTGTGCACTGGTTTACCTCGCCTGAAGATGGCTCAGAACATTAACTTATTCATGATCACCGCCGCTGTTAAATTCGATACACGTTGGTTGCAAGACTGCTACTTCAGGTTTCCAGCGGTGCGCTGAATGCTAGATCAATTCTCTATAAGTACCTAACGAACTGGTCTAATGAGGTAAGGATAATTCCGGTAAAATGGCCAGCCTCGCCAGTTGAAGTTAAATCATGCTTATTGATAAAGAAGAACTCGAAACCCAGGCCGATTTCATTGTTGGCCGCCTGCAGGGGTATGTTGATGCCGGTAACAAGGTATTTGCAAGCTGTTCATTTCAGACCCAGAGCCTGCCACTGCTGCACATGATTAGCCGGACCGGTCGTGATATTCCGGTTTATTATACCAATACGGGTTTTCTGTTTCCGGAAACCATTGCCTTTGCAGATCAGCTCACAGAACAACTCGGCTTACGGGTTATTGGTTTGTATCCTGATACGGCCAAGCTTCGGCAGATGGATTCCCAGGGGCGTTTTCTGTATACCTCGGATCCAGATCATTGCTGCCACCTCAACAAGGTGCTGCCTTTGCAGCCCTTGCTCATTGAAAATGATATCTGGGTCAACGGTATCCGGGCGGATCAGAGTGTCGTACGCGCGCAGATGGCAGAAGAGGAGATGGCACCTCATGGTTGCCTGCGTTATCACCCGATGCTGGCCTGGAACGCGCCGATGATTTATTACTATCGAAAGCAGTACGGCCTGCCCGAACACCCACTGGAGGTCCAGGGTTATCGGTCCATCGGCTGTGAGCCCTGTACACGCAAACTGTTTGACCAGGATCTTGAGCGAAATTCCCGCTGGTCAGGCCTGAATAAAACTGAATGCGGGCTTAACACAACGCTGGTAGGTAACAACTCGATATGAAGATTATGATTACCGGCGGTGCCGGTTATATTGGCACTGAACTGGTCTACCGGCTTTCGGCAGAACCTGAGGTCAGTGATATTCTGGTTTATGACAACCTGTGCAAGGGTAACTACAACCTGTTTACCGGCTTGCGTAAGGTACCGGCAGCGAATGTCCGTTTTATCCAGGCTGATATCCTTGATTCCCGTAGCCTGCGCCAGCATATGCAGGACATGGATGTTGTATTTCATCTCGCCGCCAAGGTAGAAACCCCGTTTGCAGATCAAAATGCCCATGATTTTGAACAGACTAACCACTGGGGTACCGCAGAGGTGGTCTATGCTGCTGAAGCGCTGAATCTGTCTCGCCTGATCTATCTTTCCAGTCAGCAGGTGTATGGCCAGGGGGCGGTGACCTCCACCGAACATCCCTGTGTCCCGGATAGCTTCTACGCTATTTCCAAGAAGCGAGGTGAAGATCATGTTCTGCGCCTGATGCAGAAGTCACCTGTGCAGTTGGTCCGCTGCGCCAACCTGTATGGCTATTCAAAGAATCTACGCGTTGAATCAAACCTCAATCAATTGATTTTTGATGCTCACTTTAATAATAGAATCAGCATTCACGGTGACCCTGATCACACTTTGAGCTATATCAGCCTTTATAGGACTGTCGAAGTACTGGCGCAGCTCGTACTAACGCAAGTGCCCTCTGCAAGCTACAACCTGTCCCACCGTGATCTCTCCGCCATGGATGTGGTAGATGTCCTGCGCGGGTTCTACCCTGAGCTTGAGACCATTTTCGTTGACCAGCACATTCCCCTGAAAAGCCTGACCATAGGATGTGATCAGCAACTGGCTGCCTTGTTACCCGCTGATACCTCCCTGCAGCAGGACATTGCAAAGTTCAGAGAGCTGTTTACCTTCAGCCCTTTGCTGTTGGACGAATGCAGTTTAGCACCTGCAGTGGTATGACAGCGCGGTCAGTCAGAGGCGACCGCCTTTGCAGCGGCGCGTACCTGTTGCTCTGGATAAAGGGTATAGAGGAAAGCCGCGATGACGCAGAAGCTCCCAGCGACTGGGCCAATGAGTAATACACCCAAAGGTTCTGCAGCACTTCGTCCGTAAGCAGATAACAGGAAACTGAATAAGGCAGCCCCGGCAGCGTACACCCATTTGGTCAATAGACCCTGGACGCCATAATACATAGCGGCTCGATTGGCACCCGTGCGGGCTTCATCAAGATCAATCAATTGACCCAGTATGACCGTGGGAAGAATCATGATCCCGGCAATCGGAAAGCCTTTGATAACCGATAAACCGATAATAACCATCAGGTTGAATTGATCGCCTGGCCCGCCCGGCGTGCTGGGCTCAAGAAATCCGTAGGGAAACAGGGGTACACCGAGTAAGAAAATTGTGCCAACCAGTGTTGCTTTTGTGCCGATTCTGTCGACAACCCATTGGATCACCAGGAAACCCACAATGATGCCAGGCAGCATAGCCAGCGATAGTTGTGCTGCGAAGCCTTCGTCCCGGCCTAATATGACCCTGGCGATGTAAGGTACCGCTGGCCCGCTCAGGGTAATACCGAGAATAAATATGATTTGTGCTGACAGGTAAGTGATAAAGGGCCGATTGGCGAGTGTTGTCGTTAATGCCTCGCCAAGATTCATTGATGGGCGAACAGATGAAAAGACCGATTCATCTACGGCAAGAATAGGGCAGATACTGAACAGGAAAGAGACCATGCAGGAGATCACGACGACAGTCTGGATCGCTGTGGTGGCATCCATGCCCTGGCCTTTTAGTAGATCAACACCGGCTAGCCAGAGTACCCCAAAGGCCATAATGATAGGGCCGCCAATAGCAGCTCTGAGCCTGGACAGTTCGACGCGTTGATGTTCTGTTTTTGCGATCTCGGGAATCAATGCCAGGTAAGGCGCGACATAGATTGTGAAAAAAATGTAATACAGGGCAAGCATTACGGTCAGATAAACAAACACACTGAAGCTGCCAGGCGCGCCGGGGGGGAAGAAAATGAGACCAGGAATTACGCACATGGGCACAATGCCAACGATGAGAAAAATGCGCCGGCGGCCGAATTTAGAGGCCGATCGATCTGAGTAGTGACCGACAAAGGGATCGGCCAGGGAATCGACCACGCCGCCGATAATCCGGGCCAGGCCATAGGCGGTCAGAACACCGAGAAAAATCTCTTCGCTGACCAGGGCTTGCAGACCTGCGCCTTCTGGCGGCAGGTAAAAGTAAATACCGATTGATACCACAACCGAGCCTGTTATCTGCCAGCCAGGGGTGCCGATAGAGAACAGTACTACTTGACGCAAAGTAAGATGCCCAGCATCAGACTGTAGACTCATTTGACGCAATCCTCAACCCATCCACCGAGCTTGGTTTATAACATATTTGTTGTTGTTAACAGAATGACTCTGTTTGAATGCGCGGCATAGTGGTGCTTGTGATTGCGACAACGCGTATTAGCATAGATGCCCGGTTGACAAGCGTTACTAATCAGGTGATTGCCACAGGCCTGGGTCTTGGTGCCAAGAGTAACTGAATTTATGAGGGTTGATATTTGTGCTATGAAATATAGATGGAAATAGGACCGCTATACGTTAGAAGAAGCGCCTTAATAAAGGCCAGTCCGGCCAGGATCCGGGCAGCATTTGAGACCTTTGAGCGCATCGCTGCCTGCTTGGGCTGAGGTCATAAGCTCCATGTTTTTGAACCTTGCCTGGGCGGTAAAGTCGAATTCAGTGTTGAGATTGAAGGTATACAAAGAAATTTTGGCGGTCGGATCAATACCTTTGAGGCCGAACGGGAATTGTCTTTAAGCGATGACTGGATTGATAAAGATTTTGCATTTTATGCAGGAGAAAGGAGCTATTGGACCTTCCGGCTAACGGCGATTGCCAAGAGCACTTTGGTCGAACTTTTCCATCATGGCTATGAAAGCTTTGGTGATGATGCCCACCAGATATTAGAAGATTACGAAATCGGCTGGGACAACAAGCATCTCAAGAAATTACGGGAAATCATCGAACTGGATCAATCAGGGAACTGATATGCCGCTGATTTCAGCGTGGTTCTATGCAGTGAAGGCGAGACCAATTTTGACCGGTTTGCCAGTTCGGGGCATACCCCATTTAGGTTTTCCGCGACGTCTATTACAGCTGTTAATACAGCTATTATTACGGTTGTACCCCGTTTACAGCGCTGTAATGCCGCCGTCGACCACGAACTCGCAGCCCGTTGAATAAGCGCTTTCATCACTTGCCAGGAACAGCGCTAACTGGGCCACTTCGTCGGCCTGGGCAATGCGGCCAAGGGGTACCCTGCTGGTCATTTTATCAATATTAGGCCCCAGTTCATGGGCCATGGGCGTTTCGATAAGTCCAGGATGAATTGAATTGACTCTGACTCCCTTGCGCGCTAATTCCACGGCAGCAGTTTTTGTCATTCCCCTAACTGCCCATTTGGAAGCACCATAGGAAAATGCACCTACCGCTGCCCTGAGCCCGGCTATTGAGGAAATATTGACTATAGAACCACCGCCGCTTTCGATCATCGGAGCTGCCACAGTGCGCATTCCCAAAAACACGCCATTGCAGTTGATATCCATTACCAGATTGAATTCATCCATGGTCGTTGTCAGCAGGCGGTTAGCCCGGAATATACCGGCGTTGTTGATGAGGACATCAATCCCGTTTTCGAGGCTTATTATTTCCTCAATCAGCATCTGCCAGCCCGCTTCGTCGCAGACATCGAGTCGTCTGTACTGGCAGTCGAGTTCTGCAGCTACGGCTTCACCTTCCGCATCGAGCAGGTCGCAGATCCATACTTTAGCGCCTTCAGAAGCAAACAACCTGGCCTCGGCTGCGCCCTGTCCTCTAGCTCCACCTGTGATCAGGCAGGTTTTTCCGTCTAGTCGGTTCATGGTCTTCCTAAATGGTTGTTCTCTTCCATCTTACACAATTCTTTAGTGATAGAGTCCGTCAGTGATCTATAGCTGTCAGTATCAAGTGTTTACAGGGGAAGGTCGATGCGGGGCTTCCGGTTCGTCGTGAGGGCCCCGATGGCTGCTAGCCGAGTGTCAAGGCGAATAATCGTAAAACCCCGGGTGGGTGCTGTGTTGATATCCCAATGTAGCTGTGCTGGCTCAGCAACCTACATTATTAGTCGGCTGATCGTCCCAGGGTAAAGCCAGGGTAGTGGTTATCCTGCTCTGTTTCGCAATGTTCGCGGTATTGCGGGAAACCGCCGACATAGGGCATGAAAATTCGTGGTTTGTCAGGGATATTGGCACCCAGGTACCATGAGTTACAGGTCGGTGCTGTAAACATGCTGTCCTTTGCTACATCGTTGACGTGACTGATCCAGGTCAGTTCTGAGCTAGCGGTGGGTTCGATCTGGTTAATTCCATTTTCTTTTAAGTAGACAATACATTTGGATATCCAGTTAATGTGCTGCTCGATGGCGACCAGCATATTACACAGAACAGAGGGACTGCCTGGTCCGGTAACAGTGAATAGATTTGGAAATCCATTCATCTGCAAACCCAGGTAGGCAACCGGGCCAAATTGCCATTTTTCCTGCAAAGTCTGGCCGTTGCGACCGGTGATATTTGCATTCAGCAATGCGCCAGTCATCGCATCAAAACCCGTGGCATAGACGAGAACATCGAGTTCATGGTGATCTATTGTGGTCTGCACTCCAGTAGAGTCGATGGCTTTAATCGGGTTTTCCTGTACATCTACCAATAAAACATTGTCTCTATTGAAGGTGTCATAGTAATCACGATCCAATACCTGCCGCTTACAACCCAGGCCATAATTTTTCGGGAGCAGCTTTTCTGCAACCTGTGGATCTTTGACTCGGCGCTTGATGTTATGGCGAAACAGGTCATTTGCTATCTCATTGGCTTCAAGGTCATTATAGATATCGGCGAAACCCAGTATTGATTCAAGACCCTGCTGGTCCAGCTGTTGTTGGCGTTGTTCAGGCATTAAGGATTTTATATCGATGGTCTGCCTGGGCTGGCTGGTGCGATTAAGGTTTGGTTTGACACTCTTTATGGGCCGGAAAGTGGACACCCCGCCACGGTTATGCTGCTGCATTGCCCGTATCTGACGATAATTTTCCTTGAATTCATCCTGAACCGCCTTTCGCATGCGCTTCCGGTTTGCCGGGACGGTATAGACCGGGGTCCTCTGGAATACCGTTAAGTGCTGGGCTTGCCTTGCCAGTTCAGGAATGGCTTGCACACCAGATGAACCTGTACCGATGATCCCGACTCTTTTACCACTGAGATCAACCGGTTCTTTTGGCCAGAGTCCAGTGTGGTAGGTCTCTCCCTGAAAACGCTCGGCGCCATCTATATTCGGTTTATTCGGTACTGACAGGCAACCTGTTGCCATGATGCAATAGGTCGCATGGTAGCTGGTGCCAGTGTCAGTATCGATTTGCCACTGGTTGCTTTGCTCCAGGTAAGTCACCGCAGTGGCTCGGGTGTTGAAGCAGATGCTGCGGCGAAGATCAAATCGATCAGCGATATGGTTGGCATAATTGAGGATGTCTGGTTGGGCAGAAAACACCTCAGGCCAGTCCCATTCCTGCTCTAAATCAGGGGAAAACCCGAAAGAGTATTCGAGGCTGGGCACATCGCAGCGCGAGCCAGGATAACGATTCCAGTACCAGGTTCCACCCACGTCGGTTCCGGCTTCAAGTACCTGAACTTGCAGGCCTAGTTTTCTCAGGCGATAAATCGCGTACATGCCGGCAAAGCCGGCGCCAATTACCAGTACGTCAGGTTTAACGGACATGAACTGAAATCCTTTTTGTTATCATGGCGCTGTTTACATACTGCTCTTAGCATAGCGCAGTAATCTCTACTGATAGTAATGGTGTTGGCGTGCTGCTGTCCAGCAGGGGGATGGTAAGCTGAAATCCAGCATCTGCCCTGCAGGCAGACCGCGCGCTGCTAGCAGGGCCGTAGGCAGGCTTGTTTCCTGCTCAGTTTTACCGAGCCATTGTTATTTTTTAGGATATAGGGTGGCCGCTATTTGATTGCTGCCTGGGTAGCCCGCGCTGGTTTATCAAGGCCCGCAGTAATGCCTAAAACAGACCCTGGATCTCACCTTCATGATCCGGGCTAATAGCATTGGCTGCAGGGTTTTTGGCATTCCCGGCATGGTCATGATATCCCCACAGACGACGACGATAAATCCAGCACCATTGGCCAGCCTGACCTCGCTAAGCGGGACCGAGTGGTGACTCGGTGCACCTCGCAGGCTCGGGTCGGTGGAAAAACTGTACTGGGTTTTGGCCATACAGATCGGGAAATGACCGTAACGCCGCTGTAAATTCTTTATCTGGTTTCTGACCTTCTGGTCGGCTATGACCTCTTCTGCACCGTATAGCAGTTGGGCAATTTTCTCGATCTTGTCCCAGAGAGGCAGGTCATCGTCATAAAGCGTGCGGAATTGAGAATGGCCAGTTTCACACAGTGTGACTACCTGCCGGGCCAGAGCTTGGGCTCCCTTGCCGCCATCTGACCAGTGAGTACAGTCAATGGCTGCCACGTTCAAGGCCTCGCAATGCTTGCGGATGGTCTCAATTTCTGCAGCTGAGTCGTCAGAAAAACGGTTAATGGCAACGACCACTGGAATGCCAAATTGGCCGGTGTTTCTAATGTGCCGGCTGAGGTTGCTGCAACCCTTGGCAACAGCTTTGGGATTGTCTATATGTAATTTGTTCCTGCTCACCCCACCATGCATTTTAAGCGCTCTAACCGTGGCCACAATGACTGCGACTGATGGTTTTAAGCCTGATTTCCTGCATTTGATGTTAAAGAACTTTTCAGCACCCAGTTCAGCACCGAAACCGGCTTCGGTTACGACATAATCACCCAGTAGCAGCGCAGTTTTGGTGGCGATGACGGAATTACAACCATGCGCAATATTAGCAAATGGACCACCATGGATCAGCGCGGGGTTATTTTCCAGGGTCTGTACAAGGTTCGGTTTGAAAGCGTCCTTTAACAGTGCAGCCATAGAACCGTTTGCGTCCAGATCCCTGGCATGAACGGGTTCGCCTGCAAAAGTTTGGGCAACGATGATATCGCCCAGGCTTTGTTGCAATTCTGCCAGGTCATTGGCAAGGCAGAATATGGCCATAATCTCTGACGCCACGGTGATATCAAAACCTGATTCCCTGGGGACACCATTGGTTGCGCCGCCCAGGCCTATATTAATATTGCGCAGGGCGCGTTCATTCATGTCCATTACCCTGCGCCAGCTGATGCGCCGAGGATCGATTGCCAGCTTATTGCCCCAATGGATATGGTTATCGATCAGTGCTGCAAGCAGGTTATGGGCAGCACCAATGGCGTGAAAGTCTCCGGTAAAGTGAAGGTTGATGTCTTCCATGGGAACCACCTGGGCATAACCGCCACCCGCGGCACCCCCTTTCATCCCAAAGCATGGGCCCAGGCTGGGCTCGCGGAGGCATATTACCGTTTTCTTGCCTATCCCATTTAAGGCATCGCCGAGGCCGATGGTGGTGGTGGTTTTTCCTTCACCAGCAGGGGTCGGCGAGACGGCGGTTACTAAGATGAGTTTCCCTAATGGCTGCTGTTGACTCGCGGCAATAAAATCATAGTCGATTTTGGCTTTGTGGTGTCCATAGCTTAAGAGAGAGTCCTTAGGAATTCCCAGCTGGTCACCAATGACTGCAATATTCTTCATATTCGCTGAACGAGCGATATCTATATCGGGAAGTGACATATTGAAGCTCTCCTTTGCTGGATTGGGGGTTAGTGCAGAACGTGGTAAATGAGTTGTCGTTTAAGCTATGAGCATGGTCTTTCTGAGGGTCAATCCAGCTTTTAATTATTATAAGGCTTATGCTGCATGTCGCCTATCTTTACAGCATCAGTTTCGGGCTTTTTTTGCCTGTTTACAGACGCGAGTCAAAGGCTGATAGTGCGTATACACGGATGGTGTTTTTTGTAGAGAGTTTGATCCTTGTTTACGGGGCAGGCCGTGCCTGGGTTTGTTCAGGCCTGATATTGGCCGTGCGTTCAAGGCTTAGGCCACCAAATACACCGGCGCAGGGCGGCAAGCGTTTGCCCAGCTCATGCGTTTAATCTTCTATGTTTATTTTAAAGGGACTCAACAGGCTGAGCACATCAGGAAAACTGAAACTGGCGCCTTCAATATCGTTCTCAAGTGGGTTTATAAAATATTGACTCGCAGCATTAAATTTGCTGTTTTTGAGGTTAGTAGACCTGAATTGGGAGTCTGTTAGCTCGGTTCCTGAAAAGTCTGCGTTGGACAGGTCACAGCCTTCGAAATTGACATCGTGAGCTTTACAACGAGTTGCCACTAGCTCGGCAATTTTCAGTTCATAAAAGTTTGAAAAACTGATATCACATTCGTCAAGATATATCGGTGAAGTTTGTAGAATACTGCTCCAGTCCAATAGCGTCCAGTCGATTCCGGTCAGTTTGCAACCGTAAAATTCGCAGTCCAGAAAACGGCTTCGATCAAATCTTGCCAGACTCAAATTTGTGTTCTGGAATCGGCAGTCAACAAACTTGCATTCCTCTATACGGCAGTCGGAAAAGTCGCAGTGGATGAAATGGCAAAGCTCGTAGTGGTTCAGGCTTATGTGTTGTCGTGAGTAATCCTGATCTTCAAAACGTTTATCGGTATGGGTTTGGTTATCGTTCATGGCCTCCTCCGAAAGATATGCCGGGCAGATGGTGTTGAGCCTCCTGCAAACAAGACTGGTTTGAACAGCCTTGGCGGGTGCAGCTTTGCCTCGGTGTGGTCGAAGTCCTGCCGCGTCTGTCAGAGTAACCGATCGCTTGCCGGCAATGCTCGTTCCGATTCGCGACTTCCGTTAGAGGCTATCGGCCTGTACACCGCCCGCCCAGTTTAATTATTATTTAAGGCCTAATCTCGTAATAGAGGTTGGCAGCTTCGCCAAAGTCATGCTCGGTGAATCTAGTAAAACCGGCTTCAGCGGTCATTTCCCTGGCTACCTGAGGATTGAAACCAAGCGTGCCCAGACCTGCGCCATCGGGTTCTGACATTGCAGAAGACATGCAGGCCGAGACGGAAAACCCGTAAAACATGGCCAGTAGTGGGTTGGCCAGATTCTCCTGGAAATCGGGCTGACTGCGAATATCTTTAATCAACCAGGTACCGGTGGGCTTTAGGCTGCGCCGAACTGCTTTGATGACTGTCATTGGACGAGTCATATCATGGATGCAGTCGAACGATAATATGAAGTCGTAATTTGCCGTGTCAGGTAGATCTTCTCCTCCAACTGCAAAAGCCTTGATGTTGGTAAGACCTTTTTTCTCGCTGCTTTTCTTTAGATTCTCGATAGCATGCGAGTTTGGATCAAAACCATGGAATTCTGAATTGGGAAAAGCCTGGGCCATGGTTGTCAATGTCAGACCACCGCCGCAGCCCACATCGGCGACCAGAGCGCCGGCTTGCAGTTTTGCCTGCACGCCGTCTAATGCGGGGATGATCTGGGGAACCAGTGCCTGTCGAATCCAAGGGCCGAGCATTCGCTCAGTACGATGGGCTTCATAGCTCAGGCCAATGCCTGTCTTAAATGCCTCAGCCAGCTTATCAATCGTGTCCGGTGGTGTGCCGCCGGTGAAAGCACCGCCGGCAAAATCGGTACCACTTTCTTCATCGGCAAGGAGCGCGGCACCTTCCGCTGTGAGCTCGAACTGATCGGGATGATGGTAGTCCAGCAATTTGGCTGCAGCCTGGCCTCGCAGCCATTCGAGAAGCCATCGCGGGTGATATCCTGTTTGTCCAGCCAGCGCGTCTGCAGAGGTGATGCCTGATTCAGCCAGCGCTTTGTATAAGCCCAGCCGATCACCCAGATGAATCATTAGTGCGACCATTTCACCCTGCTTATAACTCCAGACTTTGAATGCCAGGCTGCGTAGCTTTTTTTTGTCGACTTCTGTTGCCAAGTGGGTGCTCCCTGTATGTATGGGGACCCATCTTACGCACGATTCAACCGAACAATAAAGGGGTTCCTGTTGAATATGCGAAGTCGTTGGAGTCGCGGCAATGATTGCTCTGAAAACAGTGACGTCCGGTCCGCAACTTAGCAGACTGCTGCATGAGCCTGAATTAAGGACTATCCGCCAGGGGAACCATTAATTGCACCAATTTAAAATGAGTGAAGGTTGCATGGGGATCCCCTATTGAAGAAATGCAGCTATTACGGGCAGTACAGGTATCCGGGTAATTCAGGGGTGTGCTCGACAGATCAACAACATAGCCCTGCTCAATGGGGTGTGAATACTGGGTCAACACCACGATAACAATGTCTTCCTCCGGCCAGACGAATATATATTGGCCATCCAGGCCCTGGGCGGCCGCTATTACCATAGGAACCGAAGCCCCAAAAAAATAAGCGTTGTTCAGAATCCACCACTGGTAACCATACCAGCCATTGGCAGTCAGGCTGCTGTTGACATAGTCGCTTGGCACAATCTGGGTGTCCCGCCATTTTCCTTGTCGGGCGTAAAGCAGGCCAAAACGGGCAAAATCATGTGGTTTCATATCGATACAGCAATAGGTCATCGGGTTCAGGCCGGATGCATCAGACCAGAGACCGACTTCATTAACATCAATTCCGATAGGGGTCAGTATTTTCTGGCTGAGGTAGTCGTGAGCTGAGAGCCCTGTGGTTCGGCGGATTATGGGTTCGAATAATTGCGAGTTAGCGTTTGAATAAGCAAATTGTGTATCGGCGGGGCGCACCAGAGGGCGGCCTATGGAATAAGTGGTCTGGTCATCCTGTAGGAAAACCTCATCGCTAGCCGAATAGCCTGAGCGCATCTGCAGCATTTGCCTTAGCGTGAGGTCAGCTTTGATCGTTCCCTGCCATTCCGTGATGATCTCGCTTGCTTTCTGGTCAACGGAACTAATCTCTCCGGCCAGGATGGCAGCGCCTATGGCTGCGCTGTAAAAGCTCTTGGCCATGGACCAGCTGGTGCCGAGGGAGTTTTCATCGTAACCCGTTGTGTAACGTTCGCCGATGAGAAAACCGTCTTTTGTAACCAGCACCGACTGAACTGCGATATCAGTGAAGATATGGTCGATAACGGCATCAACAGCAGCTTGTTCGGTACCGACCTGTTCAGCCGTTGCCGGGGTTAAATCCCATTCCAGCTCGGTTTGCGGTGGTTCGTCATTCTGAGTTGCAGGTAACAGCTCAAAGATAAAAGTTGAGATTATTTCCGGTTCGGACCGGGTTGTAGCATCAGCCAGAGCACCACTAATCAAGGCTGGGCCTTCGAAGCCAAAAAGATAGCGTATCAGCAACAGGCCATCGGATAGCGCATCGGTGGTGTCGTTGCCATCTATATCCAACTGCGCTTGGTGCTCATCGAGAAAGGCTGTAATTTGCTCACCTGTTGTTCTGGTTGCATTGCTGGACAGGGCGCCACTGACCAGTGCCTGCTGAGTAAAACCAAACAGGTATCGCATGAACAGAAGGCCATCGGTCAGGGCCTCAGCTTTGCCACTGCCATCGAGGTCCCATGAAAAGCAGTCTGTGCAGGCTGTAGCCTGGGCGGATTGAGCAGGGTTTTCAGCGGCGTTAATGACCCGCTCGGACCATGAGACTGACCTGGAAGCGACTGTATACGGGCTCTTGTTGGGTCTTTCAGCAGAATCAGCATAACCAAGGTCTGATCCGAACAGCAGCAAGGTGGCCAATAGTATGGAGTAATAATCTGACTTGTTCATGTGTTAATAAACTTTTCCGGTTGCAAACAGAGTATGCCGGTGAATTTTCCCATGACGGAAAATGGAGCGCTCTTATGGCTCGATCTAAAACCCACCGCTGGCTTAAGCTCAGCTTAATCTTACATTACAAATCAGCATGAATTCCAACTTCAGTTTATTGATGAAGGTGTTTTAAAAGCAGCTATAAACCCATTGCAGAATCTTTAACTGTCCTGGGAAAGCAGGCTGCATAACGCTTCATAAACTTTTTATAGATTCCTCAGGAAGAAGAGTGCGACAGTTTGCCTTGAACGCTTAGCTAGCGGACAATCCTGGCATGTCCAAAATGGTGTTCGAGATGATATAGTTTCGAGTAGACAGGATTATTCTGAAAAGAGTCGCTCTGACGGGGTCACCTTGACGGGGTCACCTTGACGGGGTCACCTTGACGGGGTCACCTTGACGGGGTCACCGTGACCGGTCGTCCAAACTGGCGGTCCGGATTAGTTGCCTTTCCCAGGGTAAAAAGCAAGGGCGCACAGAGGTTTCAGGAAAAGGTGCATGATGAGGGGAGCAGGGCATAGATTTTCGATTGATCCAGCGATCAGCTGGTACCGGAGTCCAGTCGATCGGGATCTACTGCATGGGTTAATGCAGCGCAGTGACCTTAAGGGCGCTCTGCAGACGCTGGCCCATCTGGGCTACTTTTTTTCAACTGCTTTGCTGGCCTATTGGCTGTTTGGTCAAGTCAACTCAGATAATTGGTACTGGAGTCTTCCTCTGTTCTTGTCTGCCATGTTTTTACACGGCACGATGGGGCCATTTATGGGCTTGATCGCCATCCATGAGTTGCAGCATAGAACGGTATTTAAAACCCGCTGGTTAAATATTTTTTTCGAATCGGTTTATGCTTTTATCAGCTGGTCAGATCATATCTGGTATCGTCAGAGTCATGCGATTCACCATCAGGCAACCTGCCATGCGGCGTTTGATGGGGAAGTTCTGTTACCGGTTAAGTTCAGCTTAAAGCGCTGGCAGGTCTGGCTGGGGCTCCTGGCTTGGAACCCAAGAACAACCTGGCTAAGGCTTAAAACGGTCTGGCAACATGCTAATGGCAGGCTGACGGGTGACTGGTACCAACATGTTTTACCTGCAACCGACCCCACTTTGAGGCGCAGGCATCAAAATTGGGCCCGTATTCTGATAGCCGGCCACGCCACCTTAGCACTCATTTTTCTGGCAATGGGGCATGGTTTCTTAGTGGTGGTATTTACGTTTGGTACTTTCTACTGTTCCTGGTTAGGTTTCTTAACCGGGGTACCGCAGCATTATGGCCTGAATCCAGACGTGCCTGATTTCAGGCTGAATACGCGTACTTATACCTGTTCCTGGTTACCAGCTTTTTACTACTGGAACATGCAATATCATATTGAACATCACATGTATCCGGCGGTACCTTTTTATAATCTACCGGCTTTGCGGCAGGCCATTGAAGATGATCTGCCCCCGGCTGCGCACGGGCTGTATGCTACCTGGCGGGAATTGCTCCTGATAAAAGCGCGTATCAGGAGCAATCCAGATTTTGAGGTCGAGTTTGATTTACCCAATGCAGTTGTAAAAAACTGACTTGGGCTAGCCCACCGGATAGCTGGGGCCTGAATAGCACCAATCGGCAGAAGCGGTGTGATAAAAAACACCTCTAATTTCGTGTTACTACAAAGCAACGATCTGATAATCGACCGAAAGCGTATTCAAAGTAGGTACCGTTGTACATGTCTCGGGTTTGCTCAGTCCAAGCCAGAGCCTGGGGTGTTGATACGCGATGATGTATCTGCAGGATGCCTCCATCATAGACCCGATACTCAGCCCAGCTACCTGGGAAGTCCTTAACGCAGGCTACTTCCACCCAGGGCAGGTTGCCGGTTGCATCGAATTTTCGTACCCGATTTCTATGAGTGTGCCCTGAAAAATAGCCCCTCAGCGCTGGCCTTCGTGCAAACAGGCCAATGAGTTTTTCAGACTCGTCTGGTTGAATGCCAAAATAGTCTTCAGACCTATGTGGCGTCGCGGGGTCCCACAACTGGTGGTGGCCGAAAACAAGAATTGGCTGAGTTGCTGTTTCGGCCAGGGCATCCAACCAATCAAGATCTTTGTCATAACAGGTTCCGCCTGTCAGACCGGGCCGAACCGTATCTATCAGCGCCAGCGTGACGCCAGCAAGATCAACGCGGACTGCCGTGTCAGAACGAATCGGCTCATCATGGTAGGCTTCATGATTGCCAGTGACATAATACAGCTTCTCCTTGAAAGCGTTGTGGTAGCAGCCTAAAAAGCGCTGGAATTCCTCCTCTGTGCCGAGCGTGGTAAGGTCTCCTTTGACCAATACGGCATCGGGCTGGATTGCCTGCATTTCTTCTACGGCACCCCGGCTCATAAACTCAGGGTGGGGATCTTGAGCATCGCTTGTATAGGTAGGGCCCATGTCCGGATTACTGGTTTGCCCACATACGGCTTCGCCGAAATGAACATCATTGACTGTCGAGAACCGACTGAGTTCTTTGCCTAGGTCGGGCAGTGTTTCAAATGAAATGCCGTGCTGCTGGTACAGGGTTCCCGGTTGGAGATTGTCTATTACTATTTTCTTTTCGCCATTGTGGAGAACCGCATAGGTGGGCGATACGGTGGTCAGGTCAATGCTCATTTTGGCTGTTTCTCCTGCTTGTTTATGGGTAGATGTACTAGCGGGCGGTAATAATCGGCTTCAGTCCTAAGGTCAAAATTTCAACCTATTGTTGTAGGTAGTTCAAGATAAATCTACTGTCCTAGCTAATTCCGCGGTTTTGATTCTAGCGATTGTTTTGCTCCTTGATCTGGATAATGGCGATAGGTGGCGGGATCGCCGAGGTGCTGCTGAGATGGCGGGGCAGTTAGGTAATTCAGCTTTGCCTGAAGTAATTGCCCATCGGATGTTCAACTCCAGGCATTCTGCTGCGAACAGCGGAATTCAAGCTCAGTCCGGTATATCTATAGCGAGTCAGTTATTCATCAAAACAGACGACTACGGCCGCATTGGCGATGACGATGGCATCTTTTCCCTGTGCTGCGGCGACGTCCAGGCCGCCGATCACCGGTTCTACTGTTATTGTTCCATAAGGGAGCTCCTTTGCAACTTTGTCGCGATCAATTAGTTCGGGGGCGGTAACGCCAATGCTGACTGTTATTTGCATGTCATCAGGCGACTTTCCCAGCGCCACAAAGAAGTTCAGACTGGAATGCCGAAGTGCATCCGAAACTGCCCGGCAAGCAGCCTTGGTGTAATCCTGACCATGCACGTCAGTCCCCATACCCATTTCTGTTATATACCTTATCAATGCCATTGCGCAGTCCTCCATAGTGGTTCAGTAAAAGTGGTTCAGGAAAACTATTCTAACGTATGGCCAGCAACGAACCAGCCCTGATGAGACTCGAGACCACTTACAAGGTATTGCTATGGGCGAGATCTGATTGAGATAACACAGTCTGGATTCATTAACCTGGCAGTAACAGGTTTGCCACAATAGCAAAAAATGTCAAAGCTGTTAGATTTCAGGGGCTGGGTGGGCAGGCATTGGTAATCATTACCGGTGAATCGATCGCGGCTGGAATGCGGACGGTAAACGAGTTCAGCCGAGGTTTGGCTTAATGGCAATGAGATAAGTCTGGTGTTTAAGGCTTCCCTCCTGCGATCTGCTTGGCTTATCATTAGTGCTGTAAATAATGGGGATGAACATGCCTTTAGAATTACCTATACGCCTTTTTTACGGGTCTGTACTGCTGACCCTGGTTATGCTCTTTTCAGGCTGCGAAGAGAAACAATCTGATACCGCTCAGACCGGCACCGATCAGATAATAAAGAGCCCGAATGACCAGCGAGACTATCGTTATATACTGCTGGACAATGGCCTAAAGGTGGTTCTCATCTCCGATCCGCAGGCCGATAAATCAGCAGCTGCAATGGCGGTTTTCCGAGGCAGTTCTGATGAACCCGAGGCCAGGCCTGGACTGGCTCATTTTCTTGAGCATATGCTGTTCATTGGAACTGAGAAATACCCTGAGGCAGATGGCTATTTCAGCTTTGTTCAGGCTCACGGCGGAAATTCGAATGCCTATACGGGATTTGATCACACCAACTATTTTTTTGACATTCAACCGGGATATTTCAAAGAAGGGCTGGATAGATTTGCCCAGTTTTTTATCTCGCCGTTACTGGATGCGACCTATGTCGAAAGAGAAAAAAACGCCGTGCATTCTGAATACCAGATGCAGATAAAGGAAGATAGCTGGCGAGGTTTCCAGGTTCAGAAACTAGCGGCGAACCCGAATCATGCATTCTCTCGCTTCAATATAGGGGCCCTGGAAACGTTAGACGGGGAAGTCCATAGGGATCTGGTCGAATTTTTTGAGGAAGCCTATTCGGCTAACCAGATGGCATTGGTCGTGCTTTCTAATGAGACGCTTGTTGACATGCTGCCCTGGGTCAGTAAGTTGTTTTCAGCTGTATCGAACCAGAACCTGGAACCATCAGTTTCGTCTATTCCCCTTGTTAAAACCACCCAGCTTCCCGCTACCCTGCGTTATCAGACCTTAAAATCAGAACGCACAGTATCGTATACGTTTCCCCTGGGCTCGCTGCGCAAGTATTACCGAATTAAACCGCTGGGTTATTTATCGAACCTGCTGGGCCACGAGGGTGAAGGCAGTTTGCATAAGTTGCTGACCGGCAAAGGCTGGATAACCGGATTAGGCGCTTATAACAGAGAAATTGACCCAGCCAATAGTGTCATGTCCGTCGATATCGGTTTGACGCCTGAAGGGGCCCGGCATATCCCTGAAGTGAATGGGTATTTATTTGCGTATCTGGATTTACTCAGGCAGACCAAGATAGAGGAATGGTTATATGACGAGCAGGCGGTGGTTGCTGAACTCGGTTTTCGATTTAAGAGTCAGTCGCAGGCCATGGATACAGTGACCTCCATCGCGCCAGTTCTTCAGTACTATCCAGTTTCAGATTTGCTGATTGCGCCTTATTTGATGGAGCAGTTTGATGGCAAGCTCATAAGCGCTCTTTTATCACAGCTGACCCCGGACAACGTGATCGTATCTATTTCAGGCCCGGACATTCAAGGGGGGCAGACCGAGAAATGGTTCGGCGTTCCCTATGACTTAAACGTGGGTCCCATTGACATGGTCCTAGCGCCAGCAAGCGGTTTAAACCTGCCCGGGCCAAACCCTTTCCTACCGGAATCCGTTGATCTGGTTTCGGCCGATAACAAGGGGCCTGCCCCAGTGGTATCTGAAAAGGAACTGGAAATATTCCTGGATACGGATGTTGAATTTGGGGTTCCGCGGGCAGTGATGAATATTAGCCTTCGTAATCAAGGTGGCTTGATTGCGCTGCAAGATGTCGTACAAGCACTGCTATACAGCAAACTGGTTCAGGATGATCTCAATGCCTTGGCTTATCCAGCTTTGCTAGCGGGATTAGGCTACCAGATAGCATCACCGCCAAAGGGCTTTCGGATTACTATCAGTGGCTATCATGATAAGCAAATGGTGCTGCTCGATGAGGTGTTACAGAGACTGGTTAATCTGGATATTGATAGCGAACGGTTCAACGTCATAAAAGCCGAAATCCTTAAGGATTTGGCGAATTCATCTAAGGACCGGCCATTTCAGCAAGGTTATTCGAGGCTCAGAGATGAATTGCTGGCATCGAGCTGGCAGGCCGAGCAGATGATCAAAAGTTTGCAGGGCGTCTCAATTGAATCACTGCTGACATGGCGCGACAAGGTGCTTGCACAGATATCGGCACAGGTGATGGTAAATGGTAATGTGTTGGAGCAACGTGCGACGCATATTCAGGCCCTTTTAGCTCACCATCTACAGCTTGCTCAGGTGGAAACGGCCAACCCCCTGGTCAAAGAGATAAGCGGTATTGAAGAGATTGATCTTGACGTTGATCATAATGATGCGGCCATGGTTCTCTACCTGCAGGATGACCATGAGAACCTCGCCAGTCGAGCCCGTAGTGCTTTGTTAGTGCATCTGATTAGGTCCGCTTATTTCACCAGTTTGCGTACCGAGCAGCAATTGGGTTACGTAGTATCCGCCATGAATCCGGTGCTTCGTGAGCGTGGTGCTGTTGGCTTTGTGATTCAGTCACCGGTGGCACCAGTGCAGGAACTCAAGAAAAGAACGCTCACCTTCCTGCAACAGCAGGTTAAAAAATTAGAGGAGATGGAGTCCCGGGAATTTCAGGAAAATAAAATGGGCCTGATCAGTGTGTTATTGGAAAAAGATAAGAATCTGTCGGCGCGGGCACAAAGATACTGGAGTAATCTGGACAGGGGTATTGTCTCTTTTGATGCTGCCAAGCAATTGGCGGAGCAGGTCGACGGGCTTGATCAGCAAGACATGGTTGAATTTGTTAAAGTAACCTTGAAGAAACTCACGGATAACTATTTTATGGTGTTCAGTCAGGGTAAGTTTGCTGAATAATCAGATTTCCCTGTACAGCTATCTGTGCCATTGGCTTAACCGTGATTGGCTTATTGCCTGGTTGCAACGGTTAAACACGGTTGGTGACAGAATTCATGAACTGTTTGCTGTGCTGTTATCTATACAAATCGCTGGTGATTGAAGCAAGTGATTGAAGACAGTGTCTGGAGAGAATTCTGATTTGGTATTTAGATCCTCAAAATTCCTACTAAGGAGCGCTGAAACATGATTGATTTGACTCTAACCGGTAAGCGGGCTGTCGTGACTGGCGCCAGTCTAGGCATCGGTGCAGCAGTGGTGAAAATGCTTGCCGACCAGGGAGCAGACGTTGTTTTCTGTGCTAGAAATGAAGACGGTGTGGCTCTGTTAGCCAAGTATCAACCAGAAGGGCCCGGCAAGGTATCGGGTTTTGTAGCGGATATGGGAGATGCCAGTTCAACCAATCGGTTTTTACACCAGGTTGAAGCCTTTGGTGGCGCAGATATTCTTGTTAATAATGTAGGTGCGTCACCCTCCAGGAACTTTCTTTATATGAGCGATCAGGATTGGCAGGAACTGGTTGAATTGAATTTGCTATCAGCGGTTCGCTGCACTCGCCATTTGCTGCCAAGAATGCGCAAGCAGAAATGGGGTCGAGTGGTGATGGTTGCCAGTGCGGCAGCAAAGTACCCGAATGCAGCGCTGATCGATTACGGTGCGACTAAAGCTGCCATGATTTCCCTCAGTAAATCGCTGGCCAGGAAATATGCAGCCGATGGTGTGCTGGTGAATTCTGTCATGCCGGGATTGATTTATACCGCCATGTGGGAACGCGCCGCGGCCGAGATTGCCCAGGCGACTGGCAGTACAGCTGATAAAGTACTTGAAGATAATGGCAGGGGAGTGCCCGTGGGACGCTATGGAACGGCTGAAGAAGTCGCCTCGCTTATTACTTTTTTGTGTTCGAATGCTGCTTCCTATATCAACGGTACCTCCATAGAGGTCGATGGTGGCCAAGCCGCTCACCTATAGCTCAATACTGGTTGTGCGGGAATATTGCAGCGAAATTGTGGTGATGCATGAAGGCAGCCAACGCCGGTGGTTATGATCAAGGACTAGGCGGTCCTGGGCTTACAATCCATCACCGCCAGGTGCTGGTGCGTTACATATGAGACTGGGTCAGTTTTGTGTTAGAGAAACGCCAGGCCACTTTATATTGCTCAAAGATAGTGTCTGCCTTGGCTTTTTCACCCTGTTTTCTTAACGCTAATTGTAGGCCAAACAGTGACCAGCCATTTTTCTGATTCCAGCGCAGATCTTTTCGATACACCTGTTCTGCTTCCTTATTCCTACCTGCTTTCAGGAGGGCAGAGCCAAGGAATTGGCGCATGGGTTGCGGCCAGTCCGGCGGTTCGGTGTAATTATTCAGGTCCTCGAGTGCTACCGCTTTTTGGAAAGCAGCGATGGCACCAGGGAGGTCTCCACTGGCTTCGAGCAGTTCCCCCTGAAGCGAAAGAGATGCCAGTTTCAGTACGCTAGAAGCTGGTGTGGCGCCAATCCGATATTGATCAGCATTAGCAGCACTGGCCAGAGACTGTAGTTGCTTGAGCTGGGCCTTTGCGGCTGGCATATCAGCGGTTGCCAGATACGCGCTGCCAAGGGTATAAGCTCTGATTCCGTCCAGATAAGGCAGCCCGGAAGGCGAAGATTGCTGGCTAAGCAGGTTATGCCATTTGCCGAATATTTTCTCCACTAGCCAGACAGCGGCAATTCTTTTTTGATTTCGAGGTGCATTGCCTGCAGACAATGCTCTGGCTTTATGCGCTGCTTTTATAGCGACTTCATAGTTGCCCTGAACAGTTGCAGCATAGCGTATGAAGTCTATAGCATGACCGGCATGAATTTTGTGGGATAAAGGATAGGTGCCAATATTGGGCAACGGCAAGTTTCCCCAGATCGCCGCAAACGCTTTATCGACCTGCTGAGATCGAATATTGTTGTCAATGGCTTTTTGATACTGGCCGGTTCGAACGTAAATATGCGCAGGCATATGCACGACATGACCGGCAATAGGGACAGTCTTTTCAAGGCCATCAGCTGAAACCAGGGCGCGTGCGGGTTGCATGGAGGCTTCTATCAAGTGTATGTGTAAGTGGTAAACGCCGGGATGGTCAATACCCTTTCCGATAACATGCTCTAGTGCCTGTGCTACCGGTAAGGTTTCGTCTTTCGGATTTCCCTGCTTGTCCCAGTAGTTCCATCTGCCTATGGACATGTAGCTGGCCGCGTATAAAGCAGCGATATCGGGGTCATTAGGATATTTTCTGTTGAGTCCGCGCATCTCTTGAAGGTATGCCCTATCCCGGGCAGTATCATCGGTAATGCTTGCTTTATCGTAGAGTACGAACAGTGCTTGTATTAAAGTTTTTTCCAGTTCAGAGGCTCGATCCAGTCTTGCCAGCGCCTTGTTAATGGCTTTTAACCCTTCTCCTTTTGGATCATCCGGCATCGTTGCGTAGCGACTGTTTGGGTTTGGGCCCATGGCATGGGCCATACCCCAATAAGGCATGGGATTGCCAGGATCCAGGCGTGCTGCTTCCTGGTAGGAAGCAATTGATTCCGGGAAATAAAACCCCCAGGCCAGGCGTAGCCCCTGGTCAAAGAATTGCTGGGCAGATGTTGAATCGGTGGAAATAGCTCGGCTGTAGTCACCACTGCCAGCAACCAGGACGGCTCTGGCAGCAGGGTCTGCCTGCTCAGCGCTTATCCGTATGCAATAGGGTGAGATAGCCAGTACGCAGAGCAGTAATTTTGATGTCAGACATCGATAAGAGATAATATTTTTCACCTAGGGTCCCTGTCTTGCTGTTGCGGAAGACAAGAATAAAACATTGAATGAGGTAGTGGGTCAACCTCCCAGACAGAAATATACGGTTAGTCAGGAATCGACAGTGATCGAAGCACTTGTGGCTTTGCCAGCCTTGGCGTTACCGATCGTGCTTGGGTGCAGGCTTGCCTGTCGGTCATGTCTGTTCATGGTGGGCTGTTGCGGAGTACTAACCGTAATCCGCAGAACATGCTTTGTCCGTAAATTAGTGGCGTGAATTTTTCTCACTTCATGGGTTCACATCTTCGGCTACCAGGGGAAAGGGTAATCTGGTTAATTGGGCTAGCCCTTGGTGAAATATTTTTGATATGAACCGCTAGGATTAAATTTGGTGTTGTTTCCAGTGAATTTGTTTTAAATCTTGATAAACAGTATGTTCAGGGGCTGGTTGAGGTTTGCACCGAACATGGGTCGAACGCTTCGGCAGGCAGGATATTGACTGGTTGCGGTTCATTGGTGATGAATAATTAGATGCATTATTTGATAACAAACTAGATTACAACAAAAAGGAGCAATTGAGATGTCTGATGCTAACCTGAAAAATGCTTTAGAGATTATGACAAGTCGTATTGGCGAGCAAACGTCCCAGAGTGAGTGGTTTGAAATTACTCAGGAACGAATTAATGAGTTTGCCGAAGTCACCATGGATCACCAATGGATTCATGTGGATGTGGAGAGGGCAAATCAAGGGCCTTTTGGCGTACCCATAGCGCATGGTCACTTGACCTTGTCTATTATGGGACATCTGCCCAGAGCAGCAGCGGCGGCAAATGAGGCAGTTCGGATTGAGGGCCAGAAGCTGGGAATTAATTACGGCTTTGATAAAGTAAGGTTTCCGAGCCCAGTACCGGCAGGCTCAAGGATAAGGACTACCAGTACCCTCAAACGAGTAGAGATCAAAGGCAGTATGATTGAGACGATGAATGAAGTCGTGGTTGAAGTTGAGGGTCAGGTTAAACCGGTATGTGTGGCAGAAAGCCTTGGCCGCATGGTTTTTTAGTCCGTTGTGAAATTTGTTTGATAGTTTAGGAAACGCTAGACCTGCTCTGCTGTGATAGGGCATAACCTATTAGATTTTGGGGCTCGGTATGCCCATTAGCTGAGTGGGGGTAGCTAATTTAGATGATTAGGCTGGTTTCTAATTGGGGTTTTGATTTTAGTGACGGTCGCGCCACTGTTCTTATTTCAGCCTTCAAGTTTACTTGGATTTCATGGCCTGTTATTGTCAGGAGGATTGATATCCTGAGCTGTACCCCGTCAACACGATGTGGACAGTTTAGCCTGGTAGCCTAAGAGACACTTTTGGTTCATCGTTAACCCTTGGATGATGACAAAGAGACGAAGTGTTGAACAGAGTGTACGCGATATTCGACACCGCACCCGCCAGAAATATTTTGCTGAAGAGAAAATTCGTATCGTACTGGAAGGTTTGCGTGCTGAGGCCAGCGTTACTGAACTCTGCCGTCGCGAAGCATCAATCCGGAAGTGTACTATCGCTGGTCAAAGGAATTTATGGAGGCCGGTAGAAAACGTTTATCCGGTGATACCGTGCGAGAAGAACCATCTGATGAAGTGAAAGAGCTGCGTGCAGAGGCCCAGCCTTAAAGGAAACCCTGGGCGAAGTTGTCATGGAAAATAGACTGCCTAAAAAAAGCGTGCCCGGGGGTAGGGAGGACGATGTATGAGGTATTCCGCTGCCGAAAAAAAACGAGATTATGCAACTGATGCAGAATTTGAATCTGGCTAGACGTCGTTCCCTGGCGTGACAGGATATACTCCAATCTGCATTCTACTACTGGCTTAAACGTTATCAGGACAACGGCGTTGATGGCTTGGAAGACAAAAAGCCACGGCCACAGGTGCTCTGGAATAAAATCACTGTAGCACGTAGAGAATCGATCATTGACCTGGCGCTAGATAAACCGGCGCTATCACCTAGAGAAATAGCGGTCGGCCATACGGACGGAAAGGCTTACTTTGTGTCGGAATCCACTGTCTATCGGTTGTTGAAGCAGCAAGATCTGATTACCAGTCCGGCCTATATTTTGGTGCAAGACAGTGATAACTGTCCCTGTTATATCTCTAGCGCACTCGCAGCTTATCTGGAAAACAAAGGCATGACACATGCTCGTAGTCGTCCCTATCATATGCAAACCTAGGGCAAGATTGGATGCTGGCATCGATCGATGAAAAACAAGATATTGTTGAGCAACTACTATTTGCTGGGTGAGTTACAAGAACAACTGCACCAGTTTGTGAGTTATTACAGTCACGAGTGATATCATGACTGTCTGAGTAACCTGACACTGGCTAATGTTTTTTAGGGTCGGGGACAAGCGGTTCTAGAGCAACGAGAATTGATAAAACATAACACTTTAGCATTGAGGCGACAGATACATTACGATAGACAATCAACCCGGATGAACTGATCTGTCTCTTAGATCAGGCTGTTTTTTGTCCAAAAGGTGTTGACGACGTACACTGGCTCAATAATAGGTTTACGTTTTGCAATGCCAAGGGGTATCTGAATAAGAGGTAATGAAAGTGAATAAGGCAAATTTTCAAGGTAGGTGAAAGATGGTGGAATCTAGTGTTGCAGACAGTGAAGCAGATGAGCAGGACAATCAGAAAGAAAAGATGAAACTGCGCAGGCAGGATTTTGCCAGGCTAAAGTCGGTGGGCTTTCAGCATGGCGCTATAGTTGTGGCCATTATGGCTCTCTGGGCCAGCGCCAACGCCTGGGCGCAGCAGACGGGTATGATCCTGGCTGAGGGTGTATCGATTGCGGGTGGTTTCTTTGCCGGTGTTGCGCTTGCTTTTCTCTTTCATGAATGGGGGCATTTTAGTGGCGCCAGGCTGTCTGGGTCCATTTCACCCGTACTGGGGCAGCGAAAATCTTTTTTTATGTTCAATTTTGATTTGGAAAAGAATAGCCGAGGCCAGTTTCTGGCTATGAGCCTGGGAGGCCCATTGGCTAACTGGGGACTGGTAGCGATGGTGCTGGTAACTTTGCCGGTGATCAATTTGGCTACCATAATGTTGCTGGCGGCCACTATAGGCGTAGCCATTAATGTCTGTATTTTCGAATTGCCAGTGATTCAGCGTGTTTTCCATGGTGCCGCACCTGGCCAGGCGCTGCCTCAGAGAGTGGCTGAACAAGGCCGAAGTGGCTGGCTCTCGAAATCCGCTGGTTTGTTGGTTGGCGCTGGTGTTTTTCTCGGCTTGGGCGTGCTCTAGCGAGTTCTGTGGATCCGCAACCCGGACAGTAAATCCATAAATGTCTTAGAAGAGGGAGAAGCAACAGCAATGATGGATTACCAGACTATTTCGATAGATAAGCAGGGTCCGGTAGACCATCTGTGGTTGGACCGGCCTGAAGTCTTAAATGCCATCAATACCCGGATGGTGACTGAGCTCAGGGACTATTTTGCCGGTTTGGCAGAGAACACAGAGACTCGGTTAGTTGTCCTGCGAGGGCGAGGGCGGGCCTTCTGCGCCGGCCTGGATATCAAGTCAGCGATCAACCGGGATGAACCCACTCCGTTTGGTGGCGGCATGGGGTTCCAAGGCTATCTTGCCGATGTCTATATTAGAATGCGTCGCTGCCCGCAACCCATTATTTCGCTGGTTCAAGGCCCGGCCTGTGGCGGAGGCTTTGCTTTTATGCTGGCCTCCGATATACGCATTGCTGGCGAGAGCGCCAGGATGAACGCTGCTTTTATCCGCATTGGACTTTCGGCCTGCGACATGGGAACGAGTTATTTTCTACCCAGACTGGTCGGGACCTCCATCGCCTCTGAGCTGATGTTGACCGGACGTTTCATTGATGCTCAACGGGCTCACCGCGTTAACCTGGTATCAGAAGTCGTTGCGGATGATCAGCTTGAGTCGGCAGCACAACCTTACATAGATCAAATGCTGACGACGTCGCCCATGGGATTAAGGCTGACCAAGGAAGGATTAGATTTAGCCATTGATGCATCGAGCCTTGAAGCCGCGATGGCTGTGGAGAATCGAAATCAGTTACTCTGTTCAAGAACTGAAGATGCCCGAGAAGGTATGGCAGCATTTGTCGAGAAGCGATCGCCAGTTTATAAAGGACGATAATATGAAGTTTGGCATTTTTTTCGAGCTCTCGACGCCCAGGCCTTTTTCTCGAGAAGTTGAATGGCAGGTCTACCATAATGCCCTGGAGCAGTGCAGATTAGCGGATGATTTAGGTTTCGATCACGTCTGGGCGGTAGAGCACCATTTTCTTGAGGAGTACTCCCATAGTTCGGCACCAGAAGTTTTCCTGTCTGCTGTGGCTGCACAGACTCATCGTATACGAATAGGTCACGGTGCGGTTGTATGCGTACCGGAAATGAATCATCCAGTCAGGGTTGCTGAGCGCGCGGCAGCGCTGGATATCATCTCGAACGGCCGGCTCGAAGTCGGTACCGCCAGAAGCTCGACCTGGACTGAACTGGGTGGGTTCCGGGTTAACCCTGATGATACTAAAAAGACCTGGGACGAATTTGTGCGAGTTCTACCTAAAATGTGGACTCAGGATGAATTTTCCTGGCAGGGGAAGGGTTTTAGCATGCCTTCACGTAATGTGTTACCCAAACCCTATCAAGACCCCCACCCACCTTTATGGGTGACGGTGACGACGCCGGGAACCGAGTTGGATGCGGCAGATAGGGGGTTGGGTTGTCTGGGTGTTTCAGCAGCGGGTTATGAAGAGCAGGAGCGACGGACCCGGGAGTATCATCGCCGAGTTCAGCTTTGTGAACCGGCAGGTGGGTTTATTAATGACCAGGTTCATACTATGAATTTCCTGTATTGCCATGAGGATTTTCGGATAGCTCGTGAGATAGGGTTGCCGATGGTGAATGCCTTTAATGTTGCAAATACCCACCTGTATTGGACCCGGGAGGCTTTTCCTACTCGCGCCTACCAGACGCTGGGAAATGCAGGCGCCCATATGAAACCAAAAAAACCTCCAGTAGATGATCCCAGCGTGGCTAAGGGTCTACCAGAAGGTGTTGGTATTGGTGATCCAGAACACTTGATTGCGACCATTAAAAAATGGGAATCTGTTGGTGTTACCGGCATAAATTTCCTGCTCAATGCCATGGAGATGATTCCGAATCAACAGGTTATGGATAGTATGAAAATGTTTGCCCGTGAAGTAATGCCGAAATTCCAAAGCCCGGGTCATGTTAGTGAGGCCGTGTTTACACCCAATCGTATCAGTCCGGCGGGGCAATAATATGCTGGTAGGATCTGCCGACATTGATGAATTAAAGAAGAATGCGGGAACAATCCCCCAATTTACTGCCGACGATATCGTTTTTGAGGATACAACTTGTTTTCAGTTGGTTGCTGAGATGGATAATACGGCTCGAGAGGCGTTACTGCCCAGTGCCTTGCACCCCACTATCCCAGCCAGCATGGTATTACAGGTATTCAACGTAAGGACATCGGTCTGGGGTGCATTTGTGTTGGCTTTAATTAGGGTATCCTGCAGGAGTGGCGTACGCGCCCGCGGCTTTACGCTCGGCGCCATGGTAACCACCGAGAAAGCCCAGAAAGGTTTAGAGCATGTGTTGGGACTGAGTACCAGGTTAGCTGTTATCGACATGGAAGAGGCCTATGCTGAGACTCGAATCAGCGTCTTGTTTTCAGGCGCTCAGGTCCTTGAGATTCAGGCTTTGGATCCCGAACCATTGTCAACCAGTGACCTGCAGTTTACGGGCACCTTGAACCTGGCTAATACACCGAATGGGCTTCGGCTGGTTCAGGTCGAATGTATCCCCCAACTTATGCGGGTGGAAAGATTACAGTCGACTTTCAACTCGTTCCAGGGAGAATACTGGGGAAGTCCGCTATTGCGGCCAACGCAGGTCGTTACCTCTACCATCTCTAGAGGAGATTTTCTGTTACCGGCGATTCGATTTGTATGTAAACCCGATGAGCTGGCGTTTACAGGTACGGAATCGGTGAAGTGAATTCAATGTCCGGGAAGGTTGCATTGGTCACGGGGGCCGGACGGGGTGTTGGTCGGGCAACTGCTATTCGTCTGGCCAGAGAAGGTGTGCGGGTTATTGTTAACGACCTGGATGGTGCTGAACTTGAATCTACTGTTAATACCATCCAATCCATGGATGGTATGGCTACCGGATTTGTTGGTAATGTGTGTGAGCCTGAAATTGCGGATGAACTTATCCAGTTCTGTTTAACGACCTATAATCAGGTCGATATTATCGTCAATAATGCCGGTTATATATGGAATGGCGCAATGCATAACCATACAGACGAGCAGTGGCAGGCCATGCTTGAGGTTCATGCAACGGCCCCGTTTCGAATTCTGCGGGCTTTTTCTGAGTGGATGCGACCTGTAGCAAAAGCAGAAATGGCCGCTGAGGGTCGTGCATCCTGCAGGAAAGTCGTCAATGTGTCCTCGGTTAGTGGTACTACGGGCAGTGCTACCCAGATTGCCTACGCGACAGGGAAAGCAGCAGTGATTGGACTCACTAAAACGCTGGCTAAGGAATGGGGGAGGTACAATGTTACGGTAAATGCTGTCGCCTTCGGCCATATCGAAACTCGACTAACCCAGGTTTATGACGAGTTGCCACCCGCCATCGATGTGATGGGTCGGAAACACAAGGTCGGGCTTGCATCTTCGCAGATAAAAGCGATGGAAAAGGCCGTGCCGCTGGGAAGACCCGGAACTGTTGATGAGGCTGCTGGCGCTATTTATCTATTGTGCACGCCTGATGCAGATTATATTACCGGAGAAGTCCTGACCTGTTCTGGTGGAGCCTGAGTTGATGTGCCATAGCACCGAGATTAACCCACATGGGTCAGACTTCTGATTTGATCGGCCGAAAGAGCGCCAGCATCAGGGACGCAGGCTGGCCATAGTGTTCGCGGTATGGCCGAGATCAGCCGAGTTCAATGCGTTAATGCTATACAACTGAGGTTAGTATGAAAGCATCATTCAATCCATCGGATTCACAGATTGGCCCAGCCGGTCGGCGTGCTCATAGCCAGCATCTGCAGCATTCAGAGCGCTTGCGGGAGGCGCTTTATGAAGTGACTGACAAGGCCTGGTCGTATGTGGGCAATGGCCTGTCAAATCAATCCTTTATCGAGGGTCCAGAAGGGCTTATAGCAATCGATACTGGCGAGAGCATCGAAGAGATGCAAAAGGCCATCGAGGTTATCAGGACAAAGACACAAGCACCTATTGTTGCCTGTATCTATACGCATTTTCACTATGTCGGTGGCACCAGGGCCATTATTGAAGAAGCTGGCTTGTCTGACTTGGCCATTTACGGTCATACGGGTATCGCGGCGAATTTGGAACGATTTGGTGGTGAAGTGGGGCCACGCGGTTCAAGGGGGATGGTCCATCAGTTTGGCATATCAATGCCGGACGAGGGCGCTGATGGCCTGGTTAATATTGGCCTGGGACGCTTCTTTCGTAACCCTGATCATGCGCCGTTCTCACCGGGTTACCTGCCTGCCACGGTGACCTTTGATGCGCCCTTTAAAACACGCATAGCAGGCCTGGAGGTAGAGTTTTATCCGGCACCCAGCGATGCTACTGATTCTGTTTCTATCTGGTTTCCAGAGTTAGATATTGCTGTCAACAATCTTCTCTGGCCGGCATTTTTTAATATTTTTGCGATCAGGGGAGAAGAGTACCGAGACCCCAGGATATTGCTGCGAGGCCTGGATCAACTGCATGGCTTCAATGCGGAGCACCAGATTGCCACTCACGGACCGCCGCTCAGCGGCCGCAGTTTTGTATCGGCAACGATCAGCCGATACCGCGATGCCATTCAGTTTGTTTTCGACCAGACCGTAAGAGGCGCCAATCGCGGCTTAAGCCTCGATGAGCTGATCGCTGAGGTGTGCCTGCCCGAGCTGTTTGATTCGGATTTTCATACACAGCAGTTGTATGGCCTGGTTGAACATCATATTCGTCAGGTCTATACCGGCCTGTTCGGTTGGTTTGACGAAGATGAGAGTAAATTGTTTCCCACACCGCAACCAGAAAAGGCCGCCAAAATGATCGCAGCTTTCGGTGGTATTGATGCCAGTCGGCAGCTTTGTGACCAGGCGCTGGCTCAGAAGGATTATCGCTGGTCTATTGAGGTCGCCAGCCACCTAGTGAAAAGCCAGGTCAATGCACCTGAAGAAGACCGGTTACGATTGGCAGCAGGATTAAAAGGCGTGGCTTATAGTACGCCTTCGGCAAACGCCCGGAACTGGTGTCTGACCCGGGCGCTTGAACTTGAAGGCCAGCTTGATCTGTCGAGATTCAGGGTGCATCGTTTCAGGGAACGGGAAATCCTCAATACCCGTGCTGGCCAGTGGGTCAGTGTGCTTAAAGTGCTGCTTGTACCGATGCGCTCGGCTGGCAAGAACGGTAGCCTGGGCTTCGAATTCAGTGATGGCAGCAGTGCTGGGCTGATTATTCGTAATCAGGTTGCGGTACCCTGTGAGTTGGATCAGTGCGACACCGTAATTAAGGCCGACCATGCTGCCTGGGCGAAATTGCTGGGTGGAAAAATGAACTTGTCGGAATTTCTTGAATCCGCTAGTGGGTTAACCGTTGAAGGCAAGTCGAAAGCATCGGAGTTGTTAGCCTGTTTTGATTTGCCCGGGTTCTCAAGTTGAGGGGCACTGATGTCTGATTTGCCCAAATCAGCCCCTGCATTCAAAGGCAAGATTGGTCGGCTGATCAGTGAGGCCGAACCTTCCAGGCTGGCATTGTCGCAGCCAGCAAAGGGTAAACCCAATGTGCTTCTGATTATGCTGGATGATGTGGGTTTCGGTAGCTGTAGTACATTCGGCGGGCCGGTACCGACGCCAGCGGTTGATTACATTGCCGCTGCTGGTGTTAAGTACAATCAGTTTCATACCACAGCGCTTTGTTCACCTACTCGCGCCGCGTTATTGACGGGCCGGAATCACCACAGCGTTCATATGGGTGGTATTACCGAGATCGCCAATAGTTTTCCCGCCTATGACAGTGCCATACCCCCTGAAACAGCCAGTATTGCCGAAATTCTGAAATTGAATGGGTTTTCGACAGGCTGTTTTGGAAAATGGCATCTAACGCCGAGTTGGGAGCAGAGTCCGGCGGGACCGTTTGATCGCTGGCCAACCGGAATGGGTTTTGAACGCTTCTATGGGATTATCGGTGCTGAGGCCAGTCATTGGGAACCACCAGTATATGATCAAACGACGCCGATTCAGCCGCATCTGGATAAACCGGATTATCATTTAACGGAAGACCTGGCTGATCGAGCCATCAATTGGATTGAACGGCAAAAGGGATCAGCCCCGGATAAGCCTTTCTTCTGTTATTTTGCACCCGCTGCCGTGCATGCCCCTCATCATGTGCCAGAGCAGTGGATTAAACCTTTTGAGGGTATGTTTGATGACGGCTGGGATGCGCTTCGAGACGAGATTTACCAGCGCCAGATAACATCAGGGGTGATACCGCCTGGCACTGGGCTGACCTTACGGCCAGAGCAGATCCCCAGTTGGGACGAATACCCGGATCGGTATAAGCCGGTGGCTAGACGATTGATGGAAGTGTTTGCGGGTTTTCTTGCGCACACCGATGCCCAGGTAAGTCGGGTCATTTCAAAAATAGAGGAAATGGGTCAGTTTGATAATACCCTGGTGATTTATCTGACCGGCGATAATGGCGCTTCTGCGGAAGGTACGGTGCATGGCGCCTGGAGTGCGCCGTCCTTTCAAAATGGAGTACATGAAGATCCTGAGTGGTTACTGGAGCACATGGCTGATTTTGGTACTGCCCGATGTGAGAATCATTTCAATGTTGGCTGGGCCTGGGCCCTAGACTCTCCCTTCCAGTGGATGAAACAAGTGGCCTCGCACTTTGGTGGCACCAGAAATGCAATGGCTATTTCATGGCCAGCTGGAATTGCCAGCAAAGGCGAGATGCGCTCTCATTTTCACCATGTTATCGATCTTTTCCCAACTATTCTTGATGTGCTGGAGGTCGAAGTGCCAGCGAGAGTCAATGGCGTTGTGCAACAACCAGTGCAGGGTACCAGTATGGTTTACAGCTTCTCTGACAGCGGTTCGGAGAGTAGACGAACGACCCAGTATTTTGAAATTTTAGGCAATCGTGGAATTTATCATGATGGCTGGATGGCCTCCTGCTTTCATGGTCGGCTTCCCTGGATACGATTTGCGGGCTACCAGTTCGATGGGCCCCAGGAAGTCTGGGAACTCTACAATATTGCTGAAGACTTTTCCCAGGCAAACGATCTGGCTGAGGTCGAAACGGAAAAGCTGGCCACCTTGCGAGCCTTGTTCGAAACAGAGGCAGAGCGCTATGGCGTGTATCCCCTCAGGGATGCTTCTGGACGACGAAGCGGCGCGTATGCTGTGCCGCATTCGTTGGAAGGTCATCAGCAGATGACTTATACCCGGGCGCATGTGCGAATGCCAGAGCACTCAGTGATCAGCTTAAAAAACACCTCTTTCTCGATTGCCGCAGAGGTGGTGAGCCCGGCAGGTGGCTGTCAGGGCGTTATCGCCTGTCAGGGGGGCAATATGGGTGGCTGGAGCCTTTATGTAGACCCGATAGGTCTTGCCAGTTTTGTATATAACTGGTTTGGTCATGAATTTACTTTATTGCAGGATAGTACCGCATTGCGTCCAGGTAGCTGCAGTTTAGAGGTACTGTATGAGCATGAAGGTGATTTTGGTGGCGGCGGTAAAGTTGTTTTGCTGGTAAATAGGCTGGTGGTGGCTCAGGGCAGTATCCCCAGGACGGTACCGGTCATATTTTCAATGAGCGGTGAAACCTTTGACGTAGGTGTGGATACAGGCTCCCCGGTGGGCCATTACCCTCATACTTTTGCATTTAATGGCGAGATAAAAGGTGTCACCCTGAAACGATTGACTGAGCCTGATGCCGCTGTTAAGGCAGCAGAAAGAAAAGGCCGGTTTCAGGCCAGTTTGAGCAGTCAGTAGCCGCTAACGGTACCGCCTGAAGAATAATCTTAAATCTTCAGAAAGTAGTTCAGGTTGCTCTAATGCGGCAAAATGGCCGCCTTTTGGCTGTTCAGTCCAGTGCTGGATATTGTACAGTTGCTCAGCCCAAGCTCTTGGCGGCAGGTAAAGTTCTCCAGGGAAAACCGTGTGACCAGTAGGCGTTTCAATCCGGCCGGCGGCAAACAAATCTGATTTCATGTGGCTGGATTCAAAATAAAGCCGCATAGAAGAAGTAATCGATTGGCTGACCCAGTAAATCATGATATTGGTCAGCAATTCATCTTTAGTAATCACGGATTCAAGGTCACCATCACAATCTATCCAGTGCTGGAATTTTTCTGTTATCCAGGCCGCCAGACCTGCTGGAGAGTCATTGAGGCCGAAACCCAGGGTCTGCGGCTTTGTGCTTTGGATTGCCTGATAGCCGGTGCCTTCCTTCATGCGAATTCGGCTGGTTTGCAGATGTTTTTTTTCAACATCAGTTACCCCGGCAAAGGCATCCTCGAGGGTGCTTGGGTAGGGCGCAAAGATAAGCGTCAGGTGCAGCGCTAAAACGGCCTCGGGGGCCAGGCGAGCCGTCCAGGAACTGATTGCCGAACCCCAGTCTCCGCCTTGTACAACATACTTTTCATAGCCCAGAAGTTGCATCAACTCAATATGCTGCAGGGCGGCCTGTTTCTGATCAAAGCCCTCTGAAACCGGCGCTGCCGAGAAACCGTAGCCGGCAATAGACGGGCAGATCACGTGAAATGCATCATCACTATTACCGCCGAACCGTTCTGGTTGGGTCAGCAGGGGAATAATTTTGATGAATTCGCTGATAGAGCCGGGCCAGCCGTGGGTCATGAGTAGGGGTAT
>LWDU01034349.1_pt1 | contig 75955 bp, 71 predicted proteins | sample 727161 | NCBI WGS metagenome assembly LWDU01 (sample SAMN04566230, study PRJNA314399) | hydrothermal vent metagenome | isolation source: deep sea hydrothermal plume seawater | place: Mexico: Gulf of California, Guaymas Basin | collected 2004-07-11
AGGAAGAAAAGCAATTTTTATAAGAGTAGAACTAACATTAGAAACTAAATTGATATTTACTGCTGAAGGAATTTGGCAAAAAATAAATAGAGAGAAAGGTATTCCTAAATCATGAAAATATTTTATACTGTAACATCACCTATAGCTAGAAAATGTAGAATTATTTCAAGAGAACTAGGTCTAATGGACCAAATGGAAGAAGTTATTACTACTACAAGGTCTGAAGACGCCTTAATTATGGATCATAACCCTAATGGAATGGTTCCTACCTTAGAAACAAATGAAGGTTTTAAGATAGTTGAATCAATGGCTATCTGTAATTATTTAGAAAAACAAAGTACTAGTAAAGAATTCATTCCACAAGATGAAAAAAGCTATTGGCAAATATATGCTTTAGATACAATAGCATCGCAAACTCTAGAATCTATAGTGTCAAGAGCACGAGAAAAATTATACAAACCAGCAGAATTTCATTTTCCTGCTGGGATTAAGCACGAACAAAGAAGATCTACAAGAACATTTGATCTTTTGGAAAAACAATCAAATGCTTTCAGCAACACATTTAATAAGCTTCATGTTACTATTGGTCTAGCTTGCCTTGTTCTAGACAATGTATTTCCTGATGAAAAATGGAAAGAAAATAGAAAAAATTTAGTAGAAATATATGAAAACTTTAAGGAAAGAGAATCTTTCTTAGATACAGTAAATAAGACTTCTTAATGGAGAAAATTAAATGTCTGATAAAGGAAAAATTTGTTTAATAGCTGGAGTAGGCCCTGGTACAGGAACAGCAAGTGTAAAAAAATTTTCTGAAAATGGTTATAAAGTTATAATGCTCGCGAGAAATAGTGATTTTATAAATAGCCTACAAAAAGAAACACCTAATTCATATGCATACAAATGCGATGTATCCAATATGACTGAAATTTCTGAGACTTGTTCTAAAGTTATATCGGATATTGGTAATCCTAATATATTCATTCATAATGCAGTTGCTGGCGTTGCTGATGGCGGGTTAGCAGGAAGTTTTCTAAGCGATAACCCTGAAAGACTTGATAGAAACTTTAATGTTAACACAAAATCTTTATTATACTTTGCAAGAGCCTTAGCTCCAAATATGATAGAAAATAAATTAGGCTCTATAATTGTTACAGGAAACACATCTGCTTTAAGAGGAAAACCAGATTTTATATATTTTGCACCTACTAAGGCCGCTCAAAGAATATTAGCACAATCATTAGCAAGAGAATTAGGGCCTAAAGGTGTGCATGTGGCCTATGTATTAGTAGATGCTGCAATTGATACACCTAGAACAAGGCCAATCTTTGCCGGAGACAAAGAAGATAGTTATTTTTGCAAACCCACAGATATAGCTAATGAAATATTCCATGTTGCTCATCAAGCAAGATCTGCTTGGTCTTTTGATGTAGAACTAAGACCGGACATAGAAAAATGGTAAAAACTACTAAACCTTTATTAAGAATATTTTGTTACTTACCAACACCTAGAATTTGGAAGTCTACAATTGCAGCTAGATTTTTAGATATAAATATTGAGCTTAGAGGAACAAAGCCAACTGAAATAAAGGATTGGTTATGGGATTTTGATGCAAGGCCATTAACTAAAGAAGATAAAGTGAAACTAGCAGATAAGACCACAAAAGGCAGAACTGGCTTTTCTATTAAGCTTTACAAAACAGCTAGTTTTTTGGCTACTCAACCTTATGGAACAATCCCAGCTGCATTTAGTCCTGATGGTAAAATTGGTATATTCGAGTCCAATAGTATAATGCGATTAGTTGTAAGACTTAAAACTAAAAATAATACTTTATATGGTTCAACTCCTTATGAAAGTTCTCGAATAGATGGATTTCTTGATGCTTCACTTATTTTTGCACGATCTTCACAAAAATATTTATTATCTATTAACAATAATTCAGTAAACAAAACTATAAGAAATGAAGCTAAAGAAGCTTATATTTCATACATGACAGGTATTGAGAATGCTCTTCGTGAAAATAAAAAAAATGGTTTTATAACTTCCAAAAATATTACGTTAGCCGATATATGCTTTTTTTGTGAATTCTCATTATTTTATAGAGAAATTATTCCCTTAAATAACCCTAAAAATGGAATAAATTCTATAATTAACGAATTAGGACCAAAATCTTTTAATCTTTCCATTAAACATTTCAAAAAACTTAGAAAGCATCCTTATTTCAAAATTGATGCTAATAAATACTTAAGTGATATAGAAAAAAAATTAACTTAAATCATGTCCTGCAGAGGCAACTAAACCTCCATCGCATGTAATAACTTCTCCTATTGTATATGCTCCTGCTCTCGAAGATAAAAATATGGCTAGACCCGCTATATCTTCTGGCGTTCCTATTCGTCCTCTTGGATTTTTTTGTTCTAATTCTGTATAATTAAATTCTACTGCTGAACCTAACATCTTGCTTGGAAACGGACCAGGAGCAATTGCATTTACATTAATATGTTTTTTTACTAATTCTGCTGCTAGTACCCGTGTCATATGATGTACGGCAGATTTCGCTGCACTATAGGAAAAGTTTTTAAATTCAGGATTATTAATTCCATCAATTGATCCTATATTAATTATTCTTGATGGATCTTCTTTATTTGCAGATTTACATAGCAAAGGTAATAAATTTTGCGTAAGAAAAAACATAGATTTAACACATAGGTCCATAACTTTATCCCAACCTATTTCAGGAAAATCTTCAATAGGAGCAGCCCAAGCTGCTCCTGCATTATTTATTAAAATATCGAGATGATCTTCACTATTTTTTATTTCATTACCTAGCTTCTTTACCCCTTCAATAGAAGAAATATCAGATTCTATTCCAATACATTGAGAATCATATAGTTTTGTTAATCGCTTAGCTGTCTTTTTCACAATATCTTTTGATCTTGCAGAAATATATACTTTGGCTCCATTGGCACAAAAGCCAGCAGCAATCATTTCACCTATTCCTCTAGAACCACCAGTCACTAAGACTACTTTACCTTCAACTGAAAATAAATTATTGATTAACATAGTAAAAAATCCTTAAAAAAATTAATAATAAGTATTGAACTTTAGATTAGCCAATGTAGTATGAGCCTCTAAGTTTTTAATTATGAGGGAGGAAATTCAAAATGTTAACTAATTTTATAAAAATATTATTACTGTCTATTACTTTAATATCTTATGCCTCTATTACTAAAGCAGAAGATACCATTAAAATAGCAGTTATTGAACCGATGTCAGGACCAGTAGCTTCAATTGGACTAGATCTGATAGAAGGTTTAGAATTTCATGCAGATAGAATTAATAAAGCCGGTGGTGTTTTAGGTGGGAAACATATTGAAATAATTGCTTATGATAATGCCATGATGGCCGAAAAAACAATTCAACAGTTAAGAAAAGTAATTGACCAGGGTATTAGATATGTATCGCAAGGTGTTGGATCTAATCATGCATTAAATATTATAAAAACGTTAGGAAAACATAATAAAAGAAACCCAGGCAAGGAAATTTTATTTCTTAATCACTCAGCTGTGACTACCTCCTTCACAAACGAATTATGCAATTTTTATCATTTTAGATTTGATGCCAACGTAGATATGAAAGTAGCTGCATTAATATCACAAATGAATAAAGACCCTAGTATTAAAAAAGTTTACTTATTAAATCAAAATTATGCCTACGGGCAATCTTTTCAGGCAGCAGCTAGAAGATTACTTCCTGAAAGAGCTCCTCAAATTGAAATCGTAGGGGATGAATTAATAGTACCGTTTGGAAAAATTTTAGACTTTAATCCTTATGTAGCTAAAATTACTGCTAGTGGAGCAGATACAGTTCTTACAGGGAACTGGGGGGCTGATGCTGCTCGTTTGATAACAGCTACTGCAAATTCTCAATTAAAAGTTAATTTTTATACTATATATGCAGGGATACCTGCTGCTATGAATTCTATGGGAGTAAAAATTTCAACATTTAATCCAATTATTCAAGTTACTGAGTCACACGAAAATGATGCAAGTCAACCAGATTGGCTAAAAAAAATAGAGGCTGATTATACAGCTTATTCAAATAAAAGTCCTTATGCAGATAGACAAAGATTTATGATGGATATGTTCGCTGAAGCAATTGAAAAAGCAGGATCTGCTGACCCAACAGCAGTTGGTTTTGCTCTAGAGGGAATGACTACAAAAGGCCCTCATGGAGAAGCTTATATGAGAGCTGAAGATCATCAAATGCATTTTGATATGGTTATAAGTCATATATCAGAAGATGTTGAAAAAACATTTACATACAATGGTGAAGACTATGGCATGGCTTATGTTACCGATGGTTGGGTAGATGCAAAAAATATAACCTTACCTACGACTTGTAAGATGAAAAGACCAAAGAGTTAATATTACTATATATTTAGGATAAAACATTGGACGTAATTTTATTTACAGCCTTCAATGGCTTACTATATGGTATGTTACTTTTTATGCTATCAAGTGGCTTAACCTTAATTTTTGGCATGATGGGTGTACTAAACTTTGCTCATGCCTCCTTCTTTATGTTAGGTGCTTATTTTGCCTATCAAATAAGCAAATATATTGGCTTTGTACCAGCATTATTTATAGCACCATTAATTATAGGTTTTCTTGGTGCTATGGTGGAAAAATACGCATTAAGAAGAGTTCATAAATTTGGACATGTAGCCGAACTTTTATTTACTTTTGGATTGTTCTATATAATAGAAGAATTAGTCCAAATGATATGGGGTAAGGTTCCCGTTGGATATCATGTTCCTGAATATTTGGACTTTACTTTATTTTCTATGAGTGGCATGGGATATCAAGCATATGCGATGTTCACATTAATAATATCAATAGCAATGTTTGTAGCTCTCTTCAGTGTATTAACTAAAACACGAGCAGGTCTTATAATTCAAGCTGCGTTGACACATCCGCATATAGTAGCATCTTTAGGACATAATGTCCCAAAAGTATTTATGTTAGTTTTTGGGTTAGGCTGTGCATTAGCCGGCCTTGCAGGAGTGCTAGCAGGCAATACTTTAGGAACAGAACCTTCTATGGCGTTTTCCCTTGGACCAATAGTATTTGTTGTAATAGTAGTAGGTGGTCTAGGGTCTATTAAAGGTGCGCTAGTTGCCTCCATTTTAATAGGCATACTGCAAACTACCGCAATTTCTCTTGATCTTTCTATTAATAACTTTATTGAACTTATAGGTTTTACTGTAGATATAGAAAGCTTGTGGCACATACTGATTGACCTTACAATTTCGCAGATAGCACCTATTTTACCTTATTTAGTACTTGTGCTCATGTTAATTATTCGTCCAAGAGGACTATTTGGCAATAGGGACGTCTAATGGTAAGTATTTTTAAATCATTTTCCACGTGGATTATAATTGCAATTATTGCTGCAGCATTACCAATAGTTTTTGACTCCTCTTTTGCTTTAACTTTATTATCCAAAATGGGCGTATTAATAATATTTACTGTTGCTTACAATATGCTGCTAGGACAAGGTGGTATGTTATCATTTGGTCATGCCATTTATTTTGGCCTTGCCGGTTATGCCTCTATTCATATTTTAAATGGTATTGGCGAAGAAACCCTACCTTACTTTCCAACAGTATTGTTTCCTTTAATAGGGGCCATTGTTGGCTTATTTTTTGGTTCTATAGTTGGATATGTTTCCACTAGAAGAGCTGGAACTGCCTTTGCTATGATATCGTTAGGTTTTTGTGAAATGGTAACAGCCATGACACTTATATTTGTACTCTTTTTTAACGGTGAAGATGGTATTCAAACGGATAGAATGGTTGGGCCAGAACCTTTTGGAATAACATTTGGTCCTCAAATTGAAATTTATTATTTAATATTATTTTGGTGTTTAGTTGCAGTAGCACTTATGTACATCATTACTAAAACACCATTTGGAAGAATGAGCAATGCGGTTAGAGAAAATCCAGAGCGGGCTGCTTTCATCGGATACAGTGTAAGAAGAGTTAGATGGCAAGCATTTGCCTTATCTTCAATGTTTGCAGGGGCTGCAGGAAGTCTTCATGCTCTTAATTACGAACATATAGGCTTTGAATCTGTCAGTATTATTCAATCTGGGGCCGTATTATTTATGGCTTTTATAGGGGGTGCCGGGCATTTTCTGGGACCAATTGTAGGAGCTATAGGACTTACCTATTTGGATTCTACATTAGCTGATGTTACAGAAGCTTGGCTTCTTTATCTAGGACTAACTTTTTCTGGAATAGTTATGTTTGCCCCAGGAGGACTAGCTGGATTAATTGTTATGCATGGTCCAATAGCTAGAACTGATAAAAATCTACTTATTAGTTTAATTAAGCCCTATTTATTAGCAATTGGAAGTGTAATAACGGGATTGATTGGTTTAATAGGAATAATAGAGATGTTATATTTTCGGTCTTTAATATCTAAAGGCGAAGGTGAAATTATAATATTTTGGAGAGAATTTAATGCTAATGGCATTACATCTTGGTTATTATTTATAGGATTAATTTTAATAGGAATATTTTTATCTAAAAAAACTTTTCCTATGGCAAAAGATAGTTGGGACAATGCCATATCTGTCGTAAAGACGGAGATTTCTCATGAGTAATGCCCTACAATTAACTAATGTCTCAAAATCTTTTGGGCAAGCTAAAATAATTCAAAACCTTAATTTAGATATTCAGAAAAACGAAAGGCACGCAATTATTGGACCGAATGGAGCAGGAAAGTCTACCCTATTCCATTTAATATCGGGCCACCATAAATTAACCTCTGGAAAAATTACTTTATATGGAAAAGAAATTAATAATCTAGAACCTCATGAAATTAATAGAAAAGGACTTGCAAGAAGTTTTCAAGTTACAAATATCTTTCCTAAAATGTCTGTATATGAAAATATTCGTTGCGGAATATTATGGTCTATGGGTTTCAAATATTCTATAATTAGATTAGTTAATAGAGATAAAGAGCTAAATAAAAAAACAAATTCGCTGTTAGAAGAAATTAATTTACAACATTGTGCTCATATACCTGCTGGACTTTTGAGCTATGCAGACCAACGCGCACTAGAAATTGGAATTACTATTGCTGGTGGTGCTGACACACTGATGCTTGATGAACCCACTGCTGGAATGTCAAATTCTGAAACCGAAAGAGCTGTAAAATTAATAAAACAAGTATCAGAGAATAAAACTTTAGTTGTAGTTGAGCACGATATGGGAGTAGTTTTTGACTTAGCCGATAGGATATCAGTTTTAGTTTATGGCGAAATTATTGCAACTGATACACCAAAAAAAATTAGAGACAATAAAGCCGTTCAGGAAGCTTATCTTGGAACAGAGGATCATTAAATAATGTTAAAGATTTCAGACTTACATGCCTATTATGGAAAATCACATATCCTCAGAGGGGTTAATATAAATATTGGTAAAGGGGAAATTATTGCCTTACTTGGAAGAAATGGGGTAGGAAGATCTACTCTAGTGAAATCTATCATGGGTTTAGTTCCTATTACAGGATCAATTATTTATAAAAATAATGAAATACTTGGAAATACTACCCATAATATTGCTTTAAAAGGCATAGGATATGTTCCAGAAAATAGAGATGTATTTCCCACCTTAACTGTTAGGGAAAATTTATTATTAGGTGTCAAAGATAAAAATGCTAAAGCGGAATGGACTATAGAAGAAATGTTTTCTTTATTTCCAAATTTAAAGGAAAGAGCAGATGTAAGTGCTTCAGCCATTTCTGGAGGAGAACAACAAATGCTTACCATATGTAGGTGTTTAATGGGAAACCCTGAATTTATGATGATAGATGAACCTACAGAAGGATTATCTCCGCATATGACAAAGACAGTTGCGGAATTACTAAAAAAAATTGCAAGTAAAGGTATTTCAATACTTTTAGTAGAACAAAAACTTACAGTTTGTTTAAAATTAGCCAGTAAAGTATATTTAATGGGGCATGGAGAAATAGTTTTTGAAGGTACACCTGAAGAACTTAACAAAAATGATACTATAAGAAAAGAATGGTTAGAAGTTTAATTATATTACAATGACTTCTTCATCATTACTTGAATCATCATACAATTTATTTACTAAATTTTCTCTTGCTGCCAAAGCGGAAGACTGATTGACATAACCTTTATCTGTTATTTCATTATTATCAAAAGATGGAGGAGTGCTCAGAAGAATAAGTTTTTTAATTTTAGTACTAGACCCTGGAAAATTCTTATTATGTACCATTATTCTTTTCTTAATCTCTTCCTTTAATAATGGATGTTCTAAAATTTCATGAGTTTCTATTTCTTGATCTATAAATTTTTTACAAGCCTCCATATTGGGCCACGCAAGAAACCCTATATAATTTTTATCATGACCTGTTACCAAACCATCTTGAAATAATGGTGCACATGAATTAACAACTGCCAAACGAAGACTTCCTACATCTACCCATGTGCCGGTAAGAAGTTTAAAATTTTCAACTACTCTTCCGTCAAAATCTATCCCTCTGCTGGGGTCACTAGGATCTACTAACCTTCCTGCATCACCAATTAAATAAAAACCTTCTTCATCAAAAGCTTTTTCTGTTAAATCATCTCTTTTTAAATATCCAGGGGTAACATTAGGCCCTTTTACCCTTAACTCCATTTTATTACCTACAGGAACCATTTTAATTTCCATGCCTGGGACTGGTAACCCTATGTTCCCTGGTTTATCAATTTTAAAATAAGTAGATGTCGCTAATGGTGCTGTTTCAGTTGCTCCCCAACCGCATAAAAGTTCTATCTCTCTCCCTGTTGTTTTTTTTGCTAAATCTCTAATTCCATACCACACTTCTTCAGGTAATGAAGCTCCACCATAGGCTATATACATTAAGTTTTTAAAAAATGTTTTTCGTAATGTTAAATCTATTTTTAAATGTTCTAAGAGCAATGCTAATCCAGCAGGTACTGACCCATAATAAGTTGGAGAAATTTTTTTTAAATTATCTACTGTAGTTGAAAAAAGTGCAGGAACCGGTTTACCTCCATCAATATACATCGTTCCACCAGTCCAAAATACTCCATTAAAAGAATGATTTCCTCCCATAGTATGATTCCAAGGTAACCAATCTAATACAATAGTTTTTCCCAATTCGTGAGGTCTTACTTGTTGTGCTTGTTGCATATTTACACACAACATTTTTTGTGTATTAATCACTCCTTTTGGCATGCCAGTAGAGCCAGAAGTAAATAAATACTTAGCTACATATTCCGAGGTAACAGAATTATATACTTCTTCTACTTTCTCTCCTGGAACAATAGTTAATATATCTTTAAATAATTCCATTTTATACCTAGCAACAGGATTTATTGAGCAGACTACTGTAATATTATCTAAAGGGAGTTGTTGTAGTGCCTTTTCAAACATTACTCCATCTTCTACAAAAATTAAGCCAGGGTTTACTAATTCAAAACAATGTTTTAATTTTGCATAATCACTACTCATTAAAGAATAAGCAATAGATATTGGAGCTACAGGTACTCCAGAACATAAACCAGCAACATTTAATAATGCATGATTTATACTATTTCCAGATAAAATCATAATAGCTTTATTTTGATTTAAACCTTTGTCTATTAAGTATTGAGATATACTATTTATAGATTGTAAGGCATTTTTATAAGATAGTTTTCTCCATCCTCCATCATCTCTTTCTGCTAACCAAATATTTTCTGGAAATTGCTCGCAAGTTTTTCTGAACTTGTTACCCACATTAACTTCAGATTTTTCAAGTTTTAATGGAGATCTTAAGATTAAAGTTCCATCATCCCTTGTTTCTACATCAATTTCTTGAGGAGGAAATGTTAATTTCATAAATATTTAACTCCAAAAATTAATCTACTATTTCTAAGCAGCATTATTTAATATTTTGTCTCTAGCTTCTTCATATTCATTCTTTAAACGATCCACTAGTCCCGCAGTGGAAAGCACATCTTTAATTGCACTAATACCTTGACCACATCCCCAAATATCTTTCCAAGCTTTTTTCTTTTCCATACCCTCAGGACCAAAATCCATTTTACTTGGATCACTAGTAGGTAAATTATCTGGATCAAAACCTGCATTAGCTAAAGAGGGTTTTAAATAATTTCCATGAACGCCTGTAATTAAATTTGTATAAACTATATCATCAGCTGCATATTTAGTAATTGCATTTTTATATCCATCATTAGCATTAGCTTCCTTTGTTGCAATAAATGCAGAGCCAATATAACCAAAATCTGCGCCCGCAGCTTGAGCCGCAAGAACGGCACTACCAGTAGCTATTGAACCTGATAAAGCTAAAGGACCTTTAAACCATTCTCTAATTTCTTGAATTAATGCAAATGGAGAAGTAACTCCAGCATGTCCACCAGCACCGGCAGCAACAGCCACAAGACCGTCGGCACCTTTTTCTATTGCTTTATGAGCAAAACGATTATTAATCACATCATGTAAAACTATACCGCCATAACTATGGATAGCCTCATTTAACTCAGGTCTAGCACCTAAAGAAGTAATAATAACTGGAACTTTATATTTTACACACATTTCTAAATCGTTATCTAATCGTGCGTTAGATTTATGTACAATTTGATTAACAGCATAAGGAGCTACAGGCACACTAGGGTTTTTCAATTTGTATGACTCTAATTCTTCCGTAATTTGTGCTAACCAATCATCTAATAACTCTTTGGGGCGTGCATTTAATGCTGGAAATGATCCTAAAACACCCGCTTTACATTGCGCTATAACTAAATCTGGATTAGATATAATAAATAAAGGAGCTCCAATCACTGGTACGGAAAAATTATTTTTATTAAGTATGGATGGTAACGTCATTCTAGTAATCCCAAATTTTAAATTTATGTCTAATTATTTTTTTAAATATAATATATAGTATTTTACATAAAAGTAAGGTTTTTTTATGCAGAAAGCTATTATAGCCATAGATCAGGGAACATCATCTTCAAGAGCTGTTTTATTTGATACAGAATTTTCAATTATACATATTGAGCAAGAAAATATAGATACTCTATATCCTGTAAATGGTTGGGTAGAACAAGATGCAAATGAAATATGGGATAAAACCTTATCCGTTACTAAAAAAATTATTTTGTATGCAAAATCAAAAAATATTAATGTCGTATCAATTGGAATAACTAATCAAAGAGAAACTATAGTTGCATGGAATAAAACAAATGGAGAGGTCTTATATAATGCTATAATTTGGCAAGATCGGAGAACAAAAGATAAATGTTCAGAACTTATTAAAGACGGATTAAGCAGCACAATAAGCAGTAAAACAGGGTTACTATTAGACCCTTATTTTTCTGCAACTAAAATATCTTGGATATTAGATAATATAGATAATGCAAAGCAATTATCCTTAAGTGGTAAACTTGCCGTAGGAACAGTAGAAACTTATTTATTATATAAATTAACGCAAGGAGCAAGTTTTTATACAGATGCAACGAATGCATCACGCACAAGTTTATATAATATTCATGAAAATAAATGGGATAATGAATTATTAGAAATTTTTAAAATTCCACCAACTATCTTACCTCAAGTAAAAGATAATATATTTGAATTCGGAACAACAAGTAAGAATATCATCGATGAAAGTATTCCTATTCACGCGATGATAGGAGATCAACAATCCGCTGCCGTAGGTCAAAATTGTATTAAGTCTGGAGATATCAAAGCTACATTTGGAACAGGGTGTTTTATCCTTTTAAATACTGGAGATAAACCATTAATAAGTAAAAATAAGCTTCTTAGTACTATAGCTTATAAAATTAATAATAATACTTGCTATGCTCTTGAAGGATCAATTTTTGTGTCTGGCGCATCTATGAAATGGCTAAAAGATGAACTCGGAATTATTCAAAATGTTAAAGATAGCCAATCTATAGCAGCAAGTATTAAAGATACTAATGGTGTCTATTTTGTACCTGCATTTACAGGATTAGGAGCTCCCCACTGGAGACCTGACGCGAGAGGCACTATAGTTGGATTAACAGGTTCATCAGGAAAAGCTGAAATAGTTAGAGCTGCATTAGAAGCTGTAGCTTATCAAAGTGTTGATTTATTTGATGCAATGGCATCTGATGGACAAAAGCCAAATATTGTAAGAGTAGATGGGGCAATGAGTACTAATGATTGGTTAATGCAATTTTTATCAAGTATCAGCAAAATCAAAATTGAAAAATCATATAATGCTGAAATAACCTCTCAAGGAGCAGCAATACTAGCATCTATAGGTGCAGGATTACTCTCATCAATAGAAGAGTCTGAAAAATTTTGGAAATTAAATAAAAATTTTAGTCCTAAAATGAAAACTAAAGAAATAAAAAATTATAGAAATGGTTGGGACAAAGCAATAAAAAGAACTATAATGTAAAACTAATTTTGTAGATTGGAACTATTACATATGTATGATTTAATTATTAAAAACGGCACTATAATTGATGGAACAGGTTCCCCTAGGGAACTATCAGATATAGCTGTTACAAATGGAAAAATATGTGAAATAGGAAAAATATCTAGTAACGCTAAAAGAACTATAAATGCAGAAAACAAACTTGTAACTCCTGGATGGGTAGATATTCATACGCATTATGATGGCCAAGCTACTTGGGACCCTTACCTAACACCATCTTCTTGGCACGGCGTAACCACTTGTGTATTTGGTAATTGTGGCGTGGGTTTTGCTCCTGTTAAAAAAGGAAGTGAAAATTATTTAATAAATCTAATGGAAGGTGTAGAAGACATTCCAGAATCAGTTTTATCAGAAGGTATAGATTTTTCTTGGGAAACATTTCCAGAATATTTAAATGCATTAGAGAGTTCAAATAGAATTATGGATATTGGAACGCAGGTTCCTCATGCCGCCCTTCGTTTTTTTGTTATGGGTGAAGATGGAGCACATCACTTAAATAGACCAAATGAAAAACAAATTTCAATTATGACAAGCGTATTAGAAGAAGCGCTTTTAGCTGGGGCCTTAGGTATTTCTACTTCAAGAACCACTAAACATAAATCTGCAAATGGAAACCTTATACCTAGCTTAAGCGCAGATGATAAAGAACTAGCTGGAATAGCTGAAGGTTTAAAAAAAGCAAAGACAGGCCTCTTACAATGTAATTCTGATATGGGGCCAGGGGAAATGGAATTACTAATTCAAGCTTCTAAACATTCTGGCCAACCTTTATCCGTTCTGCTGATACAATATAATGATTTTCCTGAAAGGTGGAGAGATACATTAAACCATATTTCAGAGGCTAATAAAAATGGGATTATCACTACAGGCCAAGTTGGAAGTCGCCCTATTGGCGTACTAATGGGTTTTAACACTAGTGTAAACCCATTTTCTAATCATGAGGCATGGAAAAAAATTGGACATTTATCTGCTAAAGAAAGAAATACAATAATAAAGAATAATATAGATATACGTAATAGTTTGATTAATGATATACCAAAAAATGCTCATACTAAATGGATTGAACAAACCTTTTCTCGAACATACTTGTTAAAAGAACCTCTAAATTATGAACCTACAAAAGAAATGAGTATAATTTCCCTTGCTTCAGACTTAAGTAAAAGCCCTTGGGAAATAATTCTTAATCATTTCACATCATCAGAAAATGATGAATTTCTTATGCATACCTTTGAAAATTATTCACACAACAATTTAGATGTTATAGCCGAAATGCTAGAATCGGAACATACTATTTGTGGGGTAGGAGATGCAGGTGCACATGTAGCAACAATTTGTGATGCAAGTTATCCGACATTTATGGTCCCCTTCTGGTCTCGTGATAGAAAAAGAGGCAAACTATTAAACTTAGAATACCTCGTATCTAAACAAACTTTAAAAACAGCACAAACCTATGGTCTTAAAGATAGAGGTGCTTTACTGCCTGGAATGCGTGCCGATATTAATATTATAGATTATGACAATATAGGTCTAACCAAACCAAGTTTAAGCTATGATTTACCTGCGGGTGGAAAAAGGTTAATCCAAAAATCTAATGGTTACAATCATACTTTTGTAAAGGGCATAGAAGTCTCACATAATGGCGAATTTACTAGAGAACTTCCAGGAAAACTTATTAGAGGCAATCAAACTATTAATTAAAATAAAGGATAAAAAAAATGAGTAATGACTTAATTGTAAATAAAGAAAATTCTGTTTTAAAGATAACCTTTAACCGTCCAGAAAGAAGAAATGCTTTAAGTCAGGATATGTTAAACGATTTTTATTATGAGTTAATAAAGGTAGAGAATGATAGCTCTATAAGAGCGGTCGTTATTACTGGTGCTGGAAATGCATTCTGCGCCGGAGGTGATCTTAAAGATATGGCAGAAAGAAATAATGAAAAAGAAACAACACAAGAAAAAACTAACAATCTAAGACATATGATGGAAACATCTAGAATTCTCCATGAAATGCCAACGCCTACAATTGCTGTGTTACCTGGCGCTGCTGCAGGAGCTGGTTTATCAATTGCACTAGCATGCGATATAAGAATAGCTAGTGAAAATGCTAAGATTACTACAGCTTTTGCAAAAGCTGGATTTCCTGGAGATTTTGGAGGAACATTCTTTTTAACACAAATGGTAGGAACTGCAAAAGCAAGAGAATTATATTATTTATCAACCATCTTAACAGCAATTGAAGCCAAGGAGTTAGGAATTATTAATAGAGTTGCCTCAGAAGATGATTTAGAAAGTGTCGCTAATGAAATTATTGAACAAATAGCAACTGGTCCATCAACAGCGTTGCGTTATATGAAGCATAACCTGAATCTTGCTGAAAAAGGGAATTTAAGTGTATCTCTAGATAGTGAGGCTTTATATCAAACATTATGTAGAGATACGGAGGATCATCAAAATGCTGCAAAATCATTTGTCGCTAAAGAAAAACCTGTTTTTACAGGAAGATAAATGATATATATATTAGTTATTGATAATTATTATAAAGGATAAAAAGAATGCCAATTAATGATATTAAGGCACTAACATTTGACACTGGCGGCACAATTTTAGATTGGCATACAGGGTTTAAAAATGCTTTTGAGAAAGCTGGTAAAGAACATAATATTGATAAAGATTGGAGTAGTATTACGAACGAACTTAGAAGAAAATCTCTTAAATCTGTTTTAAATTTAGGGGAACATACAAAACCTGAATATAACTTTGATGATGGTCATAGACTAGGCTTAGAACAAGTAATTTCTGAATTTAATTTGTCAGCATTCACAGAACAAAATATTCAAGATATTTCTTATCATGCCCCACATAATTTTATAGTTTGGGATGATTTTCCAGATGCTTTACCTAAATTAAAAAAGAAATTTTTATGTATATCCTTTACCCTCTTAAGTTTTAAATTAATTATAGATACTGCAAGAAAAAACAATCTATCATGGGATGCAGTTTTTTCTTGTGAAGGGATAGGAAAATACAAAATACTTCCTGAAGCCTATGAAACAGCTGCAAAATGGCTTCAACTAGAGCCAAGCGAATGTGGAATGGTTGCCTGTCATAATTTTGACCTAGATGCTGCTCGATCAGTAGGATTTAAAACTATTTTTGTAAAACGTCCCCTTGAATGGGGATCTGAAGGACCGCCTGACCCTTCTCCTAATAACCACCATGATATAATAGTCGATAGCTTTACTGATTTAGTAGAGGTTTTAGAATGTTAAATATTAGTACTTTAAAAAATCAACAAATATATTTAAAGAGCTCTCCCATGGATAAATTATTAGAAGAACACTTTGAAATAAAAATTTCTAACGTAGAAAATTTAAATAATGATCAAATATTAGTTGAAATAATATATATATCTATTGATGCAGCTAATAGAGCTTGGATGCAAGGACGTACTTATAGAAGCCAAGTTCTTCCAGGTGATGTAATGGGTGGATACGCATTAGGAAAAGTAATTTTCTCAAATAATAAAAATTTTAATGTGGGGGATTATGTTGAAGGAGACTTAGGGTGGCAAAATTATGCCATAAAAAATGAAAATGAATTAATTAAAACAACTATAAAGTCTTCTGAAAACCTTCATATGAGTGTTCTAGGAATAACTGGAAGAACAGCGTATTTTGGATTAGAACTAGCAAACCTGAAAGAAGGTGAAACGGTCTTAATATCGGCTGCAGCAGGAGCAGTAGGAAATGTTGCCGGTCAAATAGCAAAAATTAAAGGCTGTAAGGTGATCGGTATTACTAGTTCTGAAGATAAAGCTAAATGGTTAATTGATGAGCTAGGTTTTGATGGAGTAGTAAACTATAAAAATAATAATTTTGTTAAAGATTTAAGGTCTCTATGTCCAGAAAAAGTAGATGTATATTTTGACAATGTAGGAGGTCCTATATTTGAATCCGCCTTATTTGCTATGAACAACTATGGACGAATTATTTGCTGTGGAGCTGTCTCACAATATGATCAAGCAGCCCCACAAAATGGTCCAAGAGGTGTTCCAGGATTAATAGTTACTAAAAGGCTTACATTAAAAGGATTCATAGTCATGGACTTTAATCAAAAAGAAGAAGAAGAAGCAGAAAATACTCTTTTAGGTTGGGTAAATGAAAAAAAAATAAAACCAGCAGAAGACATAATGATCGGGTTAGAAAATACCCCAAAAGCACTAATTGGACTTTTAAATGGAGATAATAAAGGAAAAAGATTAGTTAAAATTAAATAATAAAGGGAAAACGATGAGCATAAATGAAGAATGGTTATTAACAAATAAAGAAGAGGCTTTAGAGCCAGATTTACCAATATGTGACCCGCATCATCATTTATGGGCCTTTAAAAAAGGTTCTGTTGAACCCACCTATTTGTTACCAGAAATACTTAATGATACTAATTCTGGTCATAACATAATTTCCACAGTTTTTATTGAATGTGGAGCAATGTATAATCCTGAACATTCTATTGTAGAACAAGTAATTAATGAAACTGAATTTGTTAATGGAATAGCTGCTATGAGTAATTCTGGATCATACGGAAATACTAAAATAGCAGCAGGAATAGTGGGAAGTGCACCATTATTAATTGGAGATAAAGTCGCAAATATATTAGATAAACACTTAAGTATTGCTCCGAATAGATTTAAAGGCATTAGATCACAAGCTGCAATGCATCCTGATGGTACTATTCCAGTTAGTAGGGCTAGACCTATAGAAGGAGTCTATATTAATGATATGTTTCAACAAGGTTTCTCACATTTAGAATCTCGAAATTTATCATTTGAAGCTTGGTGCTATCACCCTCAATTGCCACAATTAATACAATTAGCTAAAAAGTTTCCTAATACATCAATAATTCTTAATCATTTTGGAGGTCCTTTAGGTGTAGGTTCATTTACTAATAAAGAAGATGAAACCTATGATTTTTGGGAAAAACAAATCATAGAACTATCTAAATGTGATAATGTTATAGCTAAACTTGGAGGAATAGCTATGGAAATAAATGGGTTCAATTGGCACAATAAACCTTCACCTCCTACTGGAGATCAACTAATAAATAGAACAAAAAGATATTATGATAAAACGTTAGAACTTTTTGGCATCGATAGATGTATGTTTGAATCAAATTTTCCAGTAGATAAAGTTAGCTGTAGTTATGTAAATTTATGGAATGGATTTAAAACACTTACAAAAAATTATTCTTCAAGTGAAAGAGCTAAACTATTTCATGATAATGCAACTAAAACTTATAAGTTATAAATGTTAGTTTATGACTAAAACTAAATATAATGCAATAATATGTAATAATTTTGGTGCTATTGATGATTTAAAATATTCATTATTTACTTGCATCCCATTAAAGAAAAACCAGGTAAGGATTGAAGTAAAAGCTTGCGGAATAAATTTTCCAGATAAGCTAATGGTTGAAGGAAAATATCAGTTAAAACCCTCCTTACCCTTTATTCCAGGAATGGAACTATCTGGTATCGTCTCTGAATCTTATGATAAAAAATATCCTGTAGGCACAAAAGTAATATGTCAAATGAGATTTGGTGCTTATTCTGAAGAAGTAATAGCGAACATTGATGATGTTAAAATATTTCCTAAAGATTTTTCTTATGAAGAAGCAGCGGGATTTAGTATTGCCGCCCAAACAGCATATGTTTCTCTGGTTGAAAGAGCCAATGTTATGGAAGGACAGACTGTACTTGTATTAGGAGCAACTGGAGGAGTAGGATTAGCAGCTATTCAACTAGCTAATGTAATAGGAGCAAAAGTAATCGCTATATGTAGTACTAAAATAAAACAAGAAGCCGCTATAAAGGCGGGGGCAAAATATGCGCTTGGGTATGAAAATATGATTAATGAAGTGAAAGAAATAACAAAACAAGAAGGAGTAGATGTTATATACGACCCTATCGGTGGAGAATATTTTTTGAAATCATTAAAAATAATTAAATGGGGAGGCAAAGTATTAATTGTAGGTTTTGCAAGTGGCTCCATCCCTTCTCTTCCATTAAATATTGCTCTTATAAAAGGTATTTCGGTACTTGGAGTTCGTGCTGGAGAATATTTTAGAAAATATCCAAGTTTAAAAAAAACTGCAATGATAAAATTATTAGATATTGCAAATAAAGGTTTAATTACTCCAATAATTTATGATTCTATGAATCTACGAGATGCCATCAAAGCTCTTAAAAAAATAGAAAATAGAGAAGTTATTGGACGATTAATTCTAAAGCCTTAAAAAATACTAATGAATTTCTTCAGCATCTTTCATTGCAGATAATAATTTATTAAAATTAAAATCTGGCGAACGAGCTGCCTCTAATATAACAGCTTCTTTATTCATTTGTTTTTCAATAATGCCAGGTAATTGTTTAACTACTTCCTTTGGTACAATGACTGCTCCATGCTTATCAAAATGAATAATATCAGAGTCATTTGCTTTCATTCCATATATATAAACCTCAGTTGAATATTCTAAAACTTGTGTGTAAGCGTGGCTTGGACCAATAGACCCGACTAATGCAGAAAAACCATTAGCCCATTGATCTAGATCTCTTATGACACCATTAGTAATTAAACCTTTAACACCAAGTCCTAAATGAATTGCACTATTCACTTCTCCCCAAAAAGCACCAAACCCTTCAGGGTCATCTTTGTCTTCTATCAATACTACAGAAGGTTTAGGCTTATCCGCTATATATTTATAATATGCAGTTCTAATTTCTTTTGCATTAGTATGCTGTTTATTTTTTCCACTAATTTTAGCTGTTTTTACATATGCACATACAGAGCCATTAATACCGACGGGAACTAAGGGTTTAGTTGTAAAACCAATAGACCTTCTATCCGGAGAGGCTATATCTAAAGCATTACAAATAGTTGGGGTGTCCCAAGCTTGCAATTTAATTAAATCACTAACTAGTAGTTCTGTCATAATATAAACCTTCAAATATTTAAAAAATACAATAATGATAACTATATACGAAAAATTATTAAAAAAAAGAAGGTAATTTCTTATCTTCTTAATGATTAAAAAATAGTGATTATATTTTAATCATTACAACTACAATAAACACACAAATTTTATCTTTAAAAAATATTATGATATGCTCAAATAAATGTTTATTACAAAACAAAAAACAAAGGAGGGGAAACATGAATAAATATATAACAAAGTTATTTATATTAATGTTTTTAGTTATTTTTAATATAAATTTATCTAATGCACAAAGTTTAGTTACTGATGAAATGTTAATAACGGCACAGGAAGATCCTAACAATTGGTTAATGGCTCCAGGAAATTATACTGGAAATAGATACAGTAAACTTGGTCAAATAAATCATTCAAATGTATCTAAGTTAGTACCAAAATGGATTTTTTCTTTAGGAACTCTAGACGCTCAAAATACTACTCCAGTTATTCATAATGGAGTTATGTATGTTACAGCATCACATGGTAAAACTTTTGCGTTAAATGCGGAAAATGGCCAAGAAATATGGAGATATAGTCACCAGTTGCCAGAAGGAGTGGCAGGTAAAATGTGCTGTGATATAGGTAATAGAGGTGTTGCCTTATACGGGAATAAAGTTTTTGTAGCAACTCCAGATGCACATGTAGTAGCCCTTAATAAAGATGATGGTAGTGTTATTTGGGATGAAACCATTGGAGACTGGGAAAAAGCATATACTATGACTGTTGCCCCTTTAATTGTTAAAGGAAATGTTATAGTAGGTATGTCAGGTGCAGAATATCCTACAAGACTATATATAGAAGCACTAAATAGTGACACAGGAAAACAGGCTTGGAGAACATATACTATTCCTGGACCCGGTGAGCCAGGTCATGATAGCTGGGGATCTGCAAGAGCTGCTGAATTTGGTGGTGCGTCTGCTTGGATAACTGGTTCATATGACCCTGAATTAGATATACTTTATTGGGGAACAGGAAATCCTAATCCAGATTGGGATGGTGTTGTAAGACCAGGTGATAATCTATATTCAAATTCTACATTAGCTTTAAACCCAGACACAGGTGAAATAAAATTTTACTTTCAATACACCCCTGCAGATGTCTGGGACTATGATGGAAATAATGAACCTATATTAGTTGATTATGGAAATGAAAAAGTTTGGCTTCATGGGGACAGAAATGGATATTTATATAAAATTGATAGAACCAATGGCCAATTTAGATATGGTAAAGAAATCTCTAAAGTAAATTGGAATACGGGCTTTACATATGATGGTCGTCCAATATGGAATATGGATAAAGTTCCAACATATGAGTACGAGGCAAAAAATATTTGCCCAGCCTCAGAAGGAGGAAAATGGTGGAATCCTATGACAGTTAATCCTGAAACTGGGTGGGTATTTATTCCAAGTAGAGAAATTTGTGTTGACATTAAAAGTGCACCACTTGGAGAAGGCTTAAATCCAGATGAAATAACTGAAGGCAAACCTTATTGGGGAATTGGTACAATAGGTTGGAATACAGGTTATGGACAATTAGTTGCTTTTGATGGAAGAACTGGTGAAAAAAAATGGGTTGTAAAAGATAGATCTCCGTTTACTAGTGGATTACTTAGCACTAGAGGAGGACTATTATTTGCTGGTACGCCTGAAGGTGAGTTTAGAGCTTATCATCAAGAAACTGGCGAAGAGCTTTGGTCATTCCAAACTGGCTCAGGAATATTTGGAAGCCCATCTACATACACAATAAATGGTAAACAATTTATTGCAGTACCATCTGGATTTGGTGGCTGGACTGGTTGGGCACATTTTGGTGAAGGAGGAGCTCCTTGGCTAAAAGATAGTCGCAAAGGCGGAATAATTATCGGCTTTGGATTACAATAAAAACATAAAGTTTGGACAATATATGATTTTTTTTCATATATTGTCCTATTTTATAATATCATAATAGGGTCATACATTGACTAAAATTTTCTTATATAAACTTTCTATTAATATTATTTTACTAATTTTTTTATTTATTATATCTTTTAATAACTCTATAGCTGGAGCTGGAAGTAAAGAAATAGAAGACATACAAATTGATAAAAATCCTCTTACTTTAAATGAAGATAATATATTTAAAGGTAAAAAACTCTGGAGGAAAACTGGGTGTTATAGCTGTCATGGAGGAAATGCTGAAGGAGGAGTAGGCCCTAGCCTTCAAGATGATATATGGGTTTATAAACCAAACGATAAAATGCTCTTTAAAACTATAGCAAAAGGTAGAAGTGGTACAGTTATGGTAGCATGGGAATCAGAACTCTCACAAACTGAAATATGGGAAATTATTATATTCATAAGATCTCTTTATACAGGAGATAAAAGCAAAATAATTTGGTAATAATTTAAAATATGAAATCATAATTTATGAAAATTAAAATAATTGGAAGTGGTATTACAGGTGTAACTACTGCATATTATTTATCTAAAAACAATCATCAAGTAACAATATTAGATGAAAGAAGATATCCTGGCATGGCAACTTCTTATGCTAATGGCTGTCAAATAAGCGCCTCTAATTCTGAAACATGGAATAGTTGGAGTAACGTTAAAAAAGCAAGCAAATGGCTATTTAAAAAAGATGCCCCTCTGTTAATTTCACTAAAACCAAGCTTAAGCAAATATAGTTGGTTTCTAAAATTTATTAATTCCATACCATCTAGAGACGTAAATACATTAGAGACCTGTAAAATGGCTATAAATTCCAATAAACTATATCAAGAAATAGCTCAGGATGAAAATATTGAATATGATGTTGTTAAAAAAGGAATACTACATATTTATAAAAATAAAAATGAATTAAACTTAGCAAGAAAAATTAATCTCATTTATAAAAATGCTGGCTTAGAAAGATGGGAAGTAAATAAAAATGAAATAAAAAATATTGAACCAAAGATTTATGGAAAAAATATTATTGGGGGGTTTTATAATACATTTGATTATACTGGAGATATCCATAAATTTTGTATTCAACTAAGTAGTGTATTAAGAAATAAATATAATGTTACCTTTAAAAAACAACATGTTACAAATATTAAAAAAGAACTTTTAGATACAGACTTAATAATTATTTGTGCAGGTATAGGCTCTAAAAAACTAGCCCATGGTATTGGAGAAAACTTATCTATTTATCCTGTAAAGGGGTATAGTATTACTATTAATAATCCTGGTGAACCAGCGCCTTGGACCAGTCTTTTAGATGACGAAGAAAAAATTGTTACTGCAAGATTAGGTGCTAATAGACTAAGAATTGCTGGAACAGCAGAATTTACTGGATATAATACAGACATAAAATGGGAAAGAATTAGACCTCTAATAAAATGGGCAGAATATAATTTTCCAAATATAAATACCGAAGATATAAAACCATGGGCTGGACTTAGGCCTATGACTCCAAATATGATGCCTATAGTAAAAAGAAGTAAATACTTAAATAATGTTTATTATAATACTGGTCATGGTCATTTAGGATGGACATTAAGTGCTTTTACAGGAAAAAAAATTAGTGATTTATTACTTTAGACTTCACAAAATTTATTATAGATATATAGTAAATTTATCAGGGGTGCCTAAATAACGGCTGAGATATATACCCTTTGAACCTGTTGGTTAGGACCAACGTAGGGAGAGAAAGATGAAAAAATACGCTGCTTACATATGTATAATAATTGCTTTATTATGTAATAATGCAATTGCAAATAACAAAATTACATTGCTATTAGATTGGTTTATCAATCCAGATCATGGACCGGTTATTATTGCTAATGAAAAAGGAATATTTAAAGAAGCAGGGCTAGAAGTTGAAATTATTCCTCCGGCAAACCCTGCTGACCCTCCTAAATTAGTTGCAGCTGGTAAAGCAGACATTGCAATTTCTTATCAACCCCAATTACATCTGCACGTTCACGAAGGTTTACCATTAGTTAGGATTGGCACTTTAGTAGCCACTCCATTAAATTGTCTATTAGTTCTAAAAGATGGCCCCATAAAACAACTATCTGATTTAAAAAATAAAAAAATAGGCTATTCTATCTCAGGAATGGAACAAGCTTTATTAAGCGCTATACTTAATAAAGCAAATATTAAAAAAGATGAAGTTGAATATATTAACGTTAATTGGTCTCTATCCCCTGCTCTTATGAGCAAACAAGTAGATGCTGTAATAGGTGCTTTTAGAAACTTTGAATTAAACCAAATGGAAATTGAAGGAGTCGCGGGTAAATGCTTTTATATAGAAGAAGAAGGTGTTCCTCCATATGATGAATTAATATTTATAGTAAACAACCAGAATATTAATAAAGAAATACTTATAAAGTTCTTAAGATCTATTGAAAAAGCTACCCAATACATCATTAATCACCCTGAAGAAAGTTGGAAAATTTTTGCTAATTCTTCTAAAGAATTGGATAATGAATTAAATAAAAGAGCATGGTTTGATACCATACCTAGATTTGCATTAAGGCCAGCTGCACTGGACAAAGGTAGATATAATAGATTTGAAGACTTTCTTTATAATGAAGGTCTAATTAATAAAAAATTATCTCATGAAAAAATAGCAATAGAAATATATGAATAAATAAAATGATAAAAAGTTCATCTTTTTCTTTACATGGAAGTCTTTGGGCAAACAAAGATAAACTTTTTTCTAATTTAAAATTAAATATAAAATTTAACAAATGGACTATAATTATTGGACAATCTGGTGCTGGTAAGTCTACTCTTTTAAAAATTATTGCCAATCTAAATATACCAGACACCTTTACTAATAATATTTATAAAAATACTAATATAGATCTATCTTTTTCCTGGATGGCCCAAAATGATTTATTACTTCCTTGGTTAAATGTTATTGAAAACGTAACACTAGGACAAAAATTAAGAAGAGAAAAAATAAACCTCAATAAAGCTAATATTCTATTAGAGAAAGTAGGTTTAATAAATGTTGCAAATCATTTACCCTCAACATTGTCTGGTGGAATGAGGCAAAGAGTAGCATTAGCAAGAACTTTAATGGAAGATAATGATATTATATTAATGGATGAACCTTTCTCTGCCTTAGACACGATGACCAGATCTAAAATTCAAAAACTTACATGGTCATTGCTTAAAGAGAAAACTGTAATAATGGTTACTCATGAGCCTTTAGAAGCCTTATTATTAAGTGATAATCTATACTATATACATAATAAACAATTAAAACCTATTAAGCTTCCTAAAACAAAGCCATTAAGAAAAATTAATAGTGAAAATGTGCTCTACTGTCATGAATATATTCTTAAACTTTTAAAAAAATCCTATACATTATGAAGACATTTATTAAATTTTTATTCAGCTTTGTAATTTTTATAGTAACCTGGTGGATTATACAATATTTAACAAAAACTCCTTCTTATATTTTACCTAGCCCATATATCGTATTGTTATCTATCATGAATAATCTAGACTTACTTATATACCACTCATTCATTACATTTTATGAAATTTTAATAGGATTTTTATTAGGAATAATATTTGGAATGTATACAGGAATTTTATTTATTATTTCAAAAAGCACCAGAAGATGGCTACTTCCTTTTATTATATTAACGCAAGCAATACCTATATTTGCTATAGCACCAATATTAACTTTATGGGTAGGATATGGTATTTGGTCAAAGATAATCATGACTATATTAATAATTTACTTTCCAATTACTATTTCATTTTATGATGGTTTAAAAAGGATAGACCCAATGATAGTAAACTTAGCTAAATTGATGGGTGCAAATACATTTACAATGCTATTAAAAATTAGAATACCGTTTGCTTTACCTCAATTATCCTCAGGATTAAAATTAGCAGCCGCATTTGCTCCAATGGGAGCAGTAATTGGTGAATGGGTTGGTTCTTCAAAGGGATTAGGTTATTTAATGCTTTATGCTAGCGGAAGAGTACAAATTGATTTAATGTTTGCTTCAATAATTATTTTAGCAATTTTTACAGTAACTCTCTATAATATTGTTACTGTTGTAACTAACCAATTAACAAAATGGGATCCAAAATCTCACTTAAATTAACTGAATTATAGTAAGGACAAAAATAATGAAAAATAATAAAAAGTTTTATATTAATGGTGAATGGGTAGATCCAATAGCACCAAAAACTTTGGGTGTTATAAACCCTGCAAATGAAGAAATAGTTTCTGAAATAAGCTTAGGCTCAGAAGAAGATATAAACAAAGCTGTCGCTGCAGCAAAAAAAGCATTTAAAACATTTTCCGTAACTTCAAAAGAAGAACGTTTAGAGTTATTTGAAAAAATAATGCATGTATATAAAAAACGTATGCCAGAATTAGCAAAGGCGATTACCAGTGAGATGGGAGCTCCAGTAAATTTAGCCAATGCAGCACAAGCTCCAGCAGGATTAGGGCATTTAAGTAAAGCATATAAAGCTCTTAAAGACTATAAATTTGAAACAGAAATTAATACAACTATAATTAGAAAAGAACCAGTTGGTGTCTGTGGACTTATTACGCCTTGGAATTGGCCAATTAACCAAATAGCTTGCAAAGTTGGGCCTGCATTAGCAGCAGGATGTACAATGATATTAAAACCAAGTGAAGTAGCTCCTTTAAGTGCTATAATATTCTCAGAAATTTTGGATGAAGCAGGAGTTCCTGCTGGAGTATATAATATGGTTAATGGTGATGGTCCAACCGTAGGCGAAGCTATGAGCAAGCATCCAGATATAGATATGATGTCATTCACAGGGTCAACTAGAGCTGGAATTTCTGTAGCAAAAGCCTCTGCAGATTCAGTAAAAAGAGTAACACAAGAGTTAGGCGGTAAATCTGCTAATATTTTATTGCATGATGCAGATTTTAATAAAGCAGTTGCCAAAGGAGTTATGCATTGCATGAATAATTCAGGACAATCCTGTAATGCTCCAACTAGAATGTTAGTCCCAGAATCAAAAATGGATGAAGTAATTGACATTGCTAAAAATACTTTAAGTAAAATTGTAGTTGGTAATCCAGAATCGGAATCTACTACTATAGGCCCTGTTGTTAGTGAAATCCAATATAATAAAATTAAAAACCTTATTGATATAGGAATAAAAGAAGGAGCAACCTTAGTTGCAGGAGGAACTAATGCTCCGAAAGGTTATAATAAAGGTTATTATGTGGAGCCTACAATTTTTGCTAATGTTACTAATGATATGACTATAGCAAGAGAGGAAATATTTGGACCTGTTCTAAGCATATTAGGCTATAAAGATGAAGATGATGCTATTAATATTGCTAATGAAACAATTTATGGATTATCCGGATATGTTTCTTCAGAAAATATAAAAAATGCTAAATATGTTGCCTCTAAACTTAGAACAGGCATGGTTCATATAAATAATGCACCAGGCGACCAATCTGCCGCATTTGGCGGCTACAAAATGTCTGGAAATGGACGTGAATGGGGAGAATTTGGCCTAGAGGATTTCCTAGAAATAAAGTCTATAATGGGCGCAATTCCTAAAACTGCATAAACTAAATATAACCAAAAGAGGTGTTATACATTTATTATAAAATCTCTTTTGGTTATTAAAATAAATTAATGATCATGTTTATGTGATGACTTTACAGAATCGATTTTAAACCTAACATCTAAATTCTCTAAACTTTTAAAAACTAGCGTAACTTCCATCATTTGCCCTTCTTCATAATCTTTATTAATTCCAAAAAACATTAAGTGATTACCCATGGGTTTAAACTCCATAGTTTCACCAGTTTTGATTCTAATCCCTCCTACTACGGGTCTCATTTTAGCTATATCATCTTCCATAATAACTTCATGAATCTCAATTTTTTTAACATCTTTAGAAACTAAGCCAGTTAGATAAATATCATCACTACTTATATTTTTTATTTCAAAGTAACCAACTCCATTTGTATTAGATATTTTCATCCAGAGATGCTCTACAACCATATTACTTGTTTCAAATTTATGGGTAAAAGCTGAAAAACTAAAAAATATAATTGATAAACATATTAAAATTTGTCTCATTTTTTTTCTCTTCATTAAGTTTTATTGAAGTGGTGAACAAATAGATGGCCTAAGAATTATATTTTGTTCATTTTTAACAGAATTTTCTTGATAATTATTAAAATCTCTCCAATCATCATTTGTTTCCAGGTCACTCCAAAATTTACTCATACTTTCTAAGTTAAGATGACTCCAAATTGAAATAATTTCATTAGGGTCCTGTAACTCTGTATTCCATAGACCAATATTACTAGAATTATTTTCTATTGAACCTACTAAATCTAAAAAATTTTTAGCCCATTTTACAGATTGTCCTATGTTTAAACTTATAATTTTTAATTCATAAATATTAGTATTATTTTTAGGTTTTTTTATTTGTGTTAAAGGTCTAAGTAACCTTACTTCCTGAGTTAAAATATTGGGGCCAACTAAAGGAACAAACTTTTTTTTCCAATCCTCTTTAGCTGCTAGTTCCGATCTTAATCTTCTCATTTCCTCAGGATCTTTATAACCCCACATATGGACATACTGATTCATCTTTCCAATTTCACTCCACCAATGCCCAATTAACTTTCCATAAGTATCTCCTCCTCTTATTTTTTGAGCAACTGTTGCACTAGCGTTTACAACATCCTTCATTTTTCCTGGCCTCGTTGTGTACATTCTAAGTTCATTAATCATAATAATATTCTCCTCTCATTTTAACTAAATTGATAATCTTTCTCTTTAGGTTCCCTAGTAAAATTCCAATAATCAACTAATCTCCATGGCGAATTAGTAGTAATTCTACCAGTTCCATTTCTCCTATACCAACTATTAACTTTATTATGAGTCCAAACCATTTTTTCATGTTGTACATCTACATCTGAATTGTACTTTTCAAAAGGTTCTTTTTTGCAATCCATGGTTTTAAAATTTTTCTCTAATAATAAATTTATACATCCTAATATGTATCGTATTTGACATTCACCATGAAAAACTATGCTACCTCCATGAGCAAGATTAGTGTTAGGTCCATACATAATAAAAAAATTTGGAAAATGTGGAACAGTTATACCTAAAAGTGCTTTTGGATTATCTTCTTTCCAATAATCATTGAGGTTTATACCTTTTTTACCTATCACTTTAATAGGCCATATCATTTTGCTGGCATTAAAACCAGTAGCGGCAACTATACAATCAATATTATAAGAATTATTATTTGTAGCTATACTTGTATTCATAATTTTTTTAATTTTATCAGTAACAAGTTGAACATTGTCTTTTTTAAGCATTTCAAACCAATTATTATCCATTAACATTCTTTTGCCATATGGAGGATAATTAGGAATGACCTTATCAAGTAATTCTTTATCATCTCCAATTATTGATTCTATATGTTTTTCCATATTTATTCTAAACCGTTCATTAGTATGATTTATAGATCTATCTGGAAATTTCCAATTAGGATCTTTACATAAAGAAGCATGAATACCATCACAAAACCCCCAAAATAATTGAAGACGATACCATCTTGAGTAGTATGGTATATTTTCCAATACCCATTTTTTCCCTTTTGATAACTTACGATGATAATTAGGATTAGCTATTATCCAATGCGGTGTTCTCTGAAATATAATTAAATTTTTAGCAATTTTTGCTAACTCAGGTGCAACTTGCATCCCACTAGCACCAGTTCCAATTAAGGCTATATTCTTATCTTTATAATTATATTTATGATCCCATGCCGCCGTATGAATAATTGGTTTTTTATACTTATCTATACCAGTAATATCAGGCATAGCTGGTTTATTTAACTGCCCTACTGCACTAATTACTATGTTAGATTTTAAAACAGAAGTATTACCATTATGTGTAACAGAAGTAACCCAACATTTTGCATCTTCATCATATATTGTACTTTCTACTTTAGTATTTAATCTTATAAACCTAGCGAGATCATATTTTTTTACACAATCTTTTAAATACTTATAGATAGCATCTCTTTTTGAATAGAACTCTTCCCAGTGAAAAGATGGCTCAAAAGAATATGCATATACATGGTTAGGTGTATCAACTCCACATCCAGGGTATGTGTTTTCATACCATGTCCCACCAATTGAATCATTTTTCTCTATTATACTAAACGAAATTCCAGCTTTAAAAAGTTTAATGCCTGCTAATATGCCACATAAACCTGATCCTATAATAATAGCATTAAGTTTAGGTTTATGTTTTTTAATATTTTCTATAAATTTATCTCTATTAGAAGAATTATTTATATCTAATTCTTCTTTCATCATTGAAACATATTCTTTGGGAACATCCGTTCCTACTCCTACACTCATTATAATAGATAAATATTCATCTTTTATGTTATTTTTAAAATTTAAGCTATTGTTTTTATTAGAAATATTTAATAAAACTTCTATGAGTTTTTTTCTAATCATATGCGATATGTCATCAGGAACATTTACAGAATAATCAAAAGCTCCTTTAACAAAAGGTCTTATTTTATCTACGTAACTTAAATCAGATGTAAGGTAAGATAAAACTAATGTAAGAGTGGATATATCGGACTCTTTCAGTAATTCCATTAAGTCATCTGGTTTTTTAAGAGAATTGTATAAGTTTAATTCCATAGATTTCCTCTAATATTAAAATAATTACTTTAAATTAATATAATACTTTATTAAAATCATATTTTAAATTATTAAATTAGAATGAATAAAAATATTTTGGAAAATTTACCATTAAAAGGCATAAAAGTTATCGATGCCGCTAGCTTTATAGCCGCACCTTTAGTAAGTGCCCTTATGTCAGATTATGGAGCAGAGGTTATAAAAATTGAAGCACTTACTGGAGACACCTATAGAGAAGCTGTAATGGGAGGACATGTATGGCCTGAGAGTAAAATTGATTGGGCATTTATTTTAGAAAATAGAAATAAAAGAAGCTTAGCTATTAATTTAAAAACTGAATATGGGAGAATAATTTTAAAAAAATTAGTGAATGAAGCCGATGTATTTGTTACTAATTTACCAAGAAAACCCAGAGAAAAACTAGGTTTAACCTCAGAAATAATTAGAGAACTTAATCCAAAAATTATATACGCTTCTTTAACTGGGTATGGAGAAATAGGACCGGATTCTAATAGAACAGCTCTGGATTCTACTGCTTATTTTGCAAGATCTGGCCTTATGGAATGGGCTAAAACAGATGAATCCAGAGGAATTCCTCCCTTCCCAATTCCTGGTGGAGGAGATCACCCTACAGGCTTGTCATTATTTACATCTGTTTTACTAGCTTTAATGAATAGAGAAAAAACAGGTATGGGCACTACTGTCTCCACATCTCTCTTAGCAAATGGTATTTGGTCTAATGCTATGTTAGTTCAAGCATTATTAGCGGGCCACAAGCCTATTGATACTTTTCATTGGAATAATATAAGCGCTATGCGTAATATCTATTATTTAAAGGATAAGTCATTATTCTTTATGTTCTTAACAAATGAAGAAAAGCATTGGGACCCATTTATAAAAAGTTTTAATTTAGAATATTTACATAAGGACAAAAAATTTAATACTAAAGATAATCGTCAATTAAATAAAAAACTTTTAAAATCTATTTTACAGAAAAAATTTATAGAATTGACTTATGAAGAAGTTAGAGAAAAATTTGTAGAAATTGGCATTGTTTTTACAAAAATAATGAAAACAGCGGATACGATTAATGATCCGCAAACTAATTTAAATAATATGTTTATGAATATTCAAGGAGAATTAATTAAAGATCTTAAAGTAGTTTCTCCTCCATTAAATATAGAAAATGCTCCTAGAAAGAAAGCTACTAAAGCTCCACAATTAGGAGAACATAATAAAGAAATTTTAAAAGAATTAGGTTATACAGAAGAAGAAATTAAAGATTTGCAAAATAATAAAGTTATTTTATAAACTTTAATATTTATTTTTTTGTAATTATTAATTATGATCAATAGTTTATTGATTGATATGGAGATATAAATTGTATTTAACGCAAGCACTTAAAAGAGCCGCTCAAATAAATGGTAACGAGTTAGCAACCCAAGATAATAATAGAATACGAACGTGGTCAGAATCTCTTGAGAGAATAGGTAAACTTGCTGGTGCTATGCAAAAATTAGGCTTTAAGGATAATGATAGATCAGCCATTTTGTCACTAAATAGTGATCGTTATTTTGAAGCTTTATATGCTGCTATTTGGGCAGGAGGAATTTTTGTTCCGATCAATACAAGATTAGCTCCTCCAGAAATAGCATTTTGGCTACAAGACAGTGAAAGCTCTATATTATTTGTGGATAAAAACTTTTCAGAAGTTATAGAAGAATTATTCCAAGCAGGAAAAATACCTTCTATAAAAGAAATAATTTACATGTCTGATGATAATTGCCCAGCTAATATGCAAAATTATGAAACCATATTAAATGAAAATGATAAAATAGATGATACATTAAGATGTTATGATGATATAGCGGGTCTTTTTTATACAGGCGGGACTACAGGTAGATCAAAAGGAGTAATGTTAAGCCACACTAATCTCGTTTCTAATTCTTTTAATACAATTACAGGCTTAACTCTTCCTAATAATGCACGATGGATACATGCTGCACCCATGTTTCATATAGCAGATGTAACTGGAGTAATTGCCATAACACATATCGCTGGTAAGCATTATTTTATTCCTGGATTTTCTCCCGAAGCAGTATTAAATGGCATACAAGATTATTCTATAACAGATACTCTATTAGTGCCTACTATGATTAATATGTTAGTGCACCACCCAGATGTTACTAAATATAATTTATCTAGCTTGAGACAACTTACATATGGAGCATCACCTATGCCAGAATCTGTAATCATTAAAGCTATGGAAGTTATACCTAAGTGTAATTTTGTTCATGCCTATGGAATGACAGAATGCTCTCCATTACTTACAATGGCAGGACCAGATTGTCATGTATTTAAAGGACCAAAAGCCAATCTATTTAAATCTACTGGAGTTGCAGCTGCAGGAGTAGAAATTAAAATCATAGATGAAAATGATAACGAATTACCTCGAGGAGTAGTTGGTGAAATTGCAGCTAGAGGATCTAATATTATGCTTGGTTATTGGAGACAAAAAGAACTAAGTGATAAAGCTTTACGTAACGGCTGGATGCATACTGGCGATGGCGGATATATGAATAAAAATGGTTATGTTTATATTGTTGATAGAGTAAAAGATATGATTATTTCCGGTGGAGAAAATATTTATTCTGCTGAAGTAGAAAATGCAATATACCAACTTGATGGCGTAATCGAATGTGCAGTAATAGGTATACCTAATAAAGAATGGGGTGAAGCTGTTCATGCAATAGTAAGGAAAGACTCTAATAGTAATATTAATGAAAATGATGTTATTATACATAGTAAAAAACTTATAGCTGGTTTCAAATGTCCTAAATCTGTCTCATTTAGAGATGATCCAATGCCACTTTCAGGTGCAGGTAAAATACTAAAAAGAAATTTACGTGAACCTTTTTGGAAAGGTCATGAAAAACAAGTTAGTTAGAGAAAAGATTTTAAATGAATAACATTATAACTACTATTGATAACAAAATAGCTGAAATTACTCTTAACAGACCGAAAAGAATGAATGCTATAACTATTGATTTATTAGAAGAATTGAAGAATGAATTAATATCCTTAAATAATAACAAGAGTATAAGTGTAATTATTTTAACTGGTGCAGGAAAAGCTTTTACTGCTGGAATAGATTTAAAACAAATAGAAGAAAATGGTACAGATATTTCAAGTGGAGGAGTTGGAAAAACTTTAGATAAACTTGCAAATACTGTTATAAACTTAATAGAAGAGTCTCCAAAAGCTGTAATTTCTAAAATAAATGGATTCTGTTTTACAGGAGGATTAGAATTAGCCTTGTCAGCAGACCTTATATATGTAGCAAATGAAGCTAAACTTGGAGATACACATGCTATCTTAGGTTTTAGACCTTCTTGGGGACTTACACAAAGATTACCGAGATACATTGGTATAATGAGAGCCAAAGAGTTATCCTATACGGCTAAAACAATTTCAGGGATACAAGCTAAAGAATATGGAATTGCCTTAGAAGCATATCCTTTAGCTGATTTAGATAATAAGGTTAAAGAAATAGCTATAAATATTGCTAATAATAGTCCCAATTCTATAAAAGCATATAAAGACCTTTATTCAATCGCCCGAAATAAAGGACAAATTGAAGGTTTAGAATATGAGGCTAACACTTCGTATGAAATACCTGAAGTAAAAGAAAGAATGCAAGAGTTTTTAAAAAAACTTAAATCAAAATGAAAATCTAATTAATCTTATAAAGTAAGTAATACTAACTTAATTTTGGCTGTTAGCAATAACTTTTAAAGCTGTTCTTAAAACTGGCTTTTCTATTAATTTTCCATCAACTACTACTAATCCGTCACTAGCATCATTAAATGCTTGAATTACTTTATTAGCATAAGCAACCTCTTCGTCTGAAGGTGTAAATATTTTATTTAATTGATCAATTTGTTTTGGATGAATAGAACCCTTACCAGAGAATCCTAAATCTTTAGATTTTTGTGCTTCAATATACATACCATCCATATCTTGTAAATCTAAAAAAGGTACATCAATAGAATCAATTCCCGCCCCTGCTGCCGCATGTACCACTCTTGATCTAGCATATAGTAAGGAAAACCAATCACCCTTACATCCTAAATCCGCGCTCATATCAACACCACCAAATAACAAAGACTTTATCAAAGAACTAGATTGGGCAATGTCCCAAGCTTTTTCTAATCCCCTATTTGTTTCAATGATAATATGTAAGTTTATATCTTTATTAGATTCTTTGATTTTTTTTTCTAAATCTATTATTTCTTCTATATATTGAATTTTAGGTAGCATTAATCCAGATGCTGTATTTTGTGTATTTAATATAGCTCTAATATCTTCTAAACCTTCTTTACTATTTACATCATTTATTCTGATTAATGTTTCAATACCATCTGGCACAAATATATCTTCAAATGCTTTTATAGTTTCTGTTCTAGCTATATTTTTGTGTACTGGAATAATAGCATCTTCAAGATCTACACAAACTATATCTGCTCCTGAATTTAATGCTTTAGGAATCATATCTGGCTTATTTCCTGGACAGAAAATAAAACTTCTTCTTTTTTGTATATGATGTTTATCGCTCATGACGTATAACCTTTATTTTTTTAATTATTAACCATTCTAACACCATTATAAACTCCTAATTAAATACATATTCTTGGCTAATAATTTTAGTACTATCTATTTCAACACCAAGACCAATAGATTTCTCAGGAACATTAATAAATCCCTGATTTGGTGCCACAGGTTCTTTAACAAAGAATTGCATAATTGGCATCCATTTTACTAAATATTCAATTAATGGAGTATGAGCTGGCGATTGTGAAAATGAAAAATGTACACCAGAATGCATAGCACCTGCATGAGGAATTAAGATTAAATCATGCGTAGAACAAAGAGCACTAATTTTCATCATTTCAGAGATTCCACCACACCAATGTGGATCAGCTTGTATAATATCTAGTGCACCTTGCGATATGAATTGATTCATACCCCACCTTGTATAATGATGTTCAGCTCCTGCTAATGGAATATTAATTTTGTTTTTTATACGGACATAACTCTCAATTCTATCTGGCATTGCACATTCTTCAAGCCATTTAGGATTATATTTTTTTATTGCTTCTGCTAAAGATAAAATATAAGGCACATCCATACTTTGCCAACAATCAAACATTAAATCATAGTCATCACCAAGTGTTTCACGTAAAGTTTTAACTAGCTCTATGTTTTTCTTTAGCCCTTCAATACCTTTGGCAGGCCCATATCTAAAAAACCACTTTTGTGCCGTGAACCCTTTTGATTTATAGGCTAAGGCTCTTTTTGTAACTAAATTCATATCTAAAACATTATAACCCAACATACTTGCATAGGCGGGGATCTTATTAACAGTTGCTCCTCCTAAAAGCTTATAAACCGGTTGATTTAAAGCTTTTCCTTTAAGGTCCCAAAGTGCACAGTCAACAAAACTTATTGCCCATATTGGATCTCCTTGTCTCCCGTGTACAAGTTTTCTGTACATTTGATCCCATATTAATTCTGTAGCAAATGCATCTTTACCTATTAAAATTGATTTTAATTGTTTGGCTATAATAAATGCTACATTTTCATTTATCGGTCCGGAAATACCTGTGCATTTATTTTCTGTTTCAATTACCAAATAAATTTGTTCTATATCCAACTCTCCATTCTTAGATTGAACAAAATCAGATGTTGCATCTAAAGAATTAGCATATTGTTCATAAATATCAAGAGGAGTGGCAAGTCTATCTTCCCACAAAACACCGTCAACTTGCATTTTTCCTTCATATTTAATTAAAGAAACTTTATTAATGATCATTTTTTAGTCCATATAAAGAAATTATTCAAAAACAAGAAAAACTCTTGCTTCTATACTTTCTCTCGGAGGATTATTATTATTTTGATCTGGTAATTCAAATGCTCCATGTGGCGTATATTTAATTTTTTCACTAGCAACACTATCCCAACCTTTTAAAAACAAAACTTCATCATTTTTCATTTCTGAAACCCAATGCCATTTATGATTTTCTGAAAATGAAATATGATAAATCTCACCTGTACGATTTGGAAAAATTTGATCGGTTTCGACTAAGTCATTTTTTGGAATAGAAGATGCATCTGCAAATGCTAAAGGTGATCTTTTCACAGGCCCATTTATAGGTCTCCACACATTTAATTGCATAACTCTTCCATCCTCATTAATAATACTTGCATATTTATCAACGCCTAAAACATCCTTTGCCCTTTGAGGGCCTGATAAGTCTGTATAATCTGCATGAACTCTATCCGCTGGACCTCTTAAACCATCCGGATTGGCCGCACCAACTTTTCCATCTCCCCTTCTAGTGTAATCAAAGATTATAGCCTCACTAGCTCCAGTCTGTTGAATTAAAAAATCTTTCAACTCTTGTTCATATACTTTTAATACTTCATCATGATCATAGAAATTTCTAACATTTGATTTATGATTTAATAGTTGAAAACCATGCTGTGCTAGCGAATAAGATTCTTTATTATCTCTAATATCTAATATAGTAACTGATTTGTATTCCGTTTTAAAATATATTTTTGGAACGGTGCCAGTATATGCTGAACTTTCAAAAAAAGGTTTTGCATCTTGGGGTACAATAAATTTTAAGTTTGCCTCTATATTATTATTCATTTTTTTTTCCAACTCATAAACTATACTATGTTAAAGTATATTAAATAAATATTAATGCACAGGAAATAGAGCTATTAAATGAAGAAAAGTCTTACACGTCGAAATTTTATTAATCAATACTCTAAAACATTACTATCAATAGGTATAGCTTCTTATTTTAGTATTCCTAACTATGTAATACCTTTATATGCGAATGAAACTATAAAAATTGATAGCATTCATAATAAACCTGACCTTACTATTTTAAATGATAGACCTATTAATGCTGAAACACCTCCACACTTATTAGATGATCCTATTACACCTACTGAAAGACATTTTGTAAGAAATAATGGAATAATTCCAAATTTACCTAATGATATTATAAGTAATTGGTCCCTTTCAGTTGATGGTAATGTTCATAATCCTAAAACATATTCTATAAATGATCTTAAAAATAAATTTGAAGTCATTACTAAAGCACTGCAATTAGAATGTGGAGGGAATGGTAGAGCATTTTTTTTACCTCCAGCTACAGGCAATCAATGGAGCTATGGAGCTGTCTCTTGTTCAGAATGGACAGGCGTAAGGTTATCAGATGTAATAAAAGCATCAGGAATAAAACCATCAAGTATTTATACTGGACACTTTGGGGCTGATATACATTTATCGGGAGATGAAACTAAAACCCCTCTTTCTAGAGGAGTCCCCATAAGTAAAGCTTTAGATGAAAACAATATTATTGCGTTTGCTATGAATGGGAAAAACATACCTATTATACATGGAGCACCATTAAGATTAATATGCCCTGGATGGCCAGGTTCAACTTCACAAAAATGGTTAACAAAAATAAAATTATTAAATCATATTCATGATGGCACAAAAATGACGGGCAAATCTTATAAAGTACCAAAATATCCTACTAAACCAGGAGCAAAAGTTACTCTTTCAGATTTAAAAATAATTGAATCCATGCCCATAAAATCATTAATTACTTATCCACAAACAGCTTTAAATCATAATTTACTAAGTGTAAATGTAAGAGGACATGCATGGGCAGGAGATAAAAAAGTTAAAGAAGTTAAAATTAGCATTGATTATGGATCTACATGGATTAAAGCTAATTTAGATGAACCCGTTAATACTTATGCATGGCAAAATTGGTATTTAAAAATTAACTTTCCTAGTAAAGGATATTTTGAAATATGGTCAAGAGCAACTGATGAAGATAATATCTCACAACCATTTGATATAAGTTGGAATCCAAAAGGATATTTAAATAATTCTGTACATAGAATTTATATAAATATATAAAATGAAAGTTTTAGTAATAAACTTAATTATACTATTTAATATAATTAATAATACTTATGCAAAAGACAATTCATCAATATCGGATGAAGACATATTAAAATATAACTGCTCATCATGCCATTCTTTAAATATAATTTATCAGCAAAGATTATCTTCAGAAAGTTGGAAAGAGATAATATTATTAATGTATAAAGAAAATGGTATGGAAAAACTTGAAAAGGAATATGAAGAAAGATTAATTACTTACTTATCAAAAAACTATAATTATTAAAGTACTATATAAAATTATTAATACAAAAACTTAAGTATTTAAATTACTATATGCTAAATAAAGCTATTATCCGTAAATTAGATAATAACTATGAAATAACCACAAAATAGGTTAAATTAAATAATAAATTTTTGGAAAATGTATTCAAAATTTAAATAGGTGCTATATGAATTTTTCTTTTTCAGACGAACAAAAAGATTTAATTACAGCTATAAGTAATTCCATTAAAAAATTTGACGATAATTATTGGTTAGAGTGTGATAATAATTCTACTTTTCCTCATGACTTTGTAAATACTCTAGCGGATGGAGGTTGGTTAGGTATAGCTATGCCTCAAGAATATGGTGGGAGCAATCTAGGTATAACAGAAGCGGCTTTAATGATGATGACTATTGCGGAAAAAGGTGGCATGACAGTCCTAATTCATTAGTTAAATTTGCTTCACAAAAACAAAAGAAGAATTGGCTACCTAAAATTATAAATGGTGAAACAAAAATGTGCTTTGCTGTTACAGAACCTGATACTGGATTAGATATAACCAGACTAAAAACAAAAGCAATAAAAAATAAAAATCATTATTTAATAAACGGCAGAAAAATATGGACCTCAACAGCACAAATGACTGATAAAATTATGATTATAGCTCGTACATCTGAAAGAAATGATAAAAATCCGACGCAAGGTTTAAGCTTATTTTATACTGATTTTAATAGAGAGTATATTGAAGCAAGAATAATTCATAAAATGGGAAGAGCAGCCGTTGATAGCAATGAATTATTTATTGATAATTTAAAAGTTCCGATTGAAGATTTAGTTGGTAAAGAAGGAAAAGGTTTTTCGTATTTACTACATAGCATAAACCCAGAAAGAATACTTGTCGCATCAGAAGCTTATGGCATAGCAAAAAATGCTTTAGATAGAGCTGCTAAATATGCAAGAGAAAGAATAGTATTTGGGAGGCCTATCGGAAAAAATCAAAGTATTCAACATCCTCTTGCAGAAGGCTGGGCAAAATTAGAAGCGGTTAAACTTTTATTATTAAAGGCTGCTAATTTATATGATCAGAATAAATCTTGTGGGGTTGAAGCTAACGCGGCAAAATATTTATCTGCAGAATTTGGAATGGAAATTTGTAAGCAATCCATCGCTACTCATGGAGGTATGGGTTATGCAAAAGAATATCATGTAGAGCGCTTGTTTAGAGAAATGATGATTCCTTATCTTGCTCCTGTTAGCCAGCAATTAATTTTATGTTATATTGCTGAACACGCTCTTGATTTACCAAAATCTTATTAAATTTAAAAATTATAAAGAAACATAAAATATATACGTTTCTTTACATTGGATATTATCTATACAGATGGAGGCGTATACTCTATTCCAGATATTAACTTAGAAGCTGCCTGCATTGTTTCTGTAGGAATCAATTGAATAGCTTTATAATCAGCAATTGCCCCACCAAGAAATATTCCTTTTGCAGCAACCGCAATATATTCTGTTAAAGATGGAAATTCTGATATCATCATCATATGATAATCCTGGCCTTGCATTCCATAGGTAACAAGTAATTTACCACCTAGTGGCTCTATCATTTTTTTTATTGCTTCTGACCTATCATCGCCACTAAGTAAAATAGCTTTCATTGCTTCAGGTGTATATTTAAATTGTAACATCATCGTTATCATAATTAATATTCCTTTTGTTATATAAATATATTATCACAGTAAATTTATCTTATAGTCAACATTTAATACTTATTGTAATAAATTATTAAAAATTGTGTTTTGATAGATAAAAATATAAATGATATAAATAAAATATAATAAAAAGGATAGTACTATGAAAATTTATGAATTTAAGAGAGCTCCAAACCCTAAAAGGGTACAAATGTTTTTAGCAGAAAAAAAAATAGATGTTGAGTATATTCAGGTTAATGTGCCCTCTGGAGAGAATAGAGAAAGTAATTATCTATCTATCAATCCTAAAAGTGGGGTACCTGCCCTAGAGCTTGATAATGGCGTAATAATAACTGAAAGTATGGCTATATGTAGATACTTTGATGCGATCCAACCTAAACCTTATTTATTTGGAGAAACACCAGAAGAAAGAGGATTAGTAGAAATGTGGAATAGAAAAATAGAAATAGAAGGTATCAATTCTGTAGGTGATTGTTTAAGAAATTCATCAGAAGCTTTTAAAGATAAAGCTGTTCCTGACCCAAGAGTAACTCAACAGATACCTGAGCTAGCTGAAAGAGGTAGAATGTTAGCTAATAGATTTCTAGATGACATAAATAAAAAATTAAAAAAATCTGAATATGTAGCCGGTAATAAATTTTCTATGGCAGACATTAACTTATTTGTTTTATTAAACTTTGCAAGTTGGATAAAAGTTATTCCTACCGATGATCATGTGAATTTAATAAGGTGGAAAGAAGTGGTAAATGCAAGAGAAAGTGCAAAAGTCTTTGAAAGCTAAATCCTATGTATTTATTTTAGTAATATTATTTTTCTTTAATAATAATGCTGTTGCTAGTTCTTTAAGTGAGGAAGCCTATGAATGGTTAAAAAAATATATATCTATAGATACAGTAAACCCTCCAGGTAATGAGATTAATGCTGTTAATTTTTATAAAGAGATATTTACTAAAGAAAATATTTTATTTGAAATTGCTGAATCCGCGCCGGGTAGAGGAAATATATGGGCAAGACTTAAAGGTGGTAATAAGCCTGCTCTAATTCTTTTACAACATACAGATGTCGTTCCTGCTAATAAGGAACATTGGACTGTAGACCCATTTAAACCAACTGAAATAGATAACCATCTATATGGTCGAGGCGTATTAGATATGAAGGGTACAGGTATATCCCAGTTAGCCACATTTATTAACCTTAAAAGAATAGGAAAAAAATTAAATAGAGATGTCATCTTTCTTGCAACAGCAGATGAAGAAGCCGGAGGTAATTTTGGTGTTGGTTGGCTAATTAAAAACCATCCTGAAATATTTAAAAATGTTGGATTTTTATTAAATGAAGGTGGTAGTGGAAGAATAGTAAATAACAAACTTGTCTTTGAGATCGAACTTACTCAAAAAGTACCAGTATGGTTAAGGCTAGAATCAATAGGAAAGCCTGGTCATGGATCATCTCCAAATGCGAGCAGCTCAGTAACAAAATTACTAGATGGATTACAATTCTTGAAAAATAATCCTTTTCCACCAAAAATTATTAACAGTGTATCTGAATATTTTGATGGTCTTTCAACTATAGTTAATAAAGAACAATCTGATCAGTATAAAAATATTAAGCAGGCTGTAAAAAAAGAAGATTTTATAAAAGCACTACAAAAAAGGTCCCCTTTTCACCACTCACTTACTAGAGATACATGTTCAATAACAAGATTAGGAGCTTCTAATAAAATTAATGTAGTGCCTCCTCTGGCATGGGCAGAAATAGACTGTAGAATTTTACCTGATAAACCAGCAGAAGATTTTATATCTAAGGTAAAAAGCATGATGGAGCCATATGGAATAGAAGTAAAAACATTAATGGCTTTTACGCCAGCATCTTCTACAACAGAAACAGAATTATATATATCTATTAAAGAAACTCTTACAAATCTATATCCTGAAGCGCATATTATACCTAGGGTAACTACTGGCTTTACAGATAGTCATTTTACTAGAGACATTGGTATTAATAGTTATGGGTTTAATCCTGTAATAATTCCTTTAAATGAATTTAGACGGATTCATGGAAATGATGAAAGAATTAATATAAAAGCTTTTAAAAAAGGTGTAGATGATCAATTAAAAATAATAGAAAAATTTGTGTATAATTAATTATCTATTTAGTACAACTAACAATCCAAGTCTTACTAGGAAACAATAAATAATTACTACTATAATAAGAAGACCAGATATTTTTGATATCTTGAAAAAGATTTTTCTTATTTTTAACACTTAATAATTCAACCTTTTCTTTAAATATTGGTGTTGTTTTAATATAATGTTTGATGGATGCATCTAATGTAAAACCCTTATATAATTCTACGTTTTTTTCAAATCCAAAAAAATCTATGTTTTTAAAACCTGATGAAATAAGAATTTCTTTTGTATAAGTTTTATCTGAAAAAGCAAAAGGACCTGGGTTTCTATCTTTGACAACAGGCAACTCTATATATGTTTTTACAACTTCTAAACCTAAATTATACCAAGGATTATCTGATTGATTTTGCCAACAAATAAATGTTAACAAACCATTTCTTTTTAAACTATTGAAAATATTTTTAAAAGCTAAAGTTGGATCACTAAAAAACATTACACCAAAACGAGAGAAAGCTGCTTCAAATATTTCACTGTCTAATTTATCATTTTGAATGTCTTTAACTTTAAAAGTAATATTTTTTATATGCAAACTATCTGAACACCTCACAGCTTCATCTATCATTGTTTTAGATAAATCAAACCCTGAAACACGGCCTTTACTTCCAACCATAATAGATAATTGAGTAGAAACTTTTCCAGTTCCACAGCCAATATCTAACACATTTAAACCTTTTCCTATAGAAAATTTAGATAAAGCATAGTTGCCTAAAGGTTCTAACATATTATCTTTTTCAATTTTTTCTTTAACCCATAACTTACCAGCTGAGTTAGTCCAATACTCTTTTTGCTTATCATTAGATTTCATATATTAATTTCTATTCATTTATCTTGTTTGCAAATTTAGCTCTAAGATTCATATAACCAAGCTCCGTTAATGGGGCTAATTTTGTTACTTTTTTTCTATATTTTGACCAGTTGTTATATACCTTTTTAGTAAAAGGGTCTTCATCAGCTTTTTCTTTAACTATATCTAGTGCTGCGGAAAACATCGCATCTGTTACATCATCAGGAAAATTTTTTAAAATAACTTTATGCTTTTTTAATAAGACATCTAATGAAAAAGCATTGCCTGCTGTCATTTCAGAAAGCATCTTAAATGCTTCATCTCCGGCTGCAGATTTTATAATACTTTGTAAATCACTTGGTAAGTTATTATAAGCTTCTAAATTTACAGTTAATCCTAAAGCGCTTCCTGGTTCATGAATACCTGGAGCATAATAGTATTTTGCAATTTTATGAAATCCAAATGCTAAATCATTATAAGGAGCTATCCATTCTACAGCGTCTAAAGCTCCAGACTGAAGTGCAGGTAATAGTTCTCCACCAGGCAAATTAACAGGAATTGCTCCAATTCTAGATAACATTTCGCCGCCCAACCCTGGCATGCGCATTCTTAAACCTTGCAAATCTTTTAAACTTTTAATTTCTTTTCTAAACCAACCACCAACATTAGAACCACCGGTTCCTGCAAGAAAGGCTTTTAATCCAAATTTGCTATAAAGCTCATCCCAAAGTTCTTGACCTCCACCAAAATATATCCAGGACGCATGTTCTTGTGCTGTAAGCCCACCTGGAACACACGTGAAAAAGGGCATGGCAGAATGTTTTGCTATCCAATAATAAGGAGCATCATGACCCATTTCTGCAATACCTTCACGAACTGCATCAAATACTTCAAATGCAGGGACTAACTCTCCCCCACCATAGACTTTAATTTCTAATCTACCGTCAGACATTGCATATATTGAATCAGCTATTCTTTGAACACCTGTTCCTAATGCTGGAAAATTTTTAGGCCAACAAGTTACCATTTTCCACTTAATTCTGCCTTTAGAAATTGCAGGAGCAGATAAAGTAGATACAGTTGCAACTGTACCAACACCAATTGTATTTTTTAAAAAATTTCTTCTTTTCATAATGTATTCAACTTTTATTTTAATTAAATTTCTATTCTAAATAATTTAAAAAAAAATCTTTCCCCATACTTACTGATTGATTTTTTAATTCTTTAATATTTGACGCACAAACTTGCTCCATTATGTTTTCAATCTCATCTTTTATTATATAGTGTACATGAGTTGCCCCTTTTTTTCCTAATGCAGCTATTCCTATCATGAAAGGTCTGCCTATCATTACAAAATCAGCTCCTAACATTAATCCTTTTACTACATCTTGTCCTGAATAAAACCCACTATCTATTAATATAGGAAAGTCATTACCTAATTCTTTTCGTATTTTAGGTAAGACTTGCAATGGACTAGGAGCTAAATCTAATTGTCTTCCTCCATGGTTAGATAAGTAAATTGCATCTACGTAGTTTTTAGCTTTTAATGCATCTCTATTATCCATTATGCCTTTTAATACAATTGGGCCTTTCCAAAGACTTCTTACCTCTTCTAAATATTCCCAATCTAAGTATCTATCCATCTGACTTCCTGCATATCCTTTTTGTATTTTTTTATTACCCTGACTCTTTTTATATTTATCCATAGTTTTAAAATGAGGCATACCATGTTTTAATACACCTAAAGACCAGGATGGAGATACTGCAGCTTGGAATATAGTTCTAAAATTTATTTTTGGAGGAACAGAAACGCCAGCCATTCTTAATCTTTCGCGACGACTAGATGCTGGTATATCTGAAGTAATAACTAATACCTTATAGCCAGAATCACTTGCTCTCATTAATAAGTCATCTCTTATACTTTTGTCTTTTGGAGGATACAATTGAAACCAACCATTACCATCTAAATGAGGAGCAACTTTTTCAATTGATGCACAAGCAACGGTTGATAAAGCATATGGTATATTTTTTTTATTAGCCAGTTTAGCAAGAGCTATCTCAGCTCCTGGCCATATTAAGCTTGTCATACCCACAGGTGCTATTCCGAAAGGAGCATCGTATGTTTTATTGAAAAGAATTGTATGCAAATCCGCTTTAATAGTACCTTTTAAATAACGTGGCGTTAAAAATATATTTTTTAGGATATTTTGATTATGATCCATAGCTCTATCATAGCCAGTTCCTGAAAATAAATATTCTGCAGCAAAATGAGGCATTCTTTTTTTTGCCCTTGCTTTCATATCAAAAATACGTGGATATTTATCTGCAAGATTAGACAATTAAAACTCCATTAATCTATTTAGTATTTTTAACAATGACAGAAAACCCTAATAATTCTATTTTATTTATAATATTTTTTGCATGATCATTATTTCTTGTTTCTAAAGTAATTTCAAGTCGTGCAGAACTAACTGATAAATCTAGAGCAAATCGGCTATGTTCAACTCCAAGAATATTTATTTTTTCTTCCGAACAAAGTTTGGAAATAATACTTAATTGGCCAGGTTTATCAGCCATAGCTATAGATAAAGTAATTATTTGGCCTTTACGGACCAAATCTCTCATTAAGACAGATGATAAAACTCTAGAATCTATATTTCCACCACTTAGCAAAATTCCAATTTTTTTATTTTTAAACTTTTCTTTATATTGTAGTAAAGCAGCTAAACCAATTGCACCAGCCCCTTCTGTAACTGTTTTATCGTTTAAAAGAAAAGTAGAAACAGCTTCTTCAATATAATCTTCAGATACTAAAATTACATCATCTACATTTTTTTTGATAATAGACAATGGAATATTTCCAATTTTTTCTACTGCAATTCCCTCTGCTAACGTAGAACCTTCACATTTATTACTCACTTTATTAAATATATTATGTAATGAAGGATAAAGCTCTGTTTGTACTCCAATAATTTTAATATTTTTATTTATATGTTTGGCTATTAAAGAACTTCCGGCTAATAATCCTCCTCCTCCAACCGGAATAAGAAGAACTTCAATATCAGAATAATCTTCAAGCATTTCTAATACTAAAGTACCTTGTCCAGCTATTATAAGCTCATCATTATATGGATGTATTTTTGTAAGATTACGAGTTTTAACTAAATCATCTACAAACATTTCCGAGTCTTTTAAAGTTTGCCCATTAATAATAACTTCTGCACCTAAATCAGAAGTTTTTCTGATTTTTGCGAAAGGTGTGTTATCAGGCATAACAATGGTTGAGTTAATACCCATAATTTTTGCACTATATGCTACACCTTGTGAGTGATTTCCTGCAGACATTGCCACAACACCATTATTTTTTTCTTCATCATTTAAGGATAACATTTTATTTAATGCTCCTCTAATTTTAAAGGATCCTGTATGTTGCTTGTTCTCATATTTTACTATTGTATTACAATCTGTTATCTCAGATAATGAATATGAATGAGAGGTTTCTGTATTTATAATATATTTTTTTATTAATGAATAAGCTTCAATAATTTCTAGATGACTAATAGCCACAATGAATGTCCTTTAAAATTAATAATACAAGAAATTTTATTAAATTAATAAACTTAAATATAATAAGAAAATTTTTTATAATTCTTATAAATAATAGTTTATTAAATGTAAACTAAATGCGAAACTATATTATATATAATATTCACATAAAATAGATTTATTACTTATTTAAGTAGTATTAATCTTAAATATTATAATGGAAAATTTATGACACTACCAATAATAGCTATAACTATGGGAGACCCATCAGGAATAGGTCCAGAAATAATAGTTGCCAGTTACTCACATAATACATCTTTTTTAAATTGTTCATTGTTAGTAATAGGAAATTCTGAAAGACTGAGAGATGCCGCGAAAATACTTAAACAAAATATTAAAGTAAACATATGCAAGTCTACAAATGATATTGTTACTAAAGATAAAAACACTATAAATTGTATAAACATAGGCACCCTCCCTAAAAACTTTGCCTACGGAAAAAACTCTATAATTGGTGGTGAAGCTGCCTATCAATATATTAAAACAGCAGTAGACCTTGCTTTAAATAATAAGGTTAATGCTATTTGCACAGCACCTATAAGTAAAAAAGCTCTACATATGGCAGGCTACAACTATCCAGGTCATACAGAACTACTTGCAGCCTTAACAAATACTTCAGAAGTATCATTAATGTTAGCTACTCCAAACTTAAATGTAATTCACGTTACAACTCATATAGGTCTTATAGACGCAATTGATAAAATTGAGCCGGATTTAGTTTTTCGTACTGTCGAACGAGGAAGAAAAATATTATTAAAAAGTCTTAATAGAGAACCACGCATAGGCGTATGTGCTATAAACCCTCATGCTGGTGAAGAAGGTATATTTGGACATGGAGAAGAAGAAGAAAAAATTAATCCAGCTATAGAAAAAGCATTAGCATTGAAATGGAACATAAAAGGTCCATTAGCAGCAGATTCATTATTCTACCTAGCATCGCGAGGAGATTTTGATTTAGTAGTAGCAATGTATCATGATCAAGGGCATGCCCCCGTAAAAGTTATGGGAATTAAAAATGGAGTAAATATTACTGTAGGGCTCCCAGTAATTAGAACTTCTGTAGACCACGGAACAGCCTATGATATAGCTGGTAAGGCGCTAGCAGATGAAAGAAATATAATTGAAGCATTAAAAAAAGCATCCGAATATTTACATTCATAAAAACATAATTAATAATCTTAAACTTTATTGGAGCTATAAAGAAAATTACACTTATATATTTTGACTTTCCATTTTGGCGTGCAGAAATAGTTAGATTATCACTATACTTAGGTAATATTGAATTTGAGGATTTAAGAATTACGAGTGAAGAATTTCAAAGAGTAAAGGCTAATGGCAAATTAGATAATGGTATAAAAATTCCATTTCATCAACTTCCCTGTTTAGTTGTTAACCAAACTTCTATAGCACAAACTGGTGGAATAGCTCGCTTTTGCGGGAAGTTATCAAATTTATACCCCATAAATGATAATCTATCTGCTGCAAAAATTGATCAATTTATAGATATTGCAACAGATATTACCGTATTGATATCATCTACTAAAGCAGAAGATAGAGAAGAGATTTTTATAGGAGAACTATCACGTAAACTTACTATATTAAATAATAGTTTAGAGCTAAATAATAATTATTTAGTAAGTAATAATATATCTATAACTGATATTGCTATTTGGAGGCTTATGGGTTGGCTTACCAGTGGAAATATTGATGGTATTCCATTAAATATACTAAAATATCATAAAAATATTTCTAGTATATGTTTATTAGTTGATAAACATCCAAAGATTAATGAGTGGATTAAAAAAACTTATCCTGCGAATTATCTAAGAGGCAACTTTTAAATTAATATATCAATATTTAATTTATTATAGATAATAAGTATTTATTTATATGGCGGGAATGACGGGACTCGAACCCGCGGCCTCCGGCGTGACAGGCCGGCGCTCTAACCAAACTGAGCTACATCCCCAATAGTACTTACTGTATATATATTCATTTCCATATATACAACCAAATTAATTAAAAACTCATGGTGGGTGATGACGGGATCGAACCGCCGACCTCCTCGGTGTAAACGAGGCGCTCTCCCAGCTGAGCTAATCACCCTTTACTAGTTTTTAAATAAAAATTGCCGGCTTTTATCTTCAAAGCCGGCAATAAATTTCTTTAAAAATTATTTATTAACTGATTCTTTTAAACTTTTACCTGGACGAAATTTTGGTTGTTTAGAAGCAGCTATTTGTATAGATTCTCCAGTTCTTGGGTTTCTACCTGTAGTCGCTTTTCTATTCGCTACCATAAAAGTTCCAAATCCTACTAGGCGAACTTCTCCACCTGATGATAATTCGTTCCTTATAGAACCAAATACAGCTTCAACTGACTCTGAAGCTTGTGTTTTAGAAATTCCTGCTGATGATGCTACTGCACCAATTAATTCATTTTTATTCATAAACCGCCCCTTTATATAGTTATGTAATTTAATCTAAAATAATCTAATATAATCTAATATAATCTATTTAATAATTTTTATTAATAAAAGTCAAAGTAATTAATATTAATGTTTTACTATGCTTTCCTGAGTTTCACTAACATTATTTTTTCTATTTCTTAAGAATTCATTCTCATCCCATTCTATAGATAAAGGTTTTTTTTCTAAAGCGTGTTCTATAACGTCATCTAGATGAGTAACTAAAATAACTTCAATATTATTCTTTATTTCATCGTGAACATCTTTTAAATCTTTCTCATTATCCACAGGTATTAATACTTTTTTAATTCCACCTCTAGATGCTGCTAATAATTTTTCTTTTAACCCACCTATAGGCATTATTCTTCCTCTAAGTGATATCTCGCCGGTCATAGCTACATCGCATCTGACTGGAATACCAGTTAATGCAGATATCATTGATATAGCTATAGCTGCACCTGCAGAAGGGCCATCTTTTGGTATTGCTCCTTCAGGAACATGAACATGAATATCTTTTCTTTCAAATAATGGTGGCTCTATACCAAATTCAACAGCTCTAGATCTTACATAACTTGTTGCTGCCTGGACTGATTCTTTCATAACATCTCCTAGTTGTCCTGTTATTTGTTGCCTACCTTTTCCTGTCATAACAACAGCTTCAATAGATAATAAATCCCCACCAAAATCTGTATATGCTAAACCAGTAGTAATACCCAATAAATTTTCTTTATCCGCAAGACCATGCTTAAATTTTCTAATACCTGCATATTCTTCTAAATTATTTTGAGTAATTTTAACTTCTTTTGCTTTACCTTGAACAATTTCTTTAATTGCCTTTCTACATAAAGATGCTAATGCTCTTTCTAATCCTCTGACACCCGCTTCCCTAGTGTAATATTTAATTAGATCACCCAATGCTTCATCAGTTATTGACCATTCTTCTTGATTTAAACCATTCCTTTCTAATTGTGTTTTTATCAAGTGTCTTTTTGCTATTTCAATTTTTTCATTTTCTAAATACCCTGATAAATTAATTATCTCCATTCTATCCAATAGAGGTCTAGGCATATTTAAAGAGTTTGCGGTTGTTACGAACATAACATCAGAGAGATCATAATCTACATCTAGATAATGGTCATTAAAGGAATTATTTTGTTCAGGATCTAATACTTCTAAAAGCGCCGAAGCTGGATCTCCTCTCCAATCTGCACCAATTTTATCAATTTCATCTAATAAAAATAATGGGTTCGATGATTTACTTTTTTTAATACTTTGAATAATTTTTCCTGGCATAGACCCTATGTATGTTCTTCTATGGCCTCGTATTTCGGATTCATCTCTTACTCCACCTAAAGAAATTCTAACAAAATTTCTGCCTGTTGCTCTGGCTAAAGATTTACCTAAAGATGTTTTTCCTACACCTGGAGCTCCTACTAAACAAATAATAGGGCCTTTTAATTTTTTAGTTCTAGTTTGAACAGCTAAATATTCTATAATTCTATCCTTAACTTTTTCTAAACCAAAATGATCTTCATTTAATATGTTTTCTGCTTCATTCAAATCATATTTAACTCTTGTATATTTTTTCCATGGAATAGAAAGTAACCAATCCAGATAATTTCTTACTACAGAAGACTCAGCTGAAGTTGGACCCATACCTTTAAGTTTTTTTAATTCAGATTTAGCTTTAATTTTTGCTTCTTTAGAAAGTTTAATTTTACTTATTCTCTCTTCAAATTCAGTGATTTCATCTTTACCTTCATCCTCTTCGGCTAATTCTTTTTGAATTGCTTTCATTTGCTCATTTAAGTAATATTCTTTTTGAGTTTTTTCCATAGAATGTTTTACTCTTGTTCTAATTTTCTTTTCCGCCTTTATAACAGACAGATCATTTTCAATAAATCCTAGTACTTTTTCAATTCTTATAGCAGAGGATAGTTGTTCTAATAAAGTCTGTTTTTCAAACAAAGTAATGTTAAGATGTGCAGATATTATATCAGACATTTTTGAAATATTATTTATATCAATTAATGTATTTAAAGCGTCAGTAGGAATTTTTTTATTCAACTTTGTATATGCTTCAAATTGTTCCACTGCAGTTCTTAATAAAGCTTTTTCTTCAATCGGGTCTATTACTACTTTATCTAATATAGCAGTGTAATTAGCCTGTATATATTCATCTTTTATTTTAAAATTTTTTATTGATACTCTCTGCTCACCTTCTATCAAAACTTTTACTGTGCTATCAGGCAATCTTAATAATTGTAATATTTTACCTAAAGTGCCTACATTATATAAATCTTTAGATTCAGGATCATCTAGAGAAGAATTCTTTTGTGTTACCAAAATTATTTTTTTATTCTCATTCATTGCTGTCTCTAATGCTTTAACAGACTTCTCTCTACCAACAAATAAAGGAGCAATCATACTAGGAAAAACAACTATATCTCTGAGAGGTATAAGTGGTAATAAATTCATATCATCTTGATTATCCATAAAATGTAACTCCAAGTAATTAAAGGTTAATTTATATTATATACTAAATGTTGTGTATCTTAGAATAAATTTCAAGTCTAAAGTTAAAGTTATATTCCTGTTGATTTAATTTTTTGAGACACTTTAGTATATATAACCAAAGGATTTTTATCATCATTAATAACTGCTTTATTAATTATAACTTCTTCAACATTAGCTAATTTTGGCAAATCAAACATTGTGTCTATTAAAGTGCTTTCTAAAATTGATCTAAGTCCTCTTGCTCCAGTTTCTCTCAATAAAGCTCTATCTGCTATTGCCTCCAATGCATCTTGAGTAAAAGTCAATTTCACACTTTCCATATCAAACATTTTTTCATATTGTTTTATAAGAGCATTCTTAGGTTCTGTTAAAATATTAATTAATGCACTCTTATTTAAATCTTCAAGCGTAGCTATTATAGGTAAACGTCCGATAAACTCAGGGATTAATCCATACTGCAATAAATCTTGGGGTTCTAAACTTAAAAGAAGTTCTTCGTTTCTTTTATTATCTAATATTGGTAGTTCCGCACTAAAACCAATTGAACTTGCAGACCCTCTTTTAGCTATTATTTTTTCTAAGCCACCAAATGCACCAGCGCATACAAATAAGATATTAGTCGTATCAACTTGTAGAAAATCTTGTTGCGGGTGCTTTCTTCCTCCTTGTGGTGGTACACTTGCAATAGTTCCTTCCATAATTTTTAATAATGCTTGTTGAACCCCTTCTCCACTTACATCTCTAGTAATCGATGGGTTATCTGACTTTCTACTAATTTTGTCTATTTCATCTATATATACAATACCTCTTTGAGCCTTCTCAACATCATAGTCAGAAGCTTGAAGCAATTTTAAAATTATATTCTCAACATCTTCACCTACATATCCTGCTTCAGTTAAACTCGTCGCATCAGCCATTGTAAAAGGGACATCCAAAAATCTAGCTAAAGTTTGAGCCAGGAGAGTTTTACCACTTCCAGTTGAACCTATTAATAAAATATTAGATTTTGCCAATTCCACATCATTTGAGCTAGGTTTATGGTTTAATCTTTTATAATGATTATATACAGCTACAGATAATACTTTCTTTGCTAAAGCCTGTCCTATAACATATGTATCTAAAAAATCAAATATCTCTGATGGATTAGGAACACTCTTAGATGATTTTAATAAAGATGTGTTACTTTCTTCTTTTATAATATCTGTACATAATTCTACACATTCATCACAAATAAATACTGTAGGGCCAGCAATTAATTTTCTTACTTCATGCTGACTTTTACCACAAAAAGAGCAAAATAATTTATCTTTATCTTCTTTATCAATATCTGTCATTTAACATACCAAAAATTCTATTTTAATAATTATCCTAATCTTATAACTATCTTTTTTCAACAATTTCGTCTATTAAACCTAACTTTTTAGCTTCAGTTGGATTTAGAAATTTATCTCTATCTAATATTTCAGTAATCTTTTTTACAGTTTGCCCCGTATGTTTACTGTAAATAGTATTTAAACGATTTTTTAAGTCTAAAATTTCTTTAGCGTGTATTTCTATATCTGTAGCTTGCCCTTGGAATCCACCTGAAGGCTGATGAACCATTATTCTGGAATTAGGTAAGGCAAATCTTTGTCCTTTTTCACCTGCAGATAATAAAAGTGACCCCATTGAAGCAGCCTGTCCCACACACATAGTAGACACTGCTGGTTTAATATATTGCATAGTATCATATATTGCCAGACCAGAAGAAACTATACCCCCTGGAGAATTAATATATATTGATATAGATTTATCTGGGTTTTCTGCTTCTAAAAATAGTAACTGAGCAATTATTACAGTCGCCATTTCATCGTGAAATCCCCCTGTAATAAATATGATGCGTTCTTTTAATAGCCTTGAAAAAATATCATAGGCTCTTTCACCTCTTCCAGATTGTTCTACCACCATGGGTATTAGAGAACTCATTTTTATATCCTTGTTTTTATCTATAATCATATCATACCTCCCCTAACATATTTTATTTCTTAGCTTTTGCCTTAGGATTAGTTTTTATAATTTTCTTAGTTACAACTTTTTTAGTCTTAGCCTTACTAGAAGGTTTAGTAGTTGGATCAGGTATAACATTATCCTCAAATAATTTATCCGCTGAAACTTTAATATCTTTTATAGAACATTTACTAATAATATGGTCTACAACTTTTTCTTCAAAAATAGGAGCTCTGATTGCATTAGCTGCTTCTGGATTTTTTTGATAAAATTCTAGCATCTTGTTTTCCTCACCTGGATATTTTCTAGCTTCTTGCATAACAGCAGCTTTAATTTCATCCTCCGTTACAGTAATTTTATTGACATCTCCTATTTTAGCCATAAGCAAGCCTAATCTAACTCTTCTCTCAGCTATCTCATTATATTCTTTCTTTAAAACAGAATCTTTTTTTCCTTTATCAATATCATCAATTACTCCAGCTTTTCTATCTTGTTCAAACCTATCCCAAATAACCTTACTTTCATTTTCTAACATTTTATTAGGTATTTCAAAAGAATATTGCTTAGATAGTTTATCTAATAAATCTCTTTTAATTCTGTTTCTAGAAGTATTTTTATAGTTAATTTCTATCTGACTTTTAACTGCAGCTTTTAATGCTTTTAAATCTGGTAAACCCATTCGTGTTGCTAATTCTTCATTTATCTTGGCTTTCTCTGCCTCTAATATATCTTTTATTACTACTTCAAATTTAGCAGGTTTTCCAGAAAGCTCAGCTTTTTGATATTTTTTAGGAAAATTTACTTCAACATTTTTCTTATCATTAATATTTAATCCTATTAATTGGTCTTCAAATCCAGGTATCATTTGCCCTGAACCTAACTCTAATCTGTGATTTTCTGCACTACCTCCTTCAAATATCTTACCCTCCAAATAACCTTTAAAATCAATTAAAACAGAATCACCAATTTTTGACTTGCGTTTCTTTTTAAGTGGTGTGTATGATTTTTGATTGCTTGCAATATCTTCTAAAGCTTTGTTTATATCACCTGCTTCAACATCTGCTACTAAGCGATCAAATTTAAGCTTAGAAAAATCTTCTACTTTTATTTCTGGCATTACTTCTATGTTAACAGTAAATTTGACATCATTACCATCTAAAGGTTTCCCTTCAAAATCCACTTTTGGTTGCATAGCTGGTTTAATTTTTTTATCTGTAAAGAGTTTCCTCATACTGTCAGAAACTTGTTTTTCTACAATTTCACCTGAAACTTGTGTTCCAAAACGACTCTTAACTATAGCCATAGGAACTTTACCAGGTCTAAACCCATCTATCTTGGCTGTAGCAGCTACTTCGGTTAATCTCGCTTCAATAGCTTTATTTATAGTATCTGAAGGTATTACTATCTTATATGATTTATTTAATCCTTCATTTTTTAATTCAGTTACCTTCATAATTATTCCCTAGTATATGGTGCGGATGAAGGGACTTGAACCCCCACGCCTTACGGCACTAGAACCTAAATCTAGCGTGTCTGCCAATTTCACCACATCCGCATGTAATAAATTGATAGTTATAAAAATAGTTTTATATATTATCTTATGTAATCTAGCTACACTTTAATGAAAATAATATTATAATTAATATGTGAATATTACAATACTTGTGCACATGCATCTACTATTGCATCTGCATCTATTGAATAATTATGGAATAAGTCTTTTAAATTTCCAGATTGTCCAAACTCATCAACACCTAGCGAAATAGTTTTTTTACCCACCGCTCCTCCTACCCAAGTCAAGGATGAAGAATGTGCATCCATAATAGACACAATAACACTATTTTTTTCAGTATCCGTAAATAATTCTTCAATACGTGATACTATTTTAATACCCTTAGATCGTTCTTTTTGAGATGCTCTCCAGTTTTTGTATAGTCTATCAGATGAAGTAATAGACAATATAGAAATATTAAGATCATCTTCTTGAAGGATTTTTACAGCCTCAAATACCTCTGTGGCCATAACTCCAGAAAAAATAATAGTAATATTACTTTTATTTTTAGGTTTTTCTAACCAGTAACCACCTGATAATATTTGTTCTTCTAAATCTTTATTAACTTGTCTTTTAATCTGTGAAATATTTCTAGTAGATAACCTTAGATAAACAGAACTACCTTCTGTATCTTGCATATAGGAAAAAGCATACCTTAAAATTACTTCTAGTTCATCTGCATAAGTAGGTTCAAACATTAAAAGATTGGGCTGTCCAATACCAATTAAAGGAGTAATAATAGACTGATGAGCTCCACCCTCAGGACCTAAGGATATACCTGATGGAGTTGCAACCAATAAAAACCTTGCATCTTGATAAACGGCATAATTTAAGGCATCAAGTCCACGCGAAATAAATGTGTCATAAATCGTTCCAATTGGTATTAATGAGCTTCCAAACATTCTATCTGATAAACCAGCAGCGCCTAAAGCTAAAAATAAATTATTCTCAGCTATACCCAATTCAAAATGCTGTCCCTTAGGGGAAACGTGCCATTTTTGTGCTGAAATTACTTTTTCATTATGAAAAACATCTACTTTATGTTCTCTATTATAAATTTGCTTTTGATTTACCCATCCTCCTAGACTAGTCGAAACTGTTACATCTGGAGAAAACGTTACTATTTTTTTACTTAAATCAGATTCTTCTTTACCTATTTCATTTAAGATCCTTCCAAATACTTCTTGAGTATTAGAATTTTCTGCATTTTTATAAACAAGTTTGTCAGGTATAGCTATTTTATTGTCATTATAAAATCTCTTATTACCTTTATAAAAAGGAGTTTTTGATAAAAATTCTAATATTAAGTCTTTTGAGGAATTTAAACCTGAAAAATACTCCCATTCCTCGCCATCATTTATATTTAAACTCTTTTTATAGCTTCTTATTTGGTCGTTATTCATTAAACCAGCATGATTATCTTTATGACCAGCCAATGGTAATCCAAAACCTTTAATGGTATAAGCAATAAAGCAAGTAGGAGTATCATCTGTATCAGCCTCAATAAATGCTTCTAATACTGCCTCGACATCATTACCCGCAAGATTAGACATAGTTTCATTTAATTCTTCATCACTAAGAGATTCAACAATATTTATTGAATCTTTATGTTTTTTTAAATCTTTCATTAAATGTTCACGCCATCCTTTACTACCCATATAAGAAAGCGCTGAGTATAAATCATTAGGACATTTATCTATCCAATTTAAAATTTTATTTCCACCTTTAATCTTAGATAATTTTTGTAACTTTTTGCCATATTTTAGAGTAATAACTCTCCAACCCATTGAAGCAAATAATTCATCAATTTTTAAATGCAGTTTATCAGCTACTACAGCATCTAAAGACTGCCTGTTATAGTCAATTACCCACCAACAATTTCTAACATTTTGTTTAGCTCCCTCTAATAGAGCTTCATAAATATTTCCTTCATCTAATTCAGCATCACCAAGTAATGCCACCATTTTTCCAGATTTAAAATCTTTTTGAATAAAATCATGTTGAGTTATATAATCCTGAATTAAAGAACCAAATATTGTTATTGCACCTCCTAGCCCTACAGAGCCAGTAGAATAATCAACATCGTCTGTATCTTTAGTTCTTGATGGATAGGATTGAGCTCCACCAAAAGCTCTAAAATTTTCTAATTTATCTTTTGATTGATTCCCTAACAAGTATTGTATGGAATGAAAAACTGGTGCTGCATGAGGCTTAACTGCAACTCTATCTTCAGATTTTAAAATTTTAAAATATAATGCCACCATAATAGAAATTATTGAAGCTGATGATGCTTGGTGCCCACCAACCTTTATCCCATCCAAGGATGGTCTAATATGATTTGCATTATGAATCATCCAGGCAGAAAGCCATGAAACTTTTTTTTCAATATCTTTTAAGATTATCAAATCTTTAACAGAAAGTTTTTGTGAATTAGAAATTTGTGATAATTTATTATTCTTCATTAAAACCTCAGATTTTGTATATAATCCCATATAATACAAATAATTAATAATTATTAAATTGCAAATATAGCTAAAAATGGTATTAATAAAGCAATAAAATAATAGTAATTAATATCTTATTAACATAAAATTGTGAAACAATGGATTATATTGAATATAAAATACTTTCTACTTTACAAAAAAATGCACGTTTAACTAATCTTGAATTAGCTAAACAAGTTGGTCTTTCAGCGTCCCCATGTTTAAGAAGAGTAAAAGCTTTAGAGAATACTGGTATAATATCTGGATATTCCGCTATTATAGATCAAAACAAAGTGGATTTATCAGTCAATGTTTTTGTTCAGGTATCTCTTGAAAGACAATCTGAGGAGGGGTTAGAAGTCTTTGAAGAAAAAATAATAGAATACAATGAAGTAATGGAAGCCTACTTAATGACTGGTGAAGCTGATTATTTACTAAGAATAGTTGTTAAAGATTTACAAACGTATGAAAAATTTTTAAAAGAAAATTTAACTAGGATACCTGGTATATCTAGTATTAGATCGTATTTTTCATTAAAACAAGTAACAAGAAAATATAACTTACCGATTATTAATCCAAAAAAAATATGAAAATAAAAGATGAAGATAACGGATAAATCAGAATTCCAAAATATAGTAAACAAATCAAATGCTATTGCTATAGAAAAGTCATTTACAAATAGTTTTAATTTAATGTTAGAAGCAGGAAAATTATTAGCACAAAATATACACTCATCATATTCAAAACGTAAAACCTTGATATTATGTGGCATTGGAGGAAATGGAGGGGATGGATTTATAACAGCACAAGAGTTAGCAAATAAAGGTTGGGAGATTGATGTAATAATAATCGGGGATGAAGGTAAAATTAAGGGAGATGCATTAAAAGCATTAAATAAATTAAATCTAAAAATCTCAAATTTTAAAAATATAAATCTAGATAAAATTGAATTATTTATAGATGGTATTTATGGAATAGGTTTATCAAGGAATATTAATAAAAAAGAATGTAAAATTTTAAATATAATAGACAAACACCCTGCCCCTATAGTTGCAATAGATATACCTAGTGGTATAGACTGTAATACAGGAAAAATTTTAGGATACGCGCCAAATTGTGACTTAACTATTACGTTTTCAACTTTAAAATTTGGGCATATTCTTATACCTGGCGCAGAAAAAATTAATGATATAAAAGTTATAGATATAGGTATATCTAAAATTTTTCTTAATAAATTAGAACCAAAAATAAAGATAAATAATAAAAATCAATGGCTTAATAAAATTAATTGGCCAAAAATTAATGATCATAAATATAGCCGAGGCTATAGTTTAATTATAGGTGGTCCAAAAAATATGACTGGGGCTTCAAGATTAGCTGCAGTATCTGCACAAAGAGCAGGAAGCGGGATAGTTTGTTTAGCGTCTGAAAAAGAAGCCGAAGAAATATATTTTATCTCTCTTACTTCACAATTAGTAAAAACTTATAAAAACATAAAAGAATATAATACAATTGTTAATGAAACTAGAATTAATTCTATAGTGATTGGTCCCGGACTGAGCATAAATAACAAATCTATTATAAAGATTAAATCTGCACTTAAAACTAATAAAAGAATTGTGTTAGATGCGGGTGCAATATCTTGTTTTAAAGGTAAATTAGACATCTTTAGAACTATACTATCTGGCAAAGACGTAATCATAACTCCACATGAAGGAGAGCTTAAATCTATATTACCTAATCTTTCAGGAAACTTAATTAGCAAAGCTATTCAAGCAGCTAAAATATTAGACACCATCGTCGTGCTAAAAGGAGCTACAACAATTATTGCATCTCCAAATAACAAAGCTCTTGTTAATCCTGCTGGTGCGAAATGGCTATCTACAGCGGGAAGTGGTGATGTCTTGGCAGGAATTATAGGAGGTTTGTTATCGAATAAAATGGAAACATATTATGCTGCCGCATATGGGGTCTGGTTACATTCTGAAGCAGGGAAGTATTTAGGTCCAGGTATGATAGCAGAAGACATTCCTAAAAACTTAACAAAAATATTAAAAAAACTAATAAAAACAAAATCTTAATAAAATAAATTAATCTTAATACTAAAATTCTATTTGCAACCTAATACCCATTACATTAAAGTCTTCGCTTAATGGTCCTGAAGAGTCAGTATGAATAATATTAAGCATTGTTTTAGTAAAAGTAGTCATATACCAATTTAAGCCTAATGAATAAGAGGAAGCTTCACCACCATTAATTTCAGCATCATTTAAATCTATTGTACTTGCTCTAAGTGCTACTTCCCAGGCTCCAATGCCACCTTCCATAATAGACAATTTAGGTTTTAAACGCCAAAATTGTGCAAAATAAGCATTATAGTTACGAACATCATCAGTTAGCATATAACCACCTTGAACATAACCTCCTGAAAACTGAGCATCTGTATTAGTTTTTCTATTTACACCTAATATACCCCATTCAGTTTGGAAAGATATTGCTCCTTTAACAGTAGCAAACTCATATCCAGCATAATAATAGGTATCAAGGTCTGTAATTACTCCAGTATCTAAAATATAATCGCCACTTAGACTGCTCTCTCCTTTACTTCTAAATCTTAAGGTTGAATCTCTTAGACCATTTGTAAACGTATTACTATTATTAGCTGTTCTAAAGTAACCAGTTACTCCCATATGCATAGCCTCATTTCTCAGCTTAATAGGTTGCCATATAAATCGACCATGAACACCCATGCCTTCATCATCCGTGCTAGCATTTTTATAAGGTTCGCCGTATAAACCAAAACGCATATAATACTCTTTGCCCCTATAGGTTGCGGCTACTCCCATAGCAGGCGATCCTGCACCATAAATAAATGTAGATTGTGGCATCGCAGCTTCCATAAATTGTCTTTGTGAAGAAAAATTAGAAGTATCTAATCCTACAGAATTTCCAAAAAGGCCCGCAAATATCCACCAAGGTTTAAACCCCCTATATATTGCCATTGCTGCTCTCAGGGCATCGTGCGGATTGTCTCCTGAATCAGCATAATCATATGATAAAAACCATATCCAATCTTTTTCTGACACTCCAGCTGCAGTTAACCCGGCCCTTCTTACTATAAAACCATCAGATAAATCATTATTTGTATTATAATTTGGTTCTTGATTATAAATAGCACCATCTAGCTGAATTAATCCCATAAGTCCTAAAGAGTATTTTCCATCAGGTGATCTAAGTTGCGGTAAAGGGCCAAAAAATGCTGTCTCAGGATTATATATTTTACCTTTTGCAGCTACCATATCTCCCTCTTCTATAACAGAGGCATCATTATCTTGTTTCTTTAAGACTTCAGCATTATCAATCACATTAATTTTATCTTCAGATACACCTTTTTGAAGATTTTTAATTAAAATTTCTAGTTCATCTATTCTTTTAGATTGATCATTTATAATATTTTGTTGAGCATTGATCTGTTCTTGTAAAGACCCTTCATCTGCTATGGCTATGTTATTTAGTAACAAAAATACAAGACTTAGAATTAAAATATTATTTTTCATATATACCTCTATATTTAAAAACATTTTATTCCATACAGTATAAAAATATTTTAATCAAGTTATACTCTTTGGTTATTTATTAATTTTTATATCATTTTACATATATACACAATTAGCTATATAACATAACAGATATGTAGCTATAGTAAAAAACTATATTAATTATTGCAAATTCCTATAATAAACATTATATTAATAACTAATAAATAATACTTTAAGGAAAAGTTATTGAAAATAATTATAATATTAACCATCATTATTAATTTTATTATTATTAATAATACAGTTGCTCAAGAAGATTTAGGGGAGATTGAAGTAATTGGAATATCTCCTTTACCAGGAATAGAAATAGAAAGAAATAGAATACCAAATACTAGCCAATCTCTTAAAAGCCAGGATATTGCAACATCTTTATCAAGTACATTTGCAGACTTAATGGGTGAAAAATTATCTGGTGTTACCGTAAAAGATGTACAGAATAGCCCCTTCCAAAAAAACCTGGATTACAGAGGGTTTACTGCCTCCCCGTTATTAGGAGAATCGCAAGGATTAGCAGTATATTTAAATGGGACAAGAATAAATGAAGGTTTCGGTGATACATTACAATGGGAACTTATTCCTGAAAATGCTATTAAAAATATAGATTTAATGAGTTCTAACCCAGTGTTTGGATTAAATGCGCTAGGAGGATCATTAGCTCTAACTACAAAAAAAGGAATAGATTATATTAACAAAGAATCTATGACTAATAATTTGGAAGCAGGAAGTTTTGATGCATTAACTGGAAACTTTGAACTAGGTGTAGGCACTCAAAATACTGGTTTATATATTGCTGTAGAGAAAGCATATGATGGGGGTTGGAGAGATCATAGTGCAGGAGACATAAAAAGACTATTCATGAATTATGGTATAATTAATAATGATTTTGATCTTGATTTTACCTTTATGAATGCGAATACAAAATTGAATGGCAATGGAGTTACTCCTACCGAACTCCTAAATGTAAGAAGAGAGTCGGTTTTTACTTGGCCAGATTATACAGCTAATAAAGTGTATCTAGCTTCATCAAGCGGTAACTTTTATTTACAAAACGACTCTGTACTTAATACATCAATCTATTATCGAAGATTAATCAGAGACACCCTCAATGCTGACGAATTAGATGCAGAAGCTTGTGATGAGGATAATGATAATGGACATCAGGCTCAACTTATGTCTGATTTTGGATTAGCCAGCTCTCCGCTATGTGGAGATGACAACAAATCTGGTGATTATGGAATATTAATAGACCAGTACGGAAAAGCAATAGCTTCAGATGATAATATTAGAAAATATGGATTAGTTAATAGATCTTCAACCATGACTGTTACTTGGGGAGGATCTCTTCAATATAATATAAATAAAAATATATATAATAATGATCATAATTTATTAGTCGGTACTTCTATCGATAAAACAAGAACTGCTTTCCATTCACGCGGAGAATTAGGACTACTTACAAATAATAGAACTGTTACTAATTTATTAAATTCTGATGAGGGGTTTATAACATTAGAAGCAGAGCAAGAACATACAGGTGCTAATGGAGGAAAAGAAGATGATACTAAAAGAGGAGACGTAGGAAACGCTCAATTAGCATCAAAAGTGGATTATTATGGTCTTTATGTAAATGATACCATAAGATTAGACGATCAAATGGATTTAACTTTATCTTCTAGAGCAAATTTAGCCTATCTAAAATTATATGATCACTTAAAAACTTCATTTACCAGAACGGAAACTATAACTGGAAGCCATAGATATTTTAGAATTAACCCTTCAATTGGGCTAACTTACAAATACGACCCAAATATTGCATTACGTGTAAGTTATAAGGAAGCTAATCGAACCCCTGCACCAGTAGAATTATCTTGCGCATCTCCAACAGCACCATGCAGACTTCCAAATTCCTTTGTTGCCGACCCACCATTAGAACAGGTCGTTACAAAAGGTATAGAAGTTGGAGCAAGAGGTAAATTAAATAATCATCAATGGGAAATTACAGCATACAGGTTTATAAATGATGATGATATAATATTTGTAAGTACTGGCACAGGAGTATCTTCAGGATATTTTAAAAATTTTGGAGAAACCAAAAGGCAAGGAATAGAATTAAATCTTAATTCCAAATATAAAAATACATTAGGGAATTTAAACTTATTCTCTAATTATTCATTATTAAGTGCTACATATGAAGTTAATCATACATTACCTGCTGCTAATCATCCAGCAGGATCTAATGATGTTGAAAAAGGAGACACTATTCCTGGTATGCCAAAGCATACCTTTAAAGCAGGAATAAATCAGAATTTTTTATCTAATTTTAATAGTGGGATAAATATGATTTATTCTTCTGGGGTATTTCTAAGAGGTGATGAATCTAATCAATTAAAAAAAACTAATCCCTATTTAGTATTTAACGCCACAAGTTCATGGAACCCTTTAGAAAATTTTGAAATATTTGCTAGGGTAGATAATATCTTAAATTCAAAATACGAAACTATGGGAGTACTTGGTGAAGCTAGCGCATCTGAAGTAAACGTTCCTATTTCTGAACTAGGAGACACAGGAAGCGGGACAGCTATAGGTCCTTTAGACCCAAGATTCTTATCACCCGGATCACCATTAGGTATATTTGTTGGTATAAGAGTTAAATGGTAGCAATTATAATTAAGGAGAAATTATGGATAACTCTATAGAAATAGAACAAGGTATTGACTTATTAAAGTTAATATTAAAGGGCGGGCCTGTCATGATTATTCTTTTAATCATGTCAATAATATCTTTAGCTATAATACTACTTAAGATATATCAATTCTTTAAGTCTGACATATATAATAGCAATAAAGTTATTCCCGTTTTTAAGCTACTTAAAGACAATAAAATAGTACAGGCACAAGAATTACTTAACACTATAATTCATCCTTCATCAGAAATTATTTTAAGCATAATAGACAATAAACAGCTAAGTAATGAAGATAGAGAAAATGAAGTTAGTATTATTGGTGAAAAGCAAATAAGAAACCTAGAATTTTTATTAAAACCTCTTGAATTAATAGCAAATATTGCCCCATTATTAGGTCTTTTAGGCACTGTAATTGGAATGATTACTGCATTTTCAAAATTAGAAAATGCTGGAAGCAAAGTTGATCCGGCAATATTAGCTGGTGGTATTTGGGAGGCGTTATTAACTACTGCATTCGGTCTAATTGTAGCTATTCCAGCTTTAGGCGCGTTTTATTGGTTAGATGGTAAAGTTGACAAAGTAAGAGAAGATATGCGTCATGCAGCTATTAAGACAAATATTATTATTAAAAATTTAAAATAAACTTATGAAACTATTTTCTAAAGAAAAAAAAAATATTGAAATAAATGTAGCTCCATTAATTGATGTAGTGTTTCTTCTATTAATATTTTTTATGCTTGCTAGTGAATTTACTGATTTTGAAACAATTGATATGATTTCTCCAAACCAAAGCAGCAAAGATATTCCTAAAACAAATTTACCGATAATTGTAAACCTATCTAAAGATGGAGTTATTACTATAGATAATAAAGAAGTAAACTTAAATAACTTAGCTCAAACAGTTGAAAAAAAATTAAATAATAAAAAAGAAAATAAAATTGTTATTTCTACACCAAATGAAACCAAAATTAATATTTTAATTAAAATTGTGGATAGAATTAGAAGCTTAGGTATAGAAAATATTGCTTTAATGACAAAAGATACAAAATGAATATTTTTCATAAACCAATTAAAAAAAGAAGGTTTCCTAATTTAGTTCCCTTAATAAATATAGTATTTTTACTTCTAATATTTTTTATGCTTTCAGGAACTTTTTCTATAAAAGATTTATTTGAAGTAACTCCTCCTATATCTAATACAAGTGCTAGTGCAGAAGCTCCAGAAATAGTAATTTTAATATCAAAAGAAAACAAAATAGCTTTAGATAATAAGACTATTTCTATTAATGAATTAGAAATAATTTTATCTAAACAATTGGAAATAAAAAACATAGAAGAAGTATTAATCAAAGCTGATGGCAATGCTGAATCAGGCATTCTATCCCAAGTTATAAAACATATCAGAAATGCTGGGATCAAAAGAGCCGCAATAGTTACTCAAAGCAAAGATAAAAAATAATTATGACGACTATTACCCCCTATTATATAAATAATAAAATTATTATAATATCTATTATTATAGCTGTAATCTTGCACGGTATTTTAATTCCTTTTAGTAAATTTATTAGTGTAAATGAAACTGAAGAGATAGAACCTAAAATTATTTTAGAGCTAATAAATGATGTAGTAGAAGAAACACAACCTATAAGGAATAAGATACAACTTCCTAAAATAGTAAAACCTCAGGAAATTATTAAACCACCTGTAATCGAGCCCCCAAAAGAAATAAAGTTAGAACCAATTAAGAATAATATAGTACCTAATAATGACCCTACAGAATTGAATATACCTAAAGATTTAAAGCCAATAACTAATAATAAAATAGATATTCCAAAACCTATAAAAAACAATAATCCAGATTTATATATTTCAGAAATAGCAAAAATAACAAAACCTAATACAATAGAAAAAAAAATAAAACCTATAAAAACAAAAATTATGGCCAAATTACCAGAAGAAAAAGTACTTATTGATAACATTAAAAATGTAGTTCCTCAAATTCAAAATTTGACTATAAAACCCATAAAAAAGAAAAAAGTAATAAATGAACAACGTAAAGAAGTAGGGAATAATCTTACTTCAACTGAGATATCAGATTTAAATAACTATAAAAATAAAATAAGGAAGATTATTCAATCATTCGCTATTAATAATTACCCTAAAAAGGAAAAAAGAAGAAAAATTGAAGGTAAAGTACATATAATTTTTAAGCTACGTAAAGATGGCAGTCTAGAATTCGTAAAAAGTGGCCCTGATACAAATGCATCTGATGCATTAATTAAATCAGCAATAGAATCTGTCAAAAAAAGTGCCCCTTTTGAAAAAATAACTTTATTAGAACAAAAAAATGAATTTTCCATAACTATTATATATAAAATTAATAGATAACCAAAGATTATAACTTGATTAAAATATTTTTATACTGTATGGAATAAAACATTTATTATTTAATGTGTGATCATCATGAAAGTTAAAGTTTTAATTTTAAGTTTACTATTTATTTTTATAAACAGTATAGCTATAGCTGAAGTAACTGAAGATATGAAAAGAAGAGCTAAAGAAGCTGGTGTAATAATAGAGAGAGATCACGACATAAAAAGAGTTTACTTATCTAATGATATATTAGCACGCGATACACATATGAATATGCAAGTAGCATTTAGATATGCCCAAATAAACGATCAAAAGAAAGCTGCAGAATTAACATTAATATCTGCAAATAGAGGCCTTGATTCAGCACAAATATCCATTGGAAAGATGTATGTACATGGAATGGGTGTAGAACCAAATATAATTGAGGCATACAAATTCTTCAAATTATCTGAGGATGAAACATCAAAAAACTTATATTTAAAAGTGCTTAGAGAAAAAATGACTCAAGAACAAATTGAAGAAGCAGAAAATTTAGTAAAAAATTTTGAAGCAACATACAAATAATTTCTCGTATAAAATGTAAGAAAACTACCTAAATTTTAATAAAGGAAACAATAATGTCTGATATGATGAATGTAAATGTAAAAAACGCTATTATATCTAGAAGATCAGTAAGAAAATTCTTACCAAAAAAAATTAGTAAAGAAATAATAAAAGATATTTTAAATGTAGCAGCTAGAGCACCAAGTGGAACAAACATTCAACCATGGAATGTTCATGTGCTAACAGGTGAGGCTAGAAATAGACTATGTAATAAAGCTAGTTCAGCTTTTTTAGATCCTAAAATTGATAAAAAAAATGATCGTATTCACTATATGGAAAAATTTAGAGATCCTTATATATCCAGGAGAAGAAAAATTGGATGGGATTTATACGAACTATTAGATATAAAAAAAGGGGATTACGAAAAAACAAAGGCATTTCACGTCCAAAATTTTAATTTTTTTGATGCGCCTGTTGGATTACTATTTACCATAGAAAAAGATTTGGGCTGGATGAGCTGGTTAGATTATGGAATGTTTATACAAAATATTTGCGTTGCAGCAAGAGGCTATGACTTAGATACTTGTCCTCAAGCTGCCTGGGGGCAAATGCATAATATTTTATCTCCACTATTAAACCTTCAAGATAATCATATTATACATTGTGGTATGAGTTTAGGTTGGGAAGATAAAACTGCTGAAGTAAATAAATTAATAACAGTTAGAGAAAATTTAGATAATTTTACGACATTTCATAAAAAATAATTATTTATTAGCTTGATTCAATCAATATTTTTTTCTTCAACCATTGCATTTAAAAATATAACCAATAGATATTTATGCTGTATCAAATCCCTTATTAATTAAATATATTACAGATATTAGTTATTAAAATATTTGCAACGTTTTCTATAAAATAGTTATTATACAATAAAGTGAAAATAAGTTGTCAGGGGAAAAATTTATGCCATATAAAAATATATCAGAAAAAGTACATAATGCTATCCACACAATTAGTTTAAATAGACCAGAGAAAAAATCAATGCATAAAGCCTCTAATAATACTGAAGTAAAAGTTATTATATTAACTGGCACAGGAAGAGGTTTTTGTGCCGGTGCTGATATGGATAGTCTAAATACAATTAATGCAGATGAACGAGAAGATAAAAATTTTGAATCTCCATATTCAGCATTTGATAGCGCTTGGCCTTTAGATTTTCAAAGAGCCCAAACTTGGTTTCCTAGTGTACCTAAACCTATAATTGCGGCAATTAATGGCCCAGCAGCAGGGCTTGGTTTAATATTATCAATGTGGTGTGATATAAGGTTTGCATCTAAATCTGCAATTTTTTCAACAGCATTTAGTAAAAGAGGTTTAATCGCTGAACACGGTATGAGTTGGCTTTTACCAAGATTAGTTGGTATGGGGCATGCAATGGACATGACATTATCAGCAAGAAAAATAAGTGCAGAAGAAGCAGAAAAAATAGGATTTGTTAATAAAACATTTCCTGATGAAACATTTTTAAAAGATGTCTATAACTATGCAGAGACCCTTGCCAATGAGGTTTCTCCTAGATCTATGAAAGTTATGAAAAGACAATTATGGCAGAGTTTACTTCAAGGTTTAGATGAGGCCGTAACAATAGCAGATAATGATATGGTTGAAAGTTTCTCTAGTGAAGATTTTAAAGAAGGTGTAGCACACTTTATTGAAAAAAGAACACCTAATTTTTCTGGAAAATAAGTAAAAATATGAGGATTATATTATGAATGATTTAAAAAATAAAGTAGTTCTGATTACAGGAGCAAGTACTGGCATAGGAGCAGCTACGGCCATAGGATTTGGTAAAAAAGGCTCAAAAGTAATAGTTAATTATAATAATTCTGAAGACAAAGCTAACCAAGTTGTAAATACAATAAAAGAACTAGGTAGTGAAGCCTATGCCGTGCAGGGAGATGCAAGTAAAGAAAAAGATATGAAAAAATTAATAAATTCAACAATATCACACTTTGGAGAATTAAATATCTTAATTAACAATGCTGGTGGCATGATTAAGCGAGCAAAAATAGAAGAAATTAATGAAAATTTGTTTAATGATGTTTTTAATTTAAATTGCTTATCTGTAATGTTAGGAACAAAAATGGCTGCTAAGATATTTCGTAAGCAAGGTAAAGGAGGATGTATTATAAACACATCCTCCATTGCCGCAAGAATTGGAGGAAGCATGGGAGCTGTTTTTTATTCTTCTTCAAAAGCATGGGTTAGCACGTTTACAAGAGGTATGGCTAGAGAATTACTTAGTGATAATATTCGCGTAAATGCTATAGCACCTGGAATTATAGATACGCCTTTTCATGAACAATTCTCTCCTCCTGATATTTTGCAAGGAATGATTAATTCTATTCCCATGGGAAGAATGGGAACTTCTGAAGAATTAGCAGGCACTTATTTGTTTTTATCTTCTGAAGAATTAAGTTCTTATATAACCGGCCAAGTAATAGAAGTAAATGGTGGACAATTAATGCCTTAAATATTGATATAAAATAGGATTACACAACATGTCATTAAAAATTAGTGTTATTTATGGTTCTACTAGAGATGGTAGGCAAGGAATAAAATTTGCAAAATATATACAGAATGAACTTTCCAACAGGGGGAATAATGCAATACTCATAGACCCTATGAATATTAGTATAGAAACCTTAACCAAACGGTATATAGATTATAATAAAGGTTCTGCACCTATTGAACTAGAAAAAATGCATCAAGAATTAGATTCATCAGATGCATTTGTAATAGTAAGTGCTGAATATAATCATTTTATGCCCCCTGCACTAATAAATATTTTAGATCATTTTTATTCAGAGTATCAAAGAAAGCCCTCAGCTGTTACAACATATTCAGTATCACCTTTTGGTGGAGTAAGAGTTTCGTCACCTTTAAAAGCATTTCTTGCGCAACTTGGAATGCCTCCAATTCCTGCGATGATACATGCTCCGTTTGTTAATAAAAATTTTAATGATGCCGGAGAAAGAATTTCAGAGGATAAAGAAGAACGTAATAAAGAATTTATTAGATTCTCTGAGGAATTAGAGTGGTATGCAAATGCTTTAAAAACGGCACGAAATAAATAATGAAATATTTTATAACCCTAATAAGTACAATCTTAATTTATACCAATATCAACGCATCCTTATCAGATAATAATTTACCTAAAACAATGGTATGGTCAAGCTATGATATAGGAGCCTCAGGATATACAGAGGCATCTGCTTTAGCTGAAGGCATGATGAAAAAATATGACATAAGAGTTAGACTTCAGCCTTCTGGAACATCTATAGGGCGACTTCTTTTATTAAAAAGAAAAAGAGTAAGTGTTAGTTTTCTAGGATCGGAAGCTTATTTTGCAAGTGAAGGTATACATGATTTTTCTTCTAAAAAATGGGGACCACAAGATTTACGATTAATAATAGGGAGGCCAAATACATTTGGCATAGTTGTTCCGGCAGACGCAGGAATTAATACTATTGCAGATTTAAAAGGCAAAAGAGTTGCATATGTTACAGCAAATCCATCATTGAATGTAAAAGTTTTAGCTATTATGTCTTTTGCCAACCTTACATGGAATGATGTAATTCCAGTCACCTACCCAGGCTTTGCCCCAACTATTAAAGCCCTGCAAAATGGGAGACTAGATGCAGCTGGAGCAGTGCCTACTGGTTCTGCAGTTTATGAATTAGCTGCTTCCAAAAAAGGTATTAAATGGCTAGATATGCCTGAAAGTAATATAGAAGGTTGGATTAAACTAAATAAATTAGTCCCTTTTATGAAACCACAAATTGAAACCTTAGGGGCAGGCTTAAATGAAGATAATCCTACTTACATCGGAGGATATAATTATCCAAATTTAACTGTCTATGCAGATTCAACAGAAGAAGAAATATATAATTTTATAAAAGCTTTAGATGAATCATTTAATTTTTATAAGGATATAAATGCTGTAATGCATAAATGGCGGCTAGATTTAGCCTCAGGCACTCCAGCTGAAATTCCTATTCATAAGGGGGTTATAAAATATTTAAAAGAAAAAAAACTTTGGTCGCAAGAAGATGAGGAATGGAATAATGCTAGATTAAAAAGATTAAATTTATTAAAAAATACTTGGAATAATTTTATTCAAGAAAATTCTAAACTTGATGATAAAGCTTTTAAAATAGAATGGTTAAAAGAAAGAGAATCTGTGCTTGCTAAAAATTAATAGTAATTTTAATGAAAGAATAACAATTACTCCAAAGTTTATAATTATACTATTAACCATTTTTGGGTGTTTAATTACTATCAATCAGGTTTTTAATTTTGGAATTTTTAATTTTTATCCAGTATCAAATAGCTTTTTATATCTTCTAATAGCTTTCTTTCAACCATTATCATTTTTATTATTCCCTATAAGTAAAAAATATAAAAATAAAATTTTATTTATTGATGTTGTAGCTGCAATTTCTATATTTTTTATAGGATTATATTTTTCTATTAACTCTGAAAATATTTTAAGTAATGGCTGGGATATTGATGCTCCAATATTACCTACTATTTTAAGTTTTATATTAATTATTTTATCCTTAGAATCATTGAGAAGAACTGGTGGAAAATTTATATTTTATATAGCAATATTTTTTACGTTATATCCTATTTTTGCTGACCACATGCCAGGAGCTTTATGGGGAAATATGTATAGTATTACAGAAGCTGCAAGAGCACATAGCATGGGATTAGACAGTTTAATTGGAATACCTATGAGGGTAGCAGGAAGCTTATTAATAGGATTTTTAATATATGGTATAATTCTTGCCGAAACGGGCGGTGGTAAATTTTTTATAAATATTGCAGAATCTTTAATGGGTAAATATAGAGGAGGGCCTGCAAAAGTTGCTGTATTAGCTTCTGGATTTTTTGGTATGTTATCAGGAAGCCCAACTAGTAATGTGATAACTAGCGGCTCACTTACCATTCCTGCCATGAAAAAAGCTGGTTATTCTGGAAGATATGCGGCTGCTATAGAAGCATGTGCATCTACTGGTGGAGTACTCATGCCACCTGTTATGGGTACTGTTGCATTTATTATGGCATCTTTCTTAAATCTTCCATATTCAGAAATCCTCTTTGCAGCGCTTATACCTGGTATAATATTTTATATTGCTCTCATCATTCAAACTGATCTTTATGCAGCAAAAAATAATTTAAAGGGTATGGAACTAAATAATATACCAAAATTATTACCTACTATTACAAATGGCTTTCCTTTTATTATGTCTTTTATATGTCTCGTTTGGTTAATTATGTCTGCTAAATTAGAAAGTGAAGCACCTATTATATCATCACTATTTTTGATAATAATATTATTATTACGAAACTTTAATAAAATTAAATTAAATGATTGGTTAAATATATTTATTAAGATAGGAGAGATTATAGCTAGAATTGTATCTCTTTTATCTGGCGTAGGTGTAATTATTGGAGCTATGTCATTAACCGGTGTTGGCACCTCCTTGTCCAGAGAATTAGTGTTTTTAGCAGGTGGTGACTTATTTATGATTTTAATATTTGGAGCAATTGCTTCTTTAGTACTTGGTATTGGAATGACTGTTAGCGCTTGCTATATATTTTTAGCAATTGTTCTTGCTCCAGCAATCATAGAAGGAGGAATAAGTCCTTTAGCAGCTCATTTATATGTTCTATATTGGGGAGTACTATCTTTTATTACCCCACCTGTTGCAATTGCCGCAATAACAGCTTCAAGTATATCTAATACCTCAGCTTTAAAGACAGGTTTTTTATCAATGCGTTTAGGATCAATATTATTTTTTCTTCCTATATTATTTGTGTTTGACCCATCTATGCTTATGCAAGGAACAGCAATCAACATAATTTTTTCTGTTTCAATGGCAATTTTTGCAATAATTATTATTTCTGCCGGTTTTGAAGGTTACATGTATATTTTTGGAAGATTAAATAAAATATATCGTATATTATGTTTTTCTTCAGGTTTATTGATATTAATGCCAAATTTAACTAGACTTTATCTCTAATATTAATAAATTTAAAGAATAAGAATAAATTATGAATAAAAAATTAATTGATCCTATTCTTTCTTTCTATCGTAATATTTATGGAGGACTAATTTGTTAAAGGCATTTTTTAAATCAAAAGATTGGGCTTTATGGGCCTATGGAGGATTAGGACTTTTATTCCTTTCTCTTTTTGTACAAGTTCAGTTTACAGTCGCTTTTAATAGTTGGTATGGAAGATTCTATAATTTACTTCAAACTTCGGACAATTTTAAAGATAACGCTGAAGAAGGTACTGCTTTGTTTTATGAACATATTTTATCTCTCTCATATATAGAAAATAATTTTACAGGAGAGGCATCTTTTGTAGTACTTGCTTTTCCTTATATTATTCTTGCCGTTTTCACAGGTTGGTTCACTAGAATATATGGATTAAGATGGAGACAAGCCATTACATTTAATTATATTCCAAGATGGAGAAGTGTAAAGCAAGAAATAGAAGGAGCTAGTCAAAGAATTCAAGAAGATTGTAATAGATTTGCTCGAATAGTAGAATCATTAGGTTTACAAGTAGTCCGAGCAATTATGACTTTAATAGCTTTTATTCCTATATTATGGGGATTAAGTGATAGTGTAGAAATCCCATTCTTAAAAGAATTTGAAGGAAGTTTAGTTTGGGTTGCCCTTATAGTTTCTCTAGGGGGTATAATAATTTCTTGGTTCGTTGGATGGTTTCTTCCTGGATTAGAATACAATAATCAAAAAGTAGAAGCAGCATTTAGAAAGGATCTAGTATTAGGCGAAGATAATAAAAAAGATTATGCACAACCAGAAAAATTATGGGAACTGTTTTTAGGAATTAGATTTAATTACCAACGATTATACTTACATTATGGTTATTTTGATGGATGGATGCATTTTTATGATCAGATAATGATAATAGTTCCTTATCTTGTAGTAGGACCAGGCTTATTTACAGGCTTAATTACACTAGGGATTGTAATGCAAGTAAGTAACGCTTTTCAAAGAGTTCATGGAGGATTTGCATTATTTCTACACAACTGGACTACAATTACAGAACTTCGCTCAATTTGGAAAAGATTAAATGAATTTGAAGATAATCTTACACTCTATGAAAATAAAAATACTGTAGAAACTGAAAAATCTTAACTTATAAACTTGGTGGTTTAGTTTCTATTAAAGACTTTCTTAGTTCTATTCTCTCAAACCACTTATCTATATTTTTCCGAGGTATATTATATTTAGACTGAGAGTTTCTTTTTATAGTTCCTATTAAAGTAGCAACGCTTATAACTCCTAAATCTAATGGATTAGGTGTTATAGATGAAAAACTTAAAACTTCCTCTTCTAATATTATTAAACCTCTTTTAATTTTAGAATCTAGTGCTTCAAGATAATCGGGTAAACGTCCATTTTTTTCTCGCCTATTCTCATGCGAGGTAAGTCTTAAAGAATCAATCACCTCTTGAACTAATGCATCCAATTTTAAAGCTCTAATTTTATCTTGATTATTTATAGGAACAATTGGTGGAGCTTTACCTATTGTATCTAAATAATGTACTATTACGGTACTGTCATAAATACTTTCGCCACTATCTGTTATTAATGTAGGAACTCGTCCAGAAGGATTGTAATTAGTTAATTCACTTTCTATTATTTTTAGAGTTCTATCTGCAAAACCAATATTAGCTTCTATTAATTCTATCTGATTTTCGATATTTCTTTCTATAGCCGCAATCATTACTTTTCTTACGAAAGGTGACCAATTTACATGGAATAATTTCATCTCTTATCCTATTGAATCTACATTAAGATAAGGGCCTTTTATTGGACCTTTACCCGCAACCGTAGTTCTTCTATAAACTCTTCTATATTTATTCATATTATATGGAATTACTCTATGAAGTAAACATCGATTATCCCACATAACTAAATCACCTTTATCCCATCTATGCTTATATTTATAAGAAGACTTATTTACTATTTCAACTAATTCAGCGTGCAATAATCCTCCTTCTTCTTGTGTCATTCCACTAATCTCTTTTCCTGTATTTGCTGTAAAAAATAATGATCTTTTATCATTTCTATCAGGGTGTAATCTTATTAAAGGATGAGATACTGGAGGAATATTTTCCCTTTCAAAAGTATTCATTGGAGGTAATTCAGGAAACATTCTTCTTCCAAATTCAAAATAATGGACCATATGTAAAGATTCTAATTTTTTCTTTATTAAAGGATCTAAGGCTTCATATACCATAAACATATTTACAAATTCTGTTTCACCGCCGATAGCACTGTCGGGTAAAACTTCTAAAGAATATAATAAAGATGCGTAAGATGGAATAAACCTATATGAACTATCCGTGTGCCATTTTTGATTAATTTTCTGAAATATTACTTGTTCATCTTTATCCGTTAAATGTTTACCCTCTAAAGAAACATTAGCTACATGATAAGTCCGCGGAGAATTTTTTGTTTTATCTGCTTCTGGATAAATTTCTAAATCACCAAAATTTTTGGTGAATAATAATTGATTCTCCTCATTTAAATTCTGATTTTTAAAAATTAAAACATGATAATTAAAAAACAAATATTCTATTTCATTAAAGTCTGCACGTCTTAAACCATCTGATAAATCTATATCTTCTATTGTTATGCCTAAATTATCATTTATTTTTTTTTTCATTAAATTAGTCAATTTTAATTATATCTTATTAAAAAGAACTATCAAATAAACCACCATCTAATAAAATATTTTGTCCTGTTATATATGCTGCTTGGTTACTGCATAAAAACGCACATGTTTCACCAAATTCATTAGGAGCACCAAAACGTTTTGCAGGAATACTAGAAGCCATTCTATCTGCAACAACG
>LWDU01040127.1_pt1 | contig 75914 bp, 63 predicted proteins | sample 727161 | NCBI WGS metagenome assembly LWDU01 (sample SAMN04566230, study PRJNA314399) | hydrothermal vent metagenome | isolation source: deep sea hydrothermal plume seawater | place: Mexico: Gulf of California, Guaymas Basin | collected 2004-07-11
GGCTCCACCCAATTGCTGGTGCCAGACCTTATATCCGCCTCATCTTTGAAAGAAGGCAGCAATGGCGACCTTTCATTCGATGACACTTGGGCAATCTCGGACTACTGGCTTCTGCCTTATAACTCAGCGCCCTTACAGCACTGGTGCGGATCCTACACAGCGGTGAAAGCAAGAACGAACGGCGCAAAAGCGGAAGGGTTCACCGCCAGTGAGCAGAATATTCAGATCACTGGCATCTAGGGCTATCTTCAATATCGGGAAGATAGCGGCACCGACCTTAACGATGCCTCTATGACCACTACCAAGACCACAGTCGCCGTGGATGACGGGACGCAATTCCAGGTCGGGCAAACGGTCCTGATGCGACCGAGCAGATGCTCGTAACTGCGATATCGGGCAACAATCTCACAGTTACTAGAGGGCTAAACGGGTCGACCTCTGCAGCGCACGCCGATAACTCGGGCATCGATATTCTACGCTGGCCGCCTTCGGTAGAACGGGCAACTTTGGTACAGACGGCAAGGATCTGAACTAGGTCGGCCGATTTTGAGCCGTTTTCCGTAGATGCGGAACTCGACACCGACGTCAGATTATTACTAAAGCCATACCGTAAAACTTCGGCATGATTCTCGGCATGATTCATTGGTCCACTCGGCTTGGATTTCGTATCTGACAGTTCGTGGATTTCTGCTTGACTCGCTGGGATTTCTAGGCTAGACTGACTCGGAACGGTGAGCGAAATACATAGTATTTAGATTTACAATTGATTTCGCACGTTTCAAGCCAGACTTTGTTAGAAAAGGCGCATAAGTCTTCCTCAAGAAGGAAGATGGTTGCGTTCTTTTCTGCGGGTAATTGCCAGATGAACATTGGAGGAAGCCATATGTCGAGGCACCGGTTACTCAACGTCAGATCCCTTCTGCCGATTGTGACAGCGATTATCGCGATTATCGCTGTTGCGTGCGGATCGTCGGACACGCCGCAAGCGGCAGCGCCGACGGCAGTACCAGCACCAGTAGCAGCAGCAGCAGCTACGGCAGTACCAGCACCTCAGGCGCAAGCCACGCAGGCGCCAGTGGTTGCCACCGGCGGAAAATACGGTGGGACCGTCAGGATGTCGGCTTATGCTGATACGAAGGACTGGGACCCCAGGGGTTCCTCCTCTCTTTCCAGCATCCAGGCCGTTTCTCAGTTGTACAACCAGATTGTACAGATGGACACCACGGACACCAGCTTGGTCGTCTGTGACCTCTGTGACAGTTGGGAGATCAGCAACAACGGAGAAACGTTTACCTTTAAGATCCGCGACGGAGTCAAATGGCTAGATGGTTCCGACCTTGATGCCGAAGACGTCGCTTTCTCCATGCTACGGTACGGAGACCTTGATGGCCCCACTGGCCGGTCCGGTCTCTGGCGAAACTACACCGTGGAACCCAAAGCTGGCGGCGTCAAACTGATTGACGACTTGACCGTAGAATTCAACCTCCAGTTCGCGTCAGGGGCTTTCATGAAGTTCTTGGCCGTTGACTATGTCAAGGTCCTGCAGAAGAGCCTGTTGGAAGCGGGGCACGACCTGAACTTGGCCGAAACCATCATCGACAACAACACTGGATCCGGCCCGTTCGTCCTTGATGAGTACCAACGTGGTAACTTCTACAAGGTCTCCAAGAACGACAACTACTTCAAAGATGGCCGTCCGTTCTTCGACGGTATCGACCACTTCATCATCACCGACACCGGTACCTTGATTGCTCAGTTCAAGGCCGGCCAGTTAGACATGTCCAATGGTGGTTTCACCAACCTTTCCCCGACCCAGGCTTTCCAGGTCGAGATCGACACCAAGGGCGCCATCGCTCCTGTAGCGGTGTCCCCTTCGGCTGACTGGGGCCTGATGATGAACGTCAAAAAGGCTCCCTTCAACGACGCCAGGGTAAGGGAAGCAATTCAGTTGGCGATTGACTACCAGCAGTACAACGACTTGGTCTACGACAACACGCTCGGCGTAGGCTGCCCTCTGATGGGTCTAGCCCACACCTTCGAAGAGTGTAACGAATGGCCCGGGCTCCGACCCAAGGACGGCCCCGGTGGAGCTGAAGACGTTGCTAGGGCCAAGGCCTTGATGGCCGAAGCCGGCTATCCCGACGGTTTCAGCACTCGCTACGACGTCCGCCAGGTCGGCCAATACCCTGACCAGTGCGCCGTCATCAAAGAGCAGCTTAAGAACACTCTAGGAATCGATGGCGAGATCACCACTTACCCAAGTGCTGCTGGCTACTCGTTCTTCGGGACCTCCCGGTCATCGGACTCGGAAGGCGACTGGGAACTGGCTTGCCAGGGTGAGGGTCAAGTAGTCCTAGATGTCGACGGTGTGATGGGCGGCGTCTACCAAAAGGGTGGAACCCGAAATTACACCGACTGGGAAAATGACCAGGTCAACGCTTGGTTTGAAGACCAGAAAGACGAGACCGATCCGGCTGTTCGCAGAGAGATTAACAAAGAGATGGAACTCTTCTTGTTCTCTCAACAGGATAACCACTGGATCACAACGGGCTGGGGAGTGCTGCAATGGATGATCGGTGAAGACATCCGCGGCTTCAACGCACCTGAGACCGTCCAGACCCACTTCAAGCACGAGGACTTGTGGCTCGACCGCTAAGCGGTAGCTAAAGACTCACACAGCGGGTTTACAAGATGGCCTGCTCCGGTTATTCGGAGCAGGCCATCGGCAATTTGGGCGGGATGAAGTTGATCCGTCCGGGGGATTGCAACGTAGTATGATGAACCGGCAATTCAGGAACGGATACTCCACTCAATAGGATCGGACAGATGCAACAGTACGCCCTAAAACGGATAGCATTATTCTTCCCGACGATTTTGTTGATCACCATCATCGTTTTCGTGGTGATGAGGCTGATTCCCGGCGATGTTTGCATCGCTATTTTGAGCGATGGTGAGGCATCCTACACCCAAGCAGAACTTGATGATTGCCGAATCGAGCTCGACCTCAATGACCCGTTGTTTATTCAGTACACTGATTGGGTATGGGGCGCGGTCCAAGGTGATTTTGGCGATTCCCTCTGGTTTAAAGCCCCAGTTATGGAAGAACTGGGCGAGCGGATTCCCGTCACCGTTGAAATGACTGTATTAGCGATGCTCATAGCCGTGGTCTTCGCGGTGCCACTGGGCATCATTTCGGCCCTCAAGCCGGAAAGTTGGATTGATTACGCAGCGAGAATATTCACTCTGGCCGGTATCTCGATGCCTACTTTCCTTGTTGCCATTCTGTTTGTATTGGGGCTGGTGCATATTTTCGATTGGCTCCCGGCCCTGGGTTATAAGCAGATTTGGCAGGACCCCGGGGCCAATCTTCAGCAGATGATTTTCCCGGCCTTGGCGTTGGCTTTCTATGAAATGGCCTTCGTTGCCCGGGTGACTCGCTCCGCGATGATGGAGATCATCAGAGAGGACTACATGCGGACCGCCCGCTCCAAAGGACTGAGTGAATCCGTAGTGGTCTTCCGCCATGGCCTGAAGAACGCCCTCCTGCCGGTCTTGACTACTTCAGGGTGGATATTCGCAAGGCTGTTTGGCGGCACTGTGATTATTGAGACCATCTTCCTGGTCCCCGGCATGGGTAGGATTTTGATCGAGTCCATCTTCCAGCGGGACTACACGATGATCCAAGCGGAGATTACAATAATCGCCTTTTTCATCGTGACCATCAACCTGGGTGTTGACCTCCTGTATGGGTTGTTGGATCCAAGAATCAGGTATGCATAAGGGGCATAGCCTCTCAATAGCGGGACCCGATTTTGGGGCCCAACAAAAAGTAATTGAGCAACCAGGTAGTCTGACTGAGGGTAATTAAGATGCAGTTATTTCGATCCGACACCGTGGAAACGACTGATATTTCAATCGATCTAGCGAACCAAGTTCGCGTAAAGCCGACCGGGCTTGCGGCCATCTATGCCGGGCTAAAGGACTTTGCCCGGAGAAAGCCGGTAGCCTTTGGTGGCGGGATGGTACTTGTGTTCGCAGTATTGGTGGCAATCTTCGCTGACGTGATTGCCCCCTACGGCCCTACCCAAATAGCAATCGGCGACAAATTTGGAGGGCCTGGTTCCGAAAATGCCATCCTGGGCACTGATCAGTTGGGCCGTGACATTCTAACTCGTCTGATTCATGGCGCCCGCATCTCCATGTACGTGGGAATTGTCAGCGTCTTGATCGGCATCACAATTGGAACCCTTGTCGGTGTTACTAGTGCCTACGTCAGCGGCTGGGCCGACATAATTTTGCAAAGATTTATCGACGCGATGATGGCTTTCCCGCCCATCATCCTGGCATTGGGTCTGATGGCCGCTCTGGGAGCCTCAGTAAACAACGTGGTTATTGCACTCTTGGTGATTTTTATACCGGGAGCAACCCGAGTTATCAGGTCCCAGGCGTTAAGCATCAAGGAACTAGACTACACATTGGCGGCCAGGTCTATCGGCGCTAGTTCAACTCGAATCATCTTCCGGCATATGATTCCAAACATCATGGCAACATACATCGTGTTGGTAACGATATCTCTTGGCTTTGCCATCGTCGTGGAAGCAGCTCTAAGCTTCCTGGGCGTGGGAATACCGCCGGATGTTGCCACTTGGGGCAGTATGCTGGAGCTAGGCCGTAAGTACATCGACGTACAGGGCTGGATGGTAGTGTTCCCTGGGTTTGTCATCGCTCTTGTCGTATTCGCGGTGAACTTCCTTGGAGACGGACTCCGCGACGTCATGGACCCCAAGCTGCGAGGCCGCTAACCGCCACACGCAGTTCGCAAACTAGGTTAATCATAACGGCGGGCATCTTGCCCGCCGTTATTTTTTGGCATCGCGATTCCGGTGATGACACTCAACAGGCTTCGGGCTATACTGGCTTTGCCTGCCCGGAGCGCGGATCGACTACCTTAAAAAAGAGAAACCGACACCTTGAACGACCATATCCTGCTCGACTCTAAGTCCCCCGTGGCCACGGTTACCTTTAACCGCCCCAGCCAACGCAACGCCATCAGCTTTGATATGTGGCATGAGTTTTCTGGCATCATGCAGAAGCTGGATGCCGACCGGGACATACGGGCCGTGGTCATCACCGGCGCCGGGGGCGAGTCCTTTTCCGCTGGGGCCGACATCCAGGACTTTGACGATTATCGCTCCGACTCTACCAAGGGCCGGGGTTACAACGACGCTGTGAACGGAGCGCTCAAGGCCCTCTCAGAAATGGCCACACCTACTATCTCCATGATCCAGGGCTTCGCGGTGGGTGGTGGCTGCGAACTGGCAGTGGCAACCGACCTGCGCATCGCCAGCGACGACAGCCGCATGGGCATTCCGGTGGGCAAGCTTGGCATCAGCATCGGCCACCGTGAGATGCGTGGACTGGTCAATCTGGTGGGCAAGGGCAATGCCATGTATATCCTGCTTTCCGCTCGGTTGCTGGACGCTGAGGAGTCACTCAGGATTGGACTGGTCAATCAGGTAGTGAAACCCGGTGACCTCCACGATTACACCTACAAGTTGGCGAATGATATAGCGTCACTGGCGCCTCTCTCCCACGCCGTTAACAAGCTGACCATGCAGCAAGTTCAGAACAAGCCATCACTGGAGAACCTCACCAAGGAAGAGGACGACTTGCCGCTGATCCAATTCGACACCAAAGATTACCTGGAAGGCTATAAAGCCTTCTTGGAAAAGCGCCGCCCCAATTTTATTGGCGAATAACGGCCATATTTTTAATGCCTCACCTAGCTTAAACAGCCAGCAAAAGAGACCTTTTGACAGCACGTCCAGCTAAAATTCGGGCCGACCGTCTCGTCTTTGACCGTGGCCTGGCCGACTCTCGGGAACAAGCCCAAGCCCTAATCATGGAAGGCAAGGTTTACACCCCCGCAGGCCGAGTTCTAAAAGCCGGTTCCACTCTTCCGGAAGACGTGGAACTTGAGGTGAAGGGGCGTTTGCCATTTGTCAGTCGGGGTGGCGTTAAACTGGCCCACGCACTGGAGGAATTCCAGGTTGATGTTGCCGGGTTGACCGTGCTGGATGTTGGTGCGTCCACTGGTGGATTTACAGACTGTTCGCTACAACGTGGCGCTCGAATTGTCTACGCAGTTGATGTGGGCCACGGACAGTTGAGTTACGGCCTACGTCAAGACGACCGAGTAGTCGTGATTGAGAAGACCAACGCCCGCCATCCATTTGACCTCCCAGAGCCAGTGGACCTGATGGTTATGGACGTTTCGTTCATATCCATCTCCATGGTGATCCCGGAGGCCATGAACCACCTGAAGCCGGGCCATTACATAGTCTCGCTGGTTAAACCCCAGTTTGAAGCCCAGAAAGGCCAAGTAGGCAAGGGTGGTGTGATCAGAGACCCAAAGATACACGCCGACGTGTTGGGTAGGACGGTCAACTGGGCCGTTGGTCAGGGTCTCAGAGTAAGAAACATCTGCCGTTCGCCGATACAGGGCGACGCCGGCAACCGAGAATTCTTCATACTATTACAGAAACCGTAACATCAATTAAATTAATTGATAAACAAGGGTCAACACCAAAAGGAGAACATCGATGGACGTTGAAGAGATTGCAAAAATACTGACTGAACGCGGCAAGACAGTTTCAGTGGCTGAAGCAGACACCGCCGGATTGATTGGGTACATGCTGGGCGCGATACCTGGCAGCTCCAAGTATTTCCCCGGTGGTGTGATTGCTTACACCGGCGGACTGAAAGAGAAAGTGCTGGGCGTGGCCGATGACGTATCCCTCACCCACGGCACCGTGAGCAGCCAGATGGCCATTGGGATGGCCCGAGGCGTGTTGGAACTGTGCGGCACCGACTATGCAGTGTCCACCACCGGCGTAACCGGCCCCGCCGCCGGACGAGCCGGACTGCCCATTGGCACCTTCTGGATCGGTCTCGCAATCAAAGATGGTCAAGATAGGGCTATCGAAGTTCTGCTGCCGGGCGACCGGGATCAGTGCAAGCAAGGGGCCGCCAAAGCCGCACTGGACCTACTGGGTGAAGAACTTGGTTCTTAACCGGGTTCTAGTATCTGCTCGGTTTCAGCCGAGCCCTCGATGTTGTCCCAGTCATATCCCATCGGAATCATCTTGACCTGACGCCAGGTCTCAGACTGATCGGCATAGTGTTCGCTGCCCGGATGTCCCGAACTGCCCAACGGAACCACCCACAGGGAATCATCCCAGTTGGATGGGTCGTAGGAGTAACGGGCCACGGATAGGCTCGTTACTGTGTTGGGATTCGCCGGCGAGTAACCACCCTGGAGCGGTGTATCACCATCGCCACTGGTGGGGATGGCTGGCGGGTCTAGCAGTTCTGCCAAGTCTGGATACGCCGCAGACAGGTTGTGTTTGGGGCGGGCCTGATGCACCTTGCCCCATTGCCATTGGTCAATGTCGTCTCCCAACCGCTCGGTCAGCGTCGCCACCGCCTTGGACAATGCCCGGGCAACCGCCGTGGGCCAGGTGCCACCCTTGGGCAGTAGAGAGCGATCATCCTGGTCGATCATTGCTACCAACCGAGCCTTGAGTCGGTTGGAGAAAGAACCCAAACCCCTGTCTGCGGGGTGCCAAGCCTCGTAGGCCAGCTTCTCAGTCAGATTGGTTTCCAAGACCTCTTTCAGCAGGGCGTCGCGCATCGCGCTGTAGATCGTGGGTTGGATTTTGTCGGCGTCCATCTCACAGTTCCAGTCTAGAAGCCGTTCCTGGGCCGTCTTGCTCAACTCATCCTGAGGTTCTAGTTGCTTGACCACACTCTGATAGGCCAACGCCGGGATAGACACCCGCTGGGCGTGCACCTGGGCCATGTCTTCTGCGGTGGGTCTGGTCAACGATTTTAGTCCTGCAGTAACCCGCTTGACTCTGAATTCAGGTGTGAAGTCGATAGCTATGTAGTGGGGATAGTCGTCGCCTACCGGCCTGTTGTTTGCCGTGGCGATGTAGCCCTCGGTCGGGTTGATGGAAACGGGTAGTTCGTCGAATGGAATATCCCCTTCCCACTCGTGTTCGCCAGTCCAACCCGGCACCGGCAGCCAGCCATTGACCCGAGAACGTATCGGTATCCGCCCCCGGCAGAGATAACCCATATCGCCGTGAATGTCAGCAAAGAGCAGGTTGTTGCAAGGGTCCACCCAGCCTTCCATGGAGTCCACCAACTCCTGGCTGTTCTCAGCCCGGAGCATCTTCCAGAGTATCTCAGGCCAGGTGGAAGCTTTCTCCGTGGCCGTGTACTTGAAGGCCAGCCCAAATCCCTGGGCTGGATTACCGGAGATTATTGGTCCGTGTTGGGTGACCGTCACCGTGGTCTGAACATCGCTGCCATCTTTGACCTTGATAGTTTCTTGGAATGTCTCCGCGTCCAGCCACTGGTCTTTGAATAGATATTTGCCTGGATTGCCCTCTTTGAATTGTTCCATGTACAGGTCTTGGTAGTCGGCAGCGGTATGGGTGACGCTCCAGGAAACCCGGCCATTGTGGCCAAAATGAGGGAATCCGGGGACTCCAGGGAAAGACAGGCCCACGACGTCGAATTCCGGACAAGCCACTTGGTTCTGATAGTAGGCGTTGGGAGTGTCCAGTGCCCTATGAGAGTCTCCGGCTAAGATGGGCTTGCCAGTGGCCGTTTCAGCGCCGCAAAGGACCCAGCTATTACTGCCTGAGTCCATTTCATTCAGGTAGTTAAGTCCGGCTGCGCCTTCCGTGAGTTCCTTCAGCCCTTCGTCCAGAGGACCGGGGGAGGTGGAGCCAGGAGGCAGGATCATCAAGAAACCAGGCTCAACACCTGGGAAGAGCTTGCCAGCTGTTTCAGCCCCCATCTCGCGGACCATCCGCGCCCGCCAGACCTTCGATTCGAAAACTCCCATGGAGATGTGGCGCAATTTGTAGGCAACCAGTCCGTGCCAGGGTTGCCAGGGTTCCGGCTGTAGGCCGGTGATGCGGTATTCCACCGGCAGAGCGTCGTTGCTGTTGATGAAGGCATTCACCCCGGCGGTGTAGGCGTCAAACATCCCCTTGGTGTGGGTGTGCATCACCTGGTAATCGGCCTTGGCGCTGGCTTCCAAACGGAACCGGCGCATCATGATGTCTTGGTTGACTGCCTGTTCGCCCACAGCTTCTGCCCAGCGGCCAGCGCCTCGCAGTCGGTCATATTCCATGTGCCATAACCGGTCTTGGGCGGTGGCAAATCCCTGGGCAAAATAGGCTTCCATCTCTGATCCGGCCTTAATCCTTGGGATGCCGTGTTTATCCCGGTAGATCTTGACTTGCCCGTTCAGTCCCTTGAGGTGCACGGTGGCGGTCAGGTTTGGGATGGCTGACTTCAAATCCTGTCCGTTAATCATTTCAGAGATCATGTTTGCCCTTAGCCTTCTCGAATCCTACGGTTCAATCCCGAGGATACTACCATAAGGGCATCTGGGGATTGACGGGGTTCAGGCGCAGAGCTACTATCCCTGCACCTAAACTTAAGCAGTAAATTTACGGGGATGAGCGGGCCAATGCAGATTACCAAAAATATCTACGCCACCCACATTGAAGAAGATCCCAGCACCTTTGGGGCCATGCACCCCGGCGGCACTCACATCTATTTTGTGGGCGACCCCAACGACCATATGGTGATGGTGGACTCGGGCGAACCGTACCGAGCCTGGACCAAACAAATCCAGGATTTCTACTCGGAACTGGGCAAGCCGCGTATCTCCTCTATAGTGGTTACCCACGGCCACGGCGACCACATCGGCGGGCTGGACCGGCTTCAAGAGCAGTTTGGCTGCATCGTCCGCTGCCATCCCAAGCTGGAACCACTGCTCACCCACAAACTGGGCGAAGGCTGTGTAGAGAAACTTAAGTCTAGAGAGTCGGTCATCGCCGGCGGCGGTGTGAAGTTAAGAGCCCACTTCACGCCGGGCCATGAGGCGGATCACATCTCCTACTACATCCCAGGTGACAAGGTGATCTTCAGCGGCGACACCATCCTGGGCAACTCATCGTCCAGCGTGCGCAACCTGAAGCAGTACATGGAGTCGCTGGAAACGCTGGCTGGTCTGAAGCCGAACCTGGTCTGCCCCGGCCACGGCCAGATCATCAAGAACGGCACCGCCCGAGTTGAGGGCTATATCCGCCACCGGACCGAGCGTGAAAATCAGGTACTGTCGGCTTTGGAGTCTGGAGTGGACTCCGTGGAGGAGATTGTCACTGCTGTGTACTCTAAAAACCTGCGCCGCAACTTGCGGGCTGCCGCGGGTCGGAACGTACGCACCCACCTGGATAAGTTGACTGAAGAAGGCCGGGTAGAGAAATCTGAAGCAACGTTTAAAATGGCCGCCGGTAAAATGGCCAAAGGTTAGAGAAGATCCAGTTCAGAAAGATTAACCTGGGTGGCGCTGGGCCCAGTGCCGGAGTCGGATGCGGCGGGCTGCTGTTTCTGCTGGGCCTGATTTTGGTCTCGCCCGTGGGCGAATGGCTGATAAAGGGAATTGGCTCGCTATTTGCAGTGATTGGCGTGTTAATCATCGCATCAGGAATTTATTTCTGGATGAAGGGCTCCAGGAATGACGGGCCGGTCTGATCGACTCAAACAGCAAAATAAAAAAGCCGACGCATCAAGCGTCGGCTTTTTTATATTTTCCGCGAAGTGAGCCTAGTCGCTGCGTTCCAGCAGTTCTATGCGCACGTCACCAGGCGCGCGTACAAAGGCGATGCGCAGACCGGGACGGAGGTCCTTGGGTTCCATGGAGAACTCGGCGCCTTTGGCCTTCAGTTCAGCGGCGGCTTCGTCCAGGTTGTACACCCTCAGGCCAAAGTGGTCCAGGCCCACATAGGGGTCATGGGGGCCATCTGGAGTGGTGTCTTCAGCCTGGGCAATGAACACAACCAGGCCGTTGATGTCGATGTCGACCCTGGCTTGGCCGTCAGACTGGATGCTTTCTTTGATTGCGGCCCCAAACATCTCGTTGAAATACTTGGCCGTCTCCAAGGGTTGACGGCTGCGCAGATGAATGTGGTCGTAGCTATAGGTAACCATGGTTCACTTCCTAGTCAATTTGATGTTGTCGTTCTTTGCCAGTGGCTATCTGGCAATACCGAAGGCCACTGCTTGTGATTCTTTGTCGTCGATGCCGCTCATGTGTGTTCCTAGAGCCATGACCAATGCCCCCATGGCCGTCTGTGACCAGAACCAGTCGTGTATGTCCCGGTCTGCGCCATCGGGTCGTTGGGCCATCCTGGCTTCGTAATAGAACGCCTTCAGGTCATTCACACAGAGCCGTAGGAACTGGGGCACATTGATGTCCTCAGGCCTTTCCTTCATGTCGGTTTCTTCACCGCTGATGAAGCCCTCAATGAATCGGACCACTCCTCGGAAGCGACGCTGGGGGATGGAACTTCCACCCACGGCTGTTCGACCGTCGTGAGAGTTCATCCACTGCTCGTAGTAGGCCCTGAGCTCGGTTAGTTCATCGGCGGAGTTAAGCCCCTTTTCTGACGACTCGTTGGTAGTCTCAGACCCTTGCATCAGGATGTCGGGGACCATGTCGTCGGGCAGTTGCTCCAGTACTGGCCCCTGGTCGCGGTCAAGCAGGTCGAACGTAGCTTGCAAGACTTTGTGCTGATACTCCGGGTTGTCGGCCTCGCCCAGGGCGTTGCCAAAGAAGAACGGCACCGCCAGCATCCGAGGCGGCTTCACCCGCTGGGCATGCTCCTCGATCAAGACGATTCCGGTGGTCGTCATGCCAGCCTCTTCAATGATGCGCGCAATCACGCTTACAGCGTGGGAGCAGGCCGGTCAAGTGGGGGTGAGCAGCACCACATCAACGCCTTCGTCTTTCAGTTTGCGCGCCACTTCGGGTCCAGAATCCTCAACGATTCCGGACACGTCCCGGAGTGCACCCATGAACGAGTAATAATTGTCTGACAGAGAGCCAATCTTACCCTGCTCCACTAACTCCGGAAGCCGGTCGATGGGTAGGGTGACGTTGATATCCCTGTAGATGCCGGTGTGGTCAAAACCCAGGCTGGTGTGAGTTTGGATGATATCTGCAGAGGATGTGCTGCGAGGGATGGTTCTATAAGTTGTGTCACCGCCGTCATGAGAAGACCTAAACGGCTGGTCACCTCTAAGGTGGAGCCCTGCGGTGGTGACCAGGCCCACCTTGCTTTCCGATAAAGACTTGGCCATGGGTGTCCAGGGTGTATCGTCGTGCTCGATACAGGGCCACATCAGCATGCTTTTGCGTTGAATCTCGCTCAGGGCTGATAGCTTTGGCATGACTTGTCCTTATTGATGAAATTCTGATGAATAGCCGGGTTTACCGGCTGAAATTGCACTAAAAATATGCCCTGGCCTTAGAGATGTCAAGAAAATTCCCCCACGCACAAGACCGAGCCCCTGCGTTTTCACCGGACGCCAGTTATAATGAGCGTCATAAAATCTGCCGGGGTGTGTACTGTGGCTTCCCCGTTAATAATAGATTAGGAACGTTCAATGGTCGCAACCGTCGTAATAGCAGGCGTACGCAGTGGCGTGGGCAAGACTACCATCGCCACTGGCATCATGGGCGCACTTACCCGTCGTGGACTAGAGGTGCAGCCATTCAAAGCTGGGCCGGATTATATCGACCCGTCGTACCATAAACTGGCCTGTGGCGTGCCCAGTCGCAACCTAGACACCTGGCTCTGCGACCACCCCACAGTCCTGGAGTTGTTCCAACGCGCCAGCGCCGGTCGTGACGTTTCCGTGGTGGAAGGCGTGATGGGCGTGTTTGACGGCCACTCCAGTCTTACGGAAGAAGGTTCATCCGCCCAACTGGCAAAACTTCTCGGCGCACCGGTTATTCTTATTGCCGACGCCGCCAAGGTCGCTCGCAGCGTGGCCGCCGAAGTGCTGGGCTTTCAGATGTTTGACCCGGACCTGAACGTGGCCGGCGTGATTCTGAATGGAGTGGGCAGTGACCGCCACCTTGAGTTCTGCAAACCGCAAATAGAAGCCACAACCGGGCTGCCCGTGCTTGGCTACCTGCCTAGAAAAGACGAATTCATCCAGCCAGAACGACACTTGGGCCTGATTCCCACTGTGGAAGGCACGGTGGCCAGCAAATGGTACGACAGCGTAATCAACCAGGTTGAAGCCACCATGGACGTGCCGGCCATTTTGAAGCTGGCCCAAACCGCCCAGACACCGCCTGCAGCGCCTGGTGTTTATCCCAGTGAACCACTACCGGCCCGTACCACTATTGCAGTGGCCCAGGACATGGCTTTCAACTTCTACTATCAAGACTCCCTTGATCTGTTGACCGCATGGGGCGCGGAAATTGTTCCGTTCAGCCCGTTAGAAGACAGTAAACTTCCGGCTGGGGCGGGTGGTATATACCTGGGCGGTGGGTTCCCGGAACTTTTTGCCGACCAACTCTCTGAGAACAAACCGATGCATGATTCCATCCGCCAGGCAGTGGGTAAAGGTGTGCCGGTCTACGCCGAATGCGGCGGCCTGATGTACCTGGGCAAAAGCCTTTCAGATTTGGAAGGCGTGACACATGCCATGATTGGGGTGATACCCGCAGAATCAGCCATGTCACAGAGTCGGTTGACTTTGGGGTACCGGGAAGTCGAGTCCTGCGTTGATAGCCCCGTGCTCCCCAAAGGACAACGGGTACGCGGCCATGAGTTCCACTGGTCGACCCTGGCCAAACAGCCGGAAGCTAACGAGTCGGTGTACAAAATCGTTGACCAAGACAACCGACTCGACGGCTTTCGCACCGGAAACGTCTGGGCATCGTACGTCCACATACACTTGGGCAGCGGCCCCGGTCTGGCGTCACGGTTCGTTGAGACCTGCGTCGCCGCGAACACTTAATACAAGAACAACTTGGCCGGTTAGGATAAATAATGAGCACAGATAATCAAAATACAGAATCAGAGCCGGGGCCTCAGTCAGTCACGGGGCCTCGCATCGACAAAGGCCTGGTAATCGTCAACACTGGCAAGGGCAAAGGTAAAACCACTGCTGCCATGGGCGTGCTGGTCCGAGCTTGGGGTCGGGGCATGAAAGTGATCATGTTCCAGTTCATCAAGCACTCGACCGCCAACTTTGGCGAGCAACGCGCTGCCCAGAAAATGGGTATAGAGATGCGGGCGATGGGCGACGGCTTCACCTGGCGCTCCAAAGACCTTGATCAGTCGGCTGACCTGGCCAGAGAACAGTGGGAAGAATGCAAAACCGTCATCGCGTCCGGTGATTATGACGTGATTGTGCTGGATGAATTCACCTATCCCATGCACTATGACTGGGTGGACACCGCAGAGGTCATAGACGCACTGAAGGCAAGACCAGACATGCTGCATGTGATAATCACCGGACGAAACGCGCCCGAAGCGCTGGTGGAATATGCCGACCTAGTCACAGAAATGAACGTTATAAAGCACCCTTATCATGAGGGCATCAAGGCCCAACCAGGCATAGAATTTTAATCAATTTTTAAGCGACTTCCTACTCAGTCCCAGTATAAACTGGCGCTAAACGAGGCTACATGGCCATCTCAGACTTAATCGACCAAACCGTCAAAGATATTTCCGGCCTGGATCAGGCGGCCATGACCGCTGCCCGAGCGCGGCAGGACCAACTGACCAAGCCCCCAGGCAGTTTGGGTCGCCTGGAAGAACTATCCATCCGCCTCGCCGGCATCTTCGGTGAGGCCACGCCCCGCATCAGCAAGAAGACTGTGGTTCTGGTTGCTGGTGATCACGGCGTGGTAGCCGAGGGCATCAGCGCCTACCCGCAAGACGTCACCCCTGCCATGGTCATGAACTTCTTGGGTGGTGGTGCGGCCATCAACGTTTTGGCCGGTCACGCCGGAGCAGAAATCGTTGTCATTGACGCCGGAGTCGCAGCTGACCTGCCAGACCATCCGCAGCTGCGTCCAGTGAAAATTGGCCGAGGCACCGACAACATCGCAGTTGGACCGGCAATGTCCAGAGAACAGGCCATCCAATGCCTGGAAGTCGGAATTGAAACTGCCCGCGAACAGATTGCTGCTGGCGTTGACCTGCTGGCCTGCGGTGATATGGGTATCGGCAACACTACGCCGTCCAGCGCCATCGCCTCAGTCATCACCGGCGCGGCTCCTGATATCACCACCGGACGCGGCACCGGGTTGGACGACGCCGGCTTGGCCCACAAGGCCGAAGTTGTCCAGCGTTCAATTGATACGAATAAGCCTGACGCTAAAAATGGGCTGGACGTACTCATCAAGGTCGGCGGGTTTGAGATTGGAGTCTTGGCCGGGGTCTACCTGGGTGCCGCCGCTGGGAATCGCGCAGTGGTCGTCGACGGATTCATCTCCGGCGCAGCGGCGTTAATTGCCCATGCCATCGCCCCTGATGCTGCACACAGCTTCATCGCCTCCCACCAGTCGGTGGAACCGGGGCATCGTATTTCACTGAGTCACATGGGCCTGGAACCCCTGCTGGATTTGGGCATGCGCCTTGGCGAAGGCTCCGGTGCGGCGCTCTGTATGCCGATAATCGAAGCCGCCGCCCTGTGTCTCTCCGACATGACTACCTTCGCCGAAGCTGGTGTCTCAGAGAAGATCGAAGACGACGAAGAGGCCTCCTCCTGATTTCCACCTGGCTCACGCCACTACGCTTGGCAGTGACCTTTCTGACCATCTTCCCACTCGCCCGCAATCTCAATTGGGAACCCTCAGATGTTAGCAACTCCAGGGCCTTCTACCCGGCCGTTGGTTTGCTGATGGGTCTGTTGTTGGTGGGCGTAGAAGAAGGTTCTAGCCAGCTATTTTCCGCGCCCATGACCGCCGCGTTCTTAGTGGCCGCTATGGTGATTATCACCCGAGCTTTCCATTTGGATGGCCTGATGGACATCTGCGACGGCGTGTTTGGCGGGTTCACCCCGGAGCGTCGCCTCGAAATCATGAAAGACTCTCGTGTTGGCGCTTTTGGTGTCGCCGGCGGAGTGGTGGTTTTGCTGCTGAAGTACGCAGCTTTCGTCACCCTGTTGACCATACCGGAACCGGGCAAAGTATGGGCGCTGCTGCTCTTCCCGGCAATCTCGCGTTGGACAATGGTGGTCTTGCTGGGCGCATTTCCTTACGTTCGCACCCATGGCCTTGGCTCGCCTTTCCATGGCAGTGGCATCAAAGTTTCGACCGCCATAGCCGGCATATCAATACTGTCAGCGGCGATCTTGCTGGGCGGATTCGCCGGGCTGGGGCTCTTGATCGGCGCAATGGTCATGGCTTGGATTATGGGCTGGGGCATGGCTAAATCCCTGGGGGGTCTCACTGGTGACGCCTATGGTGCGACCAACGAGATCATTGAGATGACTGTGATTATCGTAGCGACGGCCCTGGCGGCTCAGGAATGGCTCGAGCCCCTGCCAGACCTGCTGGAACGGTTTTGATATTCTCCGGCACTGACGACCTCGCAGTATTAGCTCTGGCCGTGCTGATTGACCTGACCCTTGGCGAGCCGCCCATGTGGGCGCACCCAACGGTCTGGATGGGACGGCATATCAAGTTTGTAGAGCGCTGGGTGCCCAAAAAAGGTCTACTGGGTTTAGTAGGGGGGTTGTCCATCGCCATGACCATGCCTACCATTTGGGGCGGCGATGCCTTCTTGGTGGCGTTCTGGCTGCAAGAGATTCACTCGGTGGTCTATATTGTGGTCGCCGCATTTCTTTTGAAGACCACGTTCTCTGTCCGGCTTCTGCACCGCGAAGCCGCGCTGATTCGTGGGCACTTGGATCGAGGCGACATGGAGACTGTGCGAGGTCGGATGCCGTCGCTGGTCAGCCGAGACCCGTCCAGCCTGACCGCAGATCAGGCCACCGCCGCCACCGTGGAATCAGTCTCGGAGAACATCAATGACAGCTTCCTGGCTCCGTGGCTGTTCTTTGCTTTTTTCGGTCTGCCGGGAGCCTTCGCCTTCCGCATGATTAACACGCTGGACAGTATGATAGGCTACCGTGGCGTCTACGAGTACGTGGGCAAGGCCTCTGCCAAGTTGGACGACCTAGTAAATCTGATTCCGGCACGGTTAGCTGGGTTTTTGCTGGTGGTCGCCAGTGGCTTTCTACCGGGCCAAAAGATATCCAGAGCCTGGAGCATCATGTGGCGTCACCATTCCCGCACCCAGAGTCCCAACGCCGGTTGGACTATGGCTGGGATGGCCGGGGCCTTGGGCGTACAACTTCAAAAAGACGACCCGGAGCTTGGCTACCAACTGGGTGAACCTGACCGGGATATTGAGCCCAAGGACATCACCCGCACGATCCAGTCTATGTACCTAGTAGGGTTCTTCGGCCTAATCATCGCGTTTGCAGTAATCTACGTTCGAGGCAGCCTAGTTTAATGGCTGACCGTTGCTGATGCCTGAGAATCCAAATCAAAACTCGCCCGGCGGCCGTCCAGTGCATGGGAATATTGGGCCGACAGAACTGCGCGCGCTCGGCTTGAAACGAGAAGACCTGCTGGACTTCAGTGCTAGCATCAGCCCCATCGGCCCACCCGAGGGAGTCTGGAACGCGATGCGTAGCGTGGACTTAAGTTCCTACCCAGACCCGGAGTGTTTGGAACTCCGCGAAACTATCTGCCGTCACTTATCCACATCGTCCAGGCAGATTTCGATTGGACGGGTGTTTGTTGGCAACGGATCCACGGAGATATTCCATCTGCTGACCCGCGTTTATCTGGCGGGTCGTCCCGACAACGGGATCGCTTTGTTGATGACGCCGACCTATGGCGAGTATGACGGTGCCTGCCGGTTGGCCGGTGCCAAGATATTGAATCTAGTCGCCGACGCTGCCAAGGATTTCAGTTGGGACCTTGGCGCTGCAGCTAAGTTAATCAGCGAAAACAAACCCAACATCGTCATCATCTGCAACCCAAATAACCCCACCGGGGTCTATCTGGATCCCCAGGAGATTGAAATCCTGGCTGACGCCACTCGTGATGCGGGCGGCTTGCTGGTTGTGGACGAGGCCTACCTGGCCTTCGTGGCAGAACCTTGGGATTCTTTGGCATTGATGGACCGACCAGAAGTGATGCTGGTGCGCTCCATGACCAAAGACTACGCCCAGACCGCCCTCCGACTTGGCTATGCCCTGGCTTCAGAGGAAGTTGTTACCCGCCTGCGTGCATTTCAGCCTGACTGGAGCGTGAACAGCTTGGCCCAAAAAGCTGGCGTGTCCGCCCTGGAGGACACTGAATACCTGCCTAGAGCTAGAGAGGCGGTTTTCAGCGCCAAGGATTTCTTGTCTGGCGAGCTTAAATCCATTGGACTTGAAATCCCTAATTCAGAGGCCAACTTCATCCTGGTCAAAGTCGGTGACGCTGCTAAGTGGCGTTCCTTGTTGCTGGCAAAGGGGCTGGTGGTAAGGGACTGCACATCGTTCGGTCTGCCAGAGTTCATTCGGGTCGGCATCCGGCCCTTGTCTGACTGCCAGCGATTGGCGACAGCGATGACCCAAGTTTCGGAGACTGTTCGTTAGCAGGACAAAATTCGGCCTTGATGAAAAAAGCCTGGGCAATTAGAATCTATTTCAATATCTAAAAATAAACGTTAGGAGTCTCTTGCTATGACTACTACTCGAGAAACCTCCACCGGGGAGATCGTAGGCGACAGTCGGTTTCACGATGATTTTGGCGCCCCATCTGACCGGGCAGTGTCCAAGCTAAAATCACATCTGACTCCCTATGTTCAGGAGTTCATCCAGAACGCGCCATTCGCAATCATGGCTACCGCCAATGCCGACGGTCGCTGTGACGCATCCCCCAAGGGCGGCAAGCCCGGATTTGTGAAAGTGATGGGCGAAAAGCACCTGCTATTCCCTGATGTAGCCGGTAACCGCCTTTTCCAGTCCTATCAAAACATCGACGGCAATCCATACATCGGACTAATCTTCTTCATCCCCGGAATCAATGACACCGTCCGGGTTAACGGCAAGGTCAGCATCGTCAACAAAGAGGAACTGGAACGCCAGAACATCGAGCTTTCGCTTTACGAAACTGACGACAATTCCAAGCACCTCCAAGGGATGTTGGTTGAGGTTGAAGAGGCCTACGGGCACTGCCCTAGGGCTCTCAAGTTTTCTAACCTTTGGGGGATTGACGAGATTGCCAAAAACAAGGCCAATCTTCCTTTCGCAGAGCGCACTGACGAGAATTACTACAAGCATGAAGAAGGTTCTTAGCCTTTCTTCACAACTGGCTGCTATTAACGGTCAGTTAGCCTTAAATTGAAGGTAAAAGCAGGCCTCGGATATTATCCGAGGCCTGCTTTGTTGTTGGAATATTCAGGGTTTTTCGGCGGCAAGAAATGTATTAGAAACTCCCTAGATACAGAGTGATTTTGTGGGACCGTTTTTTGTTTACAACAGTGCTGGCCCACCGTAAGATGGGTTGGTTAACCCTACCCGAATACCCCAAGGATTTCTGCAGATGGTAACCATCGCCTTTGAAAAACACACCCTGTCCAACGGACTGGACGTGATACTCCACCAGGACCATACGATCCCCGTTGTCGCCGTAAACGTTTGGTACCACGTGGGTTCCAAAGACGAAGAAATAGGCCGAACTGGATTCGCGCACCTTTTTGAACACGTGATGTTTGAAGGCTCAAAACACCACAACAGCAGCCACTTTGAGCCCTTGCAAAAAGCTGGCGCCAACCTGAACGGCTCCACCACCCCAGACCGGACCAACTACTGGGAAGACGTGCCCACCAACTACCTTGATCTGGCCCTCTGGCTGGAATCAGACCGCATGGGTTTTCTGATGGACGCCCTGGACCAACAAAGACTTGATATCCAACGGGACGTGGTGAAGAACGAACGACGCCAGTCCTACGAGAACCGACCCTACGGCATGGCCCATTGGCACCTGCAAGAAGCCCTATATCCCATGCCCCATCCCTACCACTGGATGACCATTGGCTCCCAGGAAGATCTGGACGCCGCAACCCTGGATGACATCAAGGACTTTTTCAATCGGTTCTACTCTCCCACCAACGCCAGCCTGGCGATTGCCGGTGATATCGACATGGGCGAGGCCCTCGAGATGGTCAACCACTATTTCGGCGATTTGCCACCGGGTGAGTCAGTACCACGCCGTGGTCGGCACGATTCCGGACTTGTTGGGCGCATAGATCTGGAGATGCGCGACAAGGTCACACTGCCCCGGACCTATATCGCCTGGCCGACCCCACCGGAAGGCGACCCTGACGACGCACCGCTGGAGATCTACCAGGCCATAATGTCTGACGGTCTAACCTCCAGACTGCACAAATCATTGGTCTATGAGAAGCAGATTGCCCAGAGCGCCCACATCCGCTACCACTCTTCTGAGATTGCCGGACAGGCCGTTTTGCAGGTTACTGCTGCTGAGGGACACGAACTGGCTGAGGTTGAAGCCGCCGCCGAGGCCGAGATGGCAAGGTTTCTCCGGGAACCGCCCACTGAGGAAGAGATGACTCGCGTTAAAAACCGCATTGAGGCCAACCACTTCCGCAGCCTGGCCCGCATTGGCGGGTTCGGTGGCCGGGCTGACCAGCTCAATCACTTCAGTGTATTTTCAAAGAACCCTGAGCTAATCAACACCAGCCTAGATAAGTACATGTCAGTGACCCGCGAAGACGTGATGCGGGTTGCAGAAAGCGTCCTTGGAGATAACCAGGTTCGTTTGCGGGTATTGCCCGAGCCGACCCTCTCCCCGGCCACTGTAGCCATTGACCGGGCCGTGATGCCGATGCCTAAGAGCGAGCCAGTCTTCACTCCGCCAACACCCACCCGCACCACGCTCTCCAACGGCATGGGCATTTCAGTAATTGAACAACGAGGCTTACCCATCGTGGCCTTTGGTGTGTTGATGGACGCCGGTGCATCCCGTGACCCGGAAAACCTCGCCGGACTGGCCGGGTTCACCGCCCAGATGCTGCCGGAAGGTACCAACAGCAAGACCAGCCAGGAGATTGCCCAGGCCTTTGAGTTCATCGGTTCAAGAATCTCTGCCGACGGACGCCGAGAGTACACCTTGCTCTCAGCGGAAACCCTGACCAAGCACTTCCCAACTGCCCTGGAACTAACTGCTGACTTGATTCTGAACCCCAACTTCCCAGATCATGAGGTGGAACGAGTTCGCCGCGAACACCTGACCGAACTCAGACGCGGCAAGGATGAGCCGAATGCCGTGGCCGAGCAACTAATGGCCGGCTTGGTGTTCAACCGAGATTCAGGATACGGACACTCGCTGTCGGGTACGGAAGCGTCCATTGGCGCATTAACACGGAACGATATGATGAGCCAGTTCAAACGGGACTACAGTCCCGTCAACGCCAACCTGATAGTGGTGGGTGACGTTAGCGTCGACGAGGTCGTAAAACGTGCTGAGTCGGTGTTTGGCTCTTGGAAGGGCGGTGATTCATCGGCTAATGGTAAGGCCGAAGTGATGCTATCCAACGGCGTTGCCACCATCTACCTGGTGGACCGCCCCGGCGCGCCGCAATCGGTAATCCGGGCCCTGCACACCACCATCCCTCGGCTGCATCCGGACTATTTGGGGCTAACCTTGATGAACTACGCCTTTGGTGGGCAGTTCTCCGCTCGGTTGAACCAGAACCTGCGCCAAGACAAGGGCTACAGCTACGGCTACCAGTCCCACGTTCAGTGGTACCGCGGCCCTTCCCTGATGCTGGCTGGCGGTTCAGTGCAGACCGAGGTTACCAAGGAATCTGTGTTTGAAACACTGAAAGAGTTCAACGAAGTCAGAGACTCAAGGCCCATCAGCCAAGAAGAGCTGGACAACGCCAAGGCCAGTGTCCTGCGTAGCTTCCCGGCCAACTTTGAGCGCCCAGGGGCCATCATGGGCCAGGTGCTACAAATGGTTCAGTTTGGCCTGCCGGATGACTACCTACAGACCGTCAGGTCTAGCGTTGAGTCTGTGACCCTGGATGACGTGCACCGCATCACCCAGGAATTGATTCGCCCGGACCAACTCAAGATACTGGTGGTGGGTGACCGTCAGCAGATAGAAACGGGGCTTCTGGAGTTGGATATTCCTACCGTGATCCTAGATGTGGATGGTGTCGAGACTTCGTAGCTAACAGCAGCCAGCTAACAGCTTTCAGAAATTAGCAAAAGGCCCGCCATATTGGCGGGCTTTTTCTATTGGTTGAGGTTTGGATGGCGGTTTATTGTTGGGGTCTTTCGCCCAGTTCTAGGTTTAGCATTGTTCGATTGCCGACACCATCAGTTACCCGGAATACCACGACCATAAAGGCTTTTGTGATAGACCAATTACTGAGGGGGTTTTATCAGGGCCACCAGATTAATCATTTTCATTAAAACCCCTGAGCAGCTTCTCGTTGGACTCGGAAGAGTGATTCCATGCCCCGTGACGCCAATGAAAGAACCTCGTCCACCTGATGTCGGGGGAACGGGTCGGCTTCAGTGGCGCCTTGCAACTCAACCAGACCGCCCTGGGAAGTTAGCACCACGTTGAAATCAACGTCGGCCGCAAAGTCTTCTTCGTAGCAAAGGTCCAGCAGCAGTTCGCCGTTCAAGATCCCGGTTCTTTACCAGCATCTGCAGCGCCTGGTTTAGGGCTACGTAGGCTCCGGTGATGGCCGCGGTGCGGGTTCCTCCGTCGGCTTGGATGACGTCGCAGTCGATGTGCACGGTGCGTTCGCCAAGGGTATCCAGGTTAGTGACCGCCCTCAGTGAGCGACCAATTAGGCGTTGAATCTCCTGGGAACGTCCGCTGACCTTGCCGGTTTCCCGTTCCCGAGAATTCCGCGTGTTGGTGGCCCTGGGTAGCATGGAGTATTCGGCAGTAACCCAACCCTTGCCCTGGCCACGCATGAACGCTGGCACCTTCTCTTCGAGGGAGGCCGCGCAGAGCACCTTGGTAGTGCCCATTTCGATCAATGCTGAGCCCTCAGCGTACTTCTGGTAACCGGGGATTATGGTGATAGGACGGAGCTGATCCCAGGCTCGCCCGTCCTTTCTGGAGTATTCAGACAATTGTTATTCGTTCCTCAATAATAGCTTTCTGACCTGATTTCAGGCGTCGAACTCAAGTATACCCCAAGCCGTTTGGGACCAGTCTTGAAGGCGTCTTAATAATTTAAATGCTATCAACCCTTAACGGATTAACGCTCTGTGTTCACCCATAGGTTTCGGGCGGTTGGTTCCGGCATGCTCTCTTCAGTAATGTATTAATACGTTGGATCAAGTCGGTGATTGGCGAACAGTATGCCCCTCTATAAACCCAGGTTGTACTAGCTGTGGCCGTCCGACTATAATTTACTGCAGATTCCAAATAAAAGGAGCCAAACCGTGGGCACAAATAAAGCAACATCCGTCAACGGCAACCAAACTTTGCACGCCTTTTTCAAGGGCGCTGTGGTACCGATGGATGAGGCAAAGGTGAGTGTGATGACTCATGCGTTGCACTACGGAACGGCCGTCTTCGAGGGTATCCGCGGCAACTGGAACGAAGAAAAAGGCAAGATGTTCATCTTCCGCATGCGGGAGCATTACGAACGCCTGATTCGTGGCTGCAAGATTCTGATGTTGGACATCCCTTACACCGCCGATCAACTTTGTAATATTACCGTTGACCTGATAATGACCAACGGTCATGACTCAGATATTTACATTCGGCCGCTGGCCTATAAAAGCGCAGAGGTAGTGGCGAACCTGAAACTGCAGGACCTAGATAGTGATTTCACTCTGATTACCGTTCCATTTGGCAACTATCTGGGTACAGACATCCTCCGCTGTTGCACTTCATCGTGGCGACGAGTTGACGACAACATGATTCCTACGCAGATCAAGAGCGCTGGTATCTATGTCAACAGCTTGCTGGCTAAGACTGAAGCCACCCTGGCCGGGTTTGATGAAGCCATCATCCTGAACCAGGACGGCCATGTATCGGAAGGCTCCGGCGAAAACGTATTTATGGTGTCCGGTGGAAAACTGCACACTCCCAGGCTGGAGGACAACGCTCTGCCCGGTATAACCAGAGACACCGTTATTCAACTGGCGCAGGACGAAATGGGCCTGCAGGTGATGGAAAGGAGCATCGACCGCAGTGAGCTATATCTCTGCGACGAGGTGTTCCTCAGCGGTACCGCAGCCCATCTAACCCCGGTAGTGTCGCTGGACTCCCGCGACATTGGTACCGGAAAGCCTGGGCCGATTTCCTTAGAATTGCAGAAGATGTACTTTGACATCGTGGCCGGCAAAAACCCCAAGTACCTCCACTGGTGCACGGACGTTACTCCCGTATCAATACCGGCCTAGTTAACGGCTCAGGTGTAACTGAATAGCTAAACGAACAGACGCCCCGATACATCGGGGCGTCTGTTCGTTTAGCTATTCAGGACTGTCTTAAAAGGAGTTCGGTCAAGTGACTTGGATTTGGCTTGGATTAGTCTGCTACGCAATCGGCAGCCTCCCCACGGCTTATCTATTCACACGCTATATCCTGGCCCAGGATATCCGCGATATTGGCGATAACAACAGCGGCGCGGCCAACGTCTTCCGAAACGTTGGCGCCAAAGCTGGTGTGGCCGTGGGGGCCATCGACATCGTCAAGGGCAGCGTGGTAATCGTGCTGGCCAAGGTTCTGGTGGATGACACCGGGATGGAGATGATGGCCGGTGCCGCGGCCTTGGTCGGTCACAACTTTCCAGTTCATTTGAAATTCCGGGGCGGACGGGGCGCGGCCACTGCGGTGGGCGTTCTGATCGCTTCGGTCCCAATAGTGGGGCTGCCCGTTGGCGCGTTTTGCCTAGTATTACTGTATTTCACCCACAAGGCAATCTACCCGCTGGCGGTGTTTTTAGTGGCTATACCGGCCCTAACCTGGCCGGCTGGCTACTCGGTCAGTCTGGAAATCTACGCAGTGGCAATGCCCATTGCCGTGGGCCTGAGCCACTTCTTCACTACGCGCGTTTTGAACCCAGGGGCTGGTTCTAAGTCCTGAGACACGTTTCAATCAACCGGGGGCTACTTGCAGCCTAATTATTGGACGGAAACAATGGGCTGGTCCCTGCATCGCCCTAACGGGCTTATCTACCAAGCGCCCTAATATTGTTACCGGGGCTACTTGTTTTCCAACGTACGTGGCCACGATGCCAACCTCATAGGCATGGATCGCCGTATCTGCCACCGCTAGCATTGGCCCGGTGGCATCAACTACGCTAATCTGAACCGAACCCTATGCGTCGGCTAACTACCTGCGGGCGTGGCTAAAACTAAGTGGTCTCCGTCGTCGCCCAGGCGGCCATCGGATAACAGTTCAACCACCAAGTCATTGAACCGGACTCTCATAGCTTGGTTGGTCCGACCATATCCCAACAGCTTGAAAACGGCGGCAGGCGCTTGTTCCTTGTCGATGCCATAAGATTGTTCCACCACAAAGCAGATGGCTTCGACCAACTCGTCGTCGCTGACCATATCTAACTTGCGGGTGGCTGCTGGTAGGCCAGACCGGTCTCGCACCGGCGGTTGGGACATGTCGTTGTTCCAGAGGAAGTCGCCCCTGCGTGAGACCCTTCCGGTTTCAACTAGACGGTCGATCGCCTCATCCATGGTTGTTTGCAGTCTCTTGTTGGGTCGAGAGACACCGCCCGCGGTATAGATGCGGCGCGCGGTCTCTGAGACGTGTACCGGACTCTCCATATCAACCACCCGTGCGGCCCAAAGCAGCAGTGACACAGCCGTGGCGTCAGACATATATTTGTCTGACGACTTGAGCCGTAGCTTGGCGACCTGATACTTGGCAACCTGGATGGTTGGCTCTAACTCAGGGACGTCATCACGGATGATTACTGGGGTCGGCTCAACCGGTTCGGGTTCCGGAACGGCAGCTGAGATTGGCGCTTCGTAGGCGGCGATCGCCGCCATGACGCGTTCCAGCTCTCGCTGTGGGTTGCTGGCCCATTCCGGACTCCACGCTCGATGCAGTCGCCAACCGAGTCCTTCCAGTACCTGGTGGCGCAGGCGGTCACGGTCGCGGGCGGAACGGGCGCTGTTATAAGACGGTCCGTCGCATTCGATGCCCAAAATGTAACGACCCGGATGGTCAGGATCTGAGATCGCCAGGTCGACGGTGCCGGTGCCCCACCCCGGAGATTTCGCAACCATGTAGCCCTTGGTAGAGATTTGGTCCGCCACCGACTTTTGGAAGCGTCCTGTTGTTTCTGCCTCTCCGTCGGATTCGTTGTCCTCGGTAGCTGTGGCCAAAACGCCTCGGTTTGCAAAGGCCAGGAATGTTCGCAGAGCCCGGACGCCTTGAGAGTTGGTCCGGTTGAGGTCAATATCGTCCTCGGTCATGTTGGTGAACACTTCGCAGCGCCGTCTGGCCCTGGTGATCAGTACGTTGAGACGGCGTTCACCGCCCTCGCGGTTGAGTGGGCCAAAATTCAGGTCAACCCGACCCGCATCTGCGCGTCCATAACCGATGCTAACCAAGATCACATCCCGTTCATCGCCCTGTACAGTCTCAAGGTTCTTAACGAAGAACGGCTCATCCGGGTGGGATGCAAAGAAGCTCTCTTTTGATGGGTCGGCTTCCCGCAATGTGTCAAGTTTGTCCATTATCTCTCTGGTTTGCGCCATGCTGAAGGCCGCAACACCCAGCGATAGTTCAGGCTTGGTCCGGGCGTGTTCCATGACTGCCCTGGTTACGGCCTCTGCTTCCAGCGGGTTGGTTCCGGTGGTGCCGCGGCCGTACAGTGTGTCTGGCAAGTGGTGGTAGAACAGGCCATTTTCTTCTCGGCCTGCGTCGGGGCTGGAGAACAGCACTAATCCACCGCCATAGAACTCCTGGTTGGAGACTGCGATCAGCGAGTCGTGGCGGCTGCGGTAGTGCCAGCGCAACATCCGCGTGGGGGCGTTCTGTGCGGAGAACAAACCCAGGATGCTTTCAATATCGCTGGTCAAATCGTCGTCGGAATTCTCTTCCGCAGCGACTGCCGTTTCAAAGAACGGTGTTGGCGGTAGTTGCTGGCTGTCGCCAACGACCACCACTTGGCCGCTACGCATCACTGCCCCTAGGGCGTCCACCGGCTTTACCTGGCTGGCCTCATCAAATATCACCAGGTCAAACTTGATTCCGCCGGGGCTGAGGTAGGCGGCGATAGAGAGCGGACTCATCATGAAAACGGGTTTTATCGCCTGGATGGGGTTGCCCGCCCGCTCAAGTAGCTGGCGGATGGGCAGGTGACGGCGGCGCAATTCAAACTGCCGACGCAACACCGCAAGCTGTCCGCCGCCTTGGTTCCGGGGCATGCGCTCCCAGTGGGCCTGGGCCAGCCGGGCGCGGTTGTGTTCCAGTATGCGGCGATCCAGGTCTTGGAAGCTCTCCCTGACCTGATCGTGGGCAGCGCCATCAAAGGAGCGCAACTCGTTTCGTTCTCGCAGAGCCCGTTCCCAAATGCCCTCAAACCTAGCATGGTCATAGGCGTCACGTAAGGCGTTTTCTCCGGTGGTCCATTCGTATGCCGCGTCGATGATCCCCTGTAGCCCTTCGGACTGACAATCGGCGCTCTGGACGTTCAGGCGTACTACGTCATGGATGCCTTCCATTCGGTCCAGGCAATTCATCGGAAGATGGAGTTGTTGTTCAAATGGTTGGTCGGCCAGCTCTCCGGACTGTTGGAACTTTCGGAAGACATCGAATTCCAAGGCCGAGGCCACTCCGTACGCCGTCCTGCGGAGTTCAGCCGTAACGACTTCGACGTTATTGGCGATCTCGGTGAGTTGGCTGGAGACCGGGCCCCAGGATAGGTAATTCAGGAGTCCGGTGGGCATCTGACCACCAGATACATCGTCGTTCAGCTTCAATAACCAGTTGGTGATCTCAGTTAGTTGAGACCAGTCGGAGTCCACACCTCGCCAGCGGGAGCCAAATAGCTCAGTTCCCAGGGAGCTGTGCCCATCGAAGATAGACTCGTTGTACTGATGTGACTGGACCGCGACGACCATCGCCAGCATTTCGGTGACGCCGTTTTTTCTGCCCGGAACTTGCAGTCCCGTAAGTCGTTCTTTGGTGCGTCGGAAATCTGAACTGAGAAACCGCCACAACTTGGTGCCTTGGTTTTCCAGTACCATTCTGTCCGCAGCCAGGTCCTGTTCCCAGGCGCTTGCCCGCAGGGATGACCCATATTCGGTCTTTAGTGCAGCCATGGCGGCGCCTGCTGCCATCAAGCTTCGAATATCCTCTGGGTGCTCGGTCCAATGGCCATTCTTCAGGTCAACTTGCTCCAAGTTGGGTGCTCCGGCTGCCCGGTGCGCGGCTGCTGATAATTGGTCGGTTTCAGCTAGTGTCGTAGGCTCGACCAGCCACATGGTCTGCACCAGCAGGTCGGTGGGGCTCGGCATGGCCAATAGCGCCGCTTTGTAGGCTTCCAACTTGGCTTTCAGGTCGTCTTGCGCCGCTGGTAGCAGCTCCGTTAGTCTCGCGCCCCAGAATGGGTGTTCTTTGGGCGGTCCCATGGCGATGACCCTGGCTTGCAACTCTTCGACCAACCCCCGCTTGCGGCGAAACTCGGCTTGAGACCACTGGCTTATGCTGGTGATGGGTGTTTTGGACGACTGGAAGTGAGTGGTCGCCAACAGTTCTCCTGCCGCCTGGAATGGGGTAACACCCGATTCGCCGACAGTCTGGTTGATGGCATTGCTGTATCCGTTCAGCCGATCCCTGAGGCGGACTAGCTCGTTTACATCTTCGGTCACTGCCCCGGTGCGCGGGCGGCCCAGGTCCAGAGTCCGGGCCAGTTCGTCGAGGACCATCTTCTTGGCGGTTTTTTGGCTGTGCAACTCTAAACAGGCGTCGCCCAATCCCACATTGTCCAAGCGGCGTTTCACAACTTCCAGCGCAGCCATCTTCTCCGATACGAACAAAACGGAGCGGCCATTCCCAACAGCCTCGGCGATCATGTTGGTGATGGTCTGGGATTTTCCGGTTCCCGGCGGGCCCTGGACCACCAGGTTCATGCCCTGGTTCACGTCCATCAGCGTCAGGGTCTGGGAGCCGTCGGCATCAACCACGTGGTAGCTGTCGCCGGGGGCCAAGAACGAGTCCAGGTTATCGTCGCTGCTCACCAGTGGCGGCGCTTCGTCGAACCCGTCTTCCAGCAGAGACTCAATAATCGGGTGCTCGGCTGGGGATGCGTCGTCGGGCCAGGTCTCAATGTCCAAGTCCCGGTACATTAAGAATTTGCTGAAGGAGAAGAAAGCTAGGGCAACTCGGCCGCGGTCGACGGTCCAGCCTCGCAACCCGCTAACGGATTCGGCAACTGAGTCGAAATACTGGTCGATGTCCTGGACATCGGTGTCGGGTAGTTCCGGCAGCCCAATCCCAAATTCCAGTCGCAGCTTTTCCCTGAGTGATACGTTGGATTCGGGGTCGTCTCCCGTATGGCGCAACAGGAAACTGCCCCTGGGATTGGTGCGCTCCAGACTGACCGGAAGCAGCACCAAGGGCGCAAGACGAATCTCGGATCCATTGTCCACCCATTCCAGCATGCCCAGCGCCAGGAAAAGGGTATTTACGCCTTGTTCTTGGAGGAACGAGTTCGCCAGGCGGTATGTGGAGAGGAGTCGGCGGTCCAAGTCCTCCGCTGGGTGGGGGGTGCTCAACTGAAGGTCGCGTTTGCGATTTCCACCTTCAGCCCCAGTCTCCGGCAGCAGGACGGCCGTCATCTCATCTTCGTCCAGCGCGGTGATGATGTCCTGCGGGGTGTGACCTTGTATCCGAGCGCCCCTAGAGCGGAGCAAGCGGTAATTTAGCAGCGGGTTCCGCATGCCTAGGTCGAGCAGTTCTCGCCGTGCGGCGTCCAGTTTGGCAGCCACCGCAGCGGCATGGGCTTGGTGCGCCTCTGAGAGTTGTTCTACGCTCTGGACCAATGGGCGGAGAACTGACTGGGAAAAGTCTGTTTCCAGATAATTCAGCAGCCCAGCAGGGATGGACGCGGACTTGATCTCTTCGCCAAGGTTGCGACGCCAAATGGCGATGGTTTCTAGCTCTGGCCATGCCTGGGGTCCGGAGATACGGCTCCGGCTGAATAGTGCAATCCCAAGAGGCAAGTGACGGTCGATCGTCCGGACTCGTTCCTGGGATTCGATGATAGCGTTCAGCAGGACGAGTTGGCCGGCCAATTCAGAAGGCGCGGATTGGAGGCAAATCTCAGTTAGGACGCTATTGGCGTGGCGGTAGTCACCGGAGAGGAACCGAGTGGGGCCAGTGCCGAAATGAACCAGCGTGTCACGAATTTGGTCTGCGTCTATGACCCATGCCTCAGGAGTCAGGAATTGCCCGTATTCCATGCGGATAATTGACAGCGCAGTGCCAGCAAATAAAAGGTCGTCCAGTTCTTGCCGTTGGTCATCCCATTCCGGGGCGCTGAGGTTTACGCCCTTTAGATCAGGGGCGTCAAGGGCCCGGTGGGCCGCCAGGATGAGTGCGTCCCGTTGGGCCTGACCTTTGGGTGCGGGCAAACCCATGGTCCTGGCAAGCTCGCTGGCAGCGTCCTCCAAACTCTGGAGTGACCGCCTATTTGGGCTGGCTGCCCGGCTTGTTCCAGCGGTCGCTTCAGAGTTTGTTTCGAGGGCCGGTTCAATAATGGAATCGGCTGCTTGCTCCCCCAGTTTCGATGACTGGTCTTCACTGCTTCCTGTCGACATAACACCACGTTAGCACACCACCCAAAATTCAGACCAGTTGTCTGTTACAGACCCGGAGTTATTTTGGTCAACATAACTCAACAATCACCATGTTATACTCGAAAAATTACAGGTGAATTACGGGGTGTCAGGCTCGTTAGCCTACGCCCAACACCTACGCCATCAAAGGGTAAGAGAACATGGATGTCTTTGACTTGGCCCAGATAGTTGGGGGCCACAGCGAAAACGGAGAATTCTACCACGAGTTTTTCAAAGCCAAGCGACTGAGCGTTGGTCTCTACGTGCTGAAAGCCGGGGAAACCGACCCTCAATCACCGCACACCGAGGATGAGATCTATTACATCGTCTCGGGAGCCGGTACGATTGAAATTGACGGTGAGCACCGCGAAGTAAGCGCCGGGGCGGTAATCTATGTGGAAAAGCACGTGCCCCACCGTTTTCATACGATTACGGAAGACCTCAGCATCATTGTCGTTTTTGCGCCGCCGCGCCATTCCCAGCGGACTTAGACCTGCGGACCTAGAAAATGGAGCAAAAGAAATGCCAGACGTAGAAATTATGGGCATGATCGGTGTCAACCGAGAGCGCGACTCCTCGCGGGGTGTGACAGTCAGCCTATTTGGCGGCGGAATCAACCCTAAAGATGAGATTCCTGCCGGCATCGACGCTGATTACATCGCGGAGTTTTCCCAGGCCCATGAAGCCAGTGGATTCGACAAAGTCTTGATTGGATACTCGTCAGCCACGGCAGAGGGCTTTGGCGTTGCGGGATACGCGGCGTCAAAGACCAAAACGCTGGGTTATCTCATTGCTCATCGACCAGGGTTCGTCGTTCCCACTCTGGCCGCCCGCCAGGCAGCTACATTGGACCAGCTGACCAAGGGTCGCATCGCCTTGCACATCATCAGCGGTGGCAGCGACCTCGAGCAGCGCCGCGACGGCGACTGGGCGGACCACGACGCCCGCTATCGGCGCACCGATGAGTTCATGGAGGTGATGAGTAAGGTCTGGACGGAAACTTCGCCCTTCGACTATGACGGCGAGTTCTATAAGTTTGAGCAGAACCTGAGTGAAGTCCGCACCTACCAACAACCCGGCGTCCCGCTGTACTTTGGCGGGGCATCTGATGTTGCCAAAGAAGTAGGCGCCAGACGGGCAGACGTTTTTGCTCTCTGGGGTGAACCGCTGGAGGCCATCAGGGAGCAGATCCGGGATATACGAGAGCGTGCCGCCAAGTATGGCCGGACGATCCGCTTCAGCGTCTCCGTGAGGCCCATATTAGGTGATACAGAGGGTGAGGCGTGGGAACGCGCCAGAGGGATTCTTGACCGAGTAAAGTCATCGGTCGGAGAAACCATCGGCCCCGCTAAACCGGCACGCCTACAATCAGAGGGATCACGCCGTCTGCTGGACTTCGCCGCTAAGGGAGACATCCACGACCAAAGACTCTGGATGCCGATTGCCGCCAGTACTGGGGCCGCTGGCAATACTACCGCGCTGGTTGGCACCGCCGAACAGGTGGCTGAGTCTCTATTGGCCTACCAAAAGATAGGTGCGGACGCGTTTATCATCCGAGGGTTTGACCCAATGCAAGACACCATCGATTGGGGTAAAGAGTTGATTCCCAGAGTCCGCGACGGCGCAGCGGCGCTGGCCAGATAACCAAAAAGAGCCAATCTTCAGAAAGATTGGCTCTTTTTGGTTATCTAGAACCCTTTTAGCTCCAGCAACCCCACAAGCAGGCCAAAGAACCGGGTTGAGTTCACTTCCAGTGGCAGGGTGATCTCGCCCGGCCCGCCGCTTTCAGAGGTCTCACCCCAAGATTCGTTTTCTTCTAGGCCCACATCGAGGTCTACCTTGGTGACGGTGGCGATGGCAGGCTCCAAGGCGATGGCCATAGCTAGTGGGTCGTAGAACTCGAATCTCTGCCTGCTGGGTTCTTTTCTAAACCAACCCTGCAGCATGTTTAGGGTTAAACGGCCCATGGGATGGTCAGACCACAGCCCCATGGCCTGTTCACGGCTGATACCTACCTGACGGCACGCTGCCAGATCAACCAGAGTGATTGGCAGTCCGCTTGCAATCACCACCTCGGCAGCGACCGGATCACTGTAGATATTGAACTCTGCTTTAGGGGTGACATTGCCCGGTGCATTCACCGCGCCGCCCATGACTATGATGTTCTTAGCCTGTTCCAGGGCAAATGGACGCTCCCAGAATAGTTGCGCAATGTTGGTCAGGGGGCCCAGGGCAACCACAGTCACCTCACCCGGTTCATCGGCAGTTACCTGGTCGTAAAGGAATTCCACTGCGCCCTTGGTTACAGGGTCGACAGATGGGTCTGGCAGGCGATGGGAAAGGCCTCCTGGGCCGTGGAACTGGGGCGCGTACTTGAACCGACCACGCAGCGGACGGGAGGCTCCTTTGGCCACTGGGATGTCACTCCGGCCTGCCGCCTGTAGTAGGGCCAGCGCATTCCTTGTGGTCCGGGCTAATGGGACGTTGCCACCAACGGTGGTCAGACCCAAGATTTTAATCTCAGGAACGGCCAAGGCCATCAGTATTGCCACGGCGTCGTCCACGCCGGGGTCCGTATCAATTATCAGTTTGATTGGTTCTGCCATCAGGGGTGTTAAATCCAGTCTCGCCGTTCTTGGGGTTTTAAAACAGGGAGGGGTCTTTATAGAGATAAGTGGAGTTGGCGAAGGCGGTCAATGACTCCAACGCGGTATGAAAGAAGCGATAGCCGGTGGCCTGGTGCAGTTTGCCAGTGCTCATCAATATGGGCCACCGGACATAGTCCAGACTGGTGGCCGTGGCGTCACGTTGGAGATGCAATCCCGAGCAGAGCTTCATCAGCGGGTAGGCCAGGAAGGGGGGCAGGCTGATTACCTTGCTCTTGAGTATCTGGGTCATCTCTCGATAATGGACGATACCGTCTCCGGCTACGTTGAACGTGCCGGTGATTTCTCGCTGAATTATCAAAGAAAGGACTCGGGCTAGGTCGTCGTCGTAGACGAATTGCAGCGGCGGATCGTAGGCCGTTAAACCCAGCATCCATGGGCGGAAATAGGAATCAACCGTAGGATTATCGGTCCCGTTTCCTAGCACGACACATGACCTCAGAGTAGTAATCTTGATGTCGTCTTGGGCGAGCGCAAATTCCTGCAAAACCATCTCGCATTGCTGCTTGGCATGGGCGCTGGAATCGTCGGGAGACGGACGCATGGTGGCATCTTCCGAGATTGGAATTGGGTTGTCGCTGTGGGGCCCGTATACAGCATGGGAACTTAGATAAATCAGGTGAGTGACCCTGGTTCTGGCGCAAGAGGCCATTACTGACCGCAAGGTTTCCATGTTCTCCTCGCGTATGGCGTCCGTTTCGCGGCGGTTGGCGCCATTTTTAGGGTTGAACGCTAAGTGCACCACGGTGGTTGCATCTTGGTCGTTTAATTCGTCGTCAATGGGCTCGGAAACGTTCTTGCGGTAGAAGGCGATGTTATGAACCGGCACCTGTAGCGGGTTAACATCAAATGCCACAATTTTTCTAAGCCCCGGCTCCCGCTCCAACTGGGCCAGGAGCTTGGCACCAACGTATCCGGAGGCTCCCGTGATTGCCACTACCTTTCCCTGTTGGGCCATCTAAACTGCCGTCCAAAAAATCTTGTGTAGAGTCATGCGCTGATTTTCAAAAAGATCACTTGTGGGAATACGGGAGTGTCAACATGCTGCCCAGCCAAGTCTTGGCCGTGATGCTAATCTTCTCAGCCTTACTCAGAGAAACTCTCGATTCTAGGACATCGTAATCCGACGCCTCGATACGGTCTAGCACTTTTGAGTAAAGTGCACCCAAAACTGCCGGGCAAGCCCGAGATCGCCGTGAGAGATAGGGCAGCAACTTGAAGCCTTTATCGAAATACTCCCTGGCTCGATCTGCTTGGAATTTCATGAGATCGTGAAACGCCTGGTTGCGGACGCTATATTTGAGGTCACCTTCCGTGTAGCCAAACCTGGCCATCTCATCCTGGGGCAGGTAAATCCGGCCCATATTGAAGTCTTCTCGCACGTCTCTGATTATGTTAGTCAACTGCATTGCCAGGCCTAGGTCCACGGCATACTCCTTGGCCTCTGCATCCTTGTAGCCAAAAATCTGAAGACAGATCAGACCAACTACAGACGCCACCCGGTAACAGTACTCACGCAGTTCCTCAAAGTTTTGAAACCGGTCTTTAACCAGATCGCTCTCCACTCCCAAGATGACCTCACGGAAATAGTCCTGGGGAATGGAGTAATTCTGCGCCACATCTGCCAAGGCCACGTAAACCGGACTTGAGGCCGTGCCCGTGTAGGTGCTATCCAAGTCTGATTGGAGGTCGGCCAGGGCCTTGATCTTGGCGTCGGTGGAGGTGACGTCGTCCACCGAGTCATCACAATGGCGACAGAAGGCGTAGGCGGCATAGATGGCCCGTCGTTTGGCCGCTGGCAAGGTCAAGAAGGCGTAGTAGAAATTCTTGGCCTCTCTGCGGGTGATGATCCGGCAGACTTCGTAGGCCGATTCTAAATCCAAGTTAGGATTAATGGAGGAATTCTGCATACAACTGGCCGGCGGCTCGCAAGGGGTGGGTATGGATTGGAACGCTTGGAACAAGTCCGATGGTTATATTATAGTGGCGGGCCGGAAACGGATTCACCGGCTTTTTAAATGTCTTAGCTCAGGAGAGTGAAGGGAGCCTGGGCCTATGACGAGAACCGGATTACTCGCCTACCACGTGCACCATGACTTCTCGATGGCGGGGGTGGTCTAGCTCAATGAAAAACACGCTTTGGTAGGTGCCAAACTGGATCTCGCCGTTGATTATGGGCACAGTTTCGCTGGTACCCAGCAACAGGTGTTGCAGGTGGGCGTGGCCGTTGGGAGATTCGTTTTCGTTCATGTTGACGGTGCGAATCTCAAAATTATTGTGTTGGTAATCGTGCTTCCTGGGAAAAATCTTCTCTAAGAAGGCTGCCATGTCGTCCAGCAAGAGCGGTTCATTCTCGTTTATCTTCACGGCTGCCGTAGTGTGCTTGGAGAATACAACCGCAAAGCCGTTGGCAATCTGAGATTCTGCAACGCACTCGGTTACCCAGCCGGTGATGTCAATGAACTGAGGAGCGCACGTGGTTTTCACTCGCTTGCAAAAGGACTTGCTAATCATCTCGGAGTTCCCCCTCTCTCTTAGCCCCAAACATTCTCAATTTAATAAATATCTGTTCAATTTATTGGTCCTTTTTCGGACCGTTGATCGCTCTCAGATACCTACCCATTGCGAGCAACGGCCAGTAGTTGCGATACAGGTGGTAGTTAATCATAAAACCGGCTGGCATATCCAAGCCCTGATAACTGATTTCCCCGATATCTGGCATGGTTTTGAGGCGCTCTCCTACGCCATAACCGGGAAACCCTGTGCCGGTGAAATAAGGCTCATCCCAAGTCCCGTCATTTCGCTGGGTTTCGGCAAGGTATAGTAACCCTTTTTGGGCTGCTTCGCATCCATGGTCTTTGGCAGCCACCAGGCCGAGCAAAGCCCAGGCTGTTTGCGATGCGGTGCTTGGTCCAACGCCGCGCAGGTTGGAGTTCACGTAAGAGCCGCAACTCTCGCCCCAACCACCGTTTTCATTCTGGTGGATGAGAAGCCACATTACGGCGCGACGGATGTACCCCTGCGACATGTCTTCACCGATGGCTTCCAGGGCAGGCAGAACTGCGCCGATGCCATAGACGTAATTCACACCCCAACGACCAAACCAAGAACCGTCTTCTTCTTGCTCGCTGATCACGTACTTGAACCCGCGGGCGACCGCCGGATCGTCTTTGGTGTAGCCAAGGCGTCCGTACATCTCCAACAGGTGTGCCGTTACGTCGACGCTGGGGGGGTCCAAAGTCTCGCCAAAATCCGAGAACGGTATCTTGGTCAGGTATTTCTTGTTGTTGTCCTTGTCAAAGGCGGCCCAGCCGCCGTTTTTGGACTGCATCCCGGCCATCCATTCCACCCCGCGCTGGATGGAATCGGCACGGCGCGGCTCCTCATTGTCCGGCAGCTTAACTTTGTCGAGGGCCATGACAACAATCGAGGCGTCATCTATGTCCGGGTAAGCCAGGTTGTCGAACTCAAACGACCAGCCGCCCGGACGAGTTTTCTTCGCCCTTACCTGCCAATCGCCTCCAACGAATATCTGCTTGTCCATGAGCCACCTGGCGGATGACTGAACCATAGGGTCATCCGCCGCGATTCCGGATTCAAGCAGAGCTAACTGGGCAATGCAGGTGTCCCAGACTGGAGAGATGCACGCCTGGACGCTGCAATGGTCTTCGTCTTCCCGTACGAACACTTCAAAGGCCTCAAACCCTTTTTTGACTGCTTCGTGTTCCGGGCCGTAGCCCATTGTATGCAGCGCAATCAGTGAGTAGACCCAGGGCGGTTGAATGCCAGCCCATGAGCCGTCGGCTTCCTGGTGCTCCAAGACCCATTTCAGTATCTTTCGCTCAGCCTGGCCTCGAAATGGATGAAATGGCAGACGCTGGTAGAGACCAACCATCTTGTCGGACCAATACAGGGCTTTGGCCCAGCCGAGTTTGGTTTTGGGTTTTGGTAGATTGTAATCAGTGCCGGCGCGGCCTCCGGGGTAAAGCTCGTCAATGTTGGCCGCCTCCGGCACCGGACAGTACGGTTGTCTGGTGAGAATTATCAGCATGGGAACGACAGTGGCCCGCGCCCAACTAGCGAACTCATAGATGTTGAACGGCGCCCAAGCCGGAAGGTAAATCATCTCTGGGGGCATGTTGGGGGTGCCTTTCCAGTCCCATTGGCCAAATAACGACAGCCAAATTTTAGTGAACACCCTAACTTGAGGTATCCCGCCTTTGGATAGGATGAACTCGCGGGCTTTTTGAAGCGGCTCAGAATTTGGCGAATGGCCTGCTAGTTTGAGGGCAAAGTAACATTCAACCGAAGTGCTGACGTCGCCGGGGGACTCGTAATACTGACCCCAGGAACCATCGTCCCGCTGCTTGCTCAGTATGTAATTGCAGACCTTCCTCCACCGCTCCAGGTCATGGTGGCCCGTAAAGTGGCAGAGCATCAGATACTCGGCTTCCATTGTGGGGTTGGACTCCAGCTCCCCCCACCAATAACCCTCAGCGTATTGTGACTGGCGGAAGTATTCCTGAGACTTATGCACCGCCCACTGGGTGGCTTGGTTCACCGGCCTATTCTCTGGTCGCACAGGCATGGCTAAGCGATGTCACTGCGAATCCGTTCCTGGATTTTGCCGCTCACGTAGCCGTGGTCAACGAACCAATTGACCGACTGCTTTAACGCGTCGGTAACGGAACTTTGTGGCAAACCCAGCTCGTTGATCGCCTTATCACAACTCACGTATGCTGGGTGTTTGGATGCCAGCACCCCTTCTATGGGAATGGCCGGCTCACGGCGGAGGAGAGTACCTTCAATGAACCGGTCTGCGTAACCAACGCCTACCACCAGCCAATATGGCGCTCTGATGCGGGGTGCTGGGAGCCCGGTCAGATCACTTAGCATGTCGAATATCTGCTTCAGACTCACGTTCTGGTTGCCAAGGATGTAACGCTCCCTGGGTTTTCCTTTCTCTAAGGCCAAGATATGGCCTTCTACAACGTCAGCCACGTCCACGATGTTCATGCCGGTCTTCAGATACGCGGGTACTTTACGCCGGAGAAAATCCAACACGATCTTCCCGGTAGGTGTGGGCTTAACGTCCCACGGGCCCACCGGCAGGGTTGGATTAACGATTACCACCGGCATGACACCGGCAGCGAAGGCCAGAGCCTTTTGCTCAGCTAGGTGTTTGGAGTTCTTGTAATAGCCATGGAGAGACTTGAGGTCAAGTGGAGTATTTTCGTCGCCGAGGCCGGTTTGGGGGATGCCTATGGTGCCCACAGTGCTGGTGTAAACCGTGCGGGAGACCCCGGCTTGGCGGGCGGCTTCCAGGACGTTGATCGTCCCTTGCACATTGGCCCGTGACACCCCCGCCGGATCTCTGGACCAGAATGTGTAGGCGGCCGCCACGTGGTAAACAGCCTCACAGCCTTGAATTGCCCGGTCGATGGACTGTCGGTCTAGGATGTCGCCTTCCACCTGATTGATACCGGTGTCTTGGATGGTTAGCCGGTTGCTGCCAGGACGCACCAGCGCTTGGACGTCGTCGCCCCGCCGCCTCAGTTCACGGGCCAGGTTGCCGCCGATGAACCCAGTGGCACCGGTGACTAAGATTTTCATAGCCTTGGCTCGCACGGTGGAGAAATGTTTGCCAATAACGGCACTGGGCTAGCCGCTGCCATTCCCGATAACCCCGGTGGCCCTCATGTAGGACAGCCCAAAGTTGGTTAACACCGCTTGGCACAGTTGCAGTTGTTTCTTGAGGCGCAGCATCGTGGGAATCCGCCACGGCATGAGCAGCACGTTGGTGACAACTTTATAGGGAGACTTTGCCAAACCCGGAAGATAGCCAGGGAGGCGTTGATTGGCCGTGTCCAAGACTACTCTTACTGATAGAAACGGCACCCCGGCATTTTGAGCTGCCTCGGCTGCGCGGTAGTCTTCCATGTTGACGCTAGTCGCCTGATACTGTTGCCGGAGGTCTTCACGCTCTCGTATCTCGGCTACCAAATGGTCAACGGTCAGCGCACCGCCGTTGAACAAGGGCACCGAAAGGTCTAGGGCTGCCTGCTCCGCCAACTTGAACATGCCATCGTCTGGGGTGATTGCCCGGCCCGCGCCCATAGTGGCCCCGTTTTGGAGTGCGTACCGGTCTGCCAACAATAGGTCGCCGGTCTCAAGGGACGGGTCGATGCCACCAGCCACGCCGACCAACAACACGCCTTGCAAGTTGGTGCGCCGTTCCGTTAGTAACTGGGCTAAAGCAGCGCCTGCCCGGTCTGGCCCAACGCCCAACACGCGAAACTCCACTTCGGGTCTGACCCCGGTGGCATCTTCAATGTCAAGTAATTCACGCCGGAGACCGATCAATTCTTGCTCCATGCTGGATGCCACGATTAACAAATTGTTGTACTTCTCTTAATAATTGAACTGCTACTTGGCACCCAGATACTAGGCAGCCGTGATGCCGCCCTTCGTGGCCGCGCCAGACTTAATCAAAGTGGCCCAGTCCTTGGGGGTTCCGAGGGCCTCAAAAATGGTCGCCGACTCAAAGCCGCAGTGCATCATACAGTTGGCGCACCTTGGGTCTTTGCCCACCCCGTATTTCTCCCAGATGTCTTCGTCAAACAGCTCCGCAACGTGTTCCACGTGCTCATCTGCCAGAGGATAGCAGGGCTTTCTCCAGCCCATAACCGTGTAGGTTGGGTTGGACCAAGCAGTGCATTGATACTCCCGCTCACCCTTCAAGAAGTTCAGGTAGAGGGGGTTGTTGTAAAAACGTGCACCCTTAGAGTTCTCTGGCGACAGTAATTCTTGGAACAACTCATAGGATTCCTGCCGTGTTAGGAACATCTCTTGAACCGGTGCGTCTTCAAAATCAAAGCCGGGGGAGATCATCGAGCCCTCGACTCCAATATCGTTGACCAACCGGAACATTTCGTTAAGGTCGCCAACGTCGCTGGTTCTGAACACCGTTGAGTTGGTGCAGACCCGGTAGCCACGGTCGAGGGCTGATTGCACCGCGTCGACGGCCTTCTTGAAAACGCCCTTGCGGTCCACAGACTCGTCGTGCTTTTCTTCCATGCCATCCAGATGGACCACCCAGCACAGGTACTTGGACGGGGGTATCTTGTCCATGATCCGGTCCAGTAAGAGTCCATTGGTGCAGCAATAGATGAAGTATTTCTCTTCAATCAGTTTATTGATGATCTCATGTATCCGAGGGTGAATCGTCGGCTCCCCGCCAGCGATGGATACTATTGGAGCGCCAGATTCCCTAACAGCGGCAAGGGCTTCTTCCACCGGCATCATCTTGTCCAACACCGGTTTGTATTCCCTGATGCGTCCACAGCCGATGCAGGCTAGGTTGCACATTTCCAGAGGCTCAAGCATGGTCACCAAGGGAAACTTCTTCCTACCCTTCAGCTTGTTCTTGAGCAGGTAGCCAGCCAGCCGAACCGACAATTCCAATGGACGTTTGGCGCGTTTCTTGCCGTTGTCCTGGGGAGGTGCTTCATTCTGGGGTTCTTTTGTAGTAGTCATATAGTCAAACCTTAAGGGTTGGTGAATTCCATTCGGGCTAAATCGGACTCACTTTGGAGCCCGTTCAAGAATTACTAGATTAGTATTCCCTACGAGCTAGGAAGTCTACCAGTTCTTCCGCTTCCACCTGGGCCCACCCGGGCAGTGAGACTGGCTTCAGCGCTTCCAGTGCGCGGGCTGCTGCTGCCTCAGTAACGCGTTGGGAGTGTTCTTGGGAGCCAACTTCATCCAGCACGGCTAATACCCGCTGGACATCGTCCTCTTCCAATTCTTCCTGCCCGTAGATGCGAAGCAAATCGTCCATGGCCTGTCCGGAGGCACGTTCCAAAGCAAATACAACCGGGTAAGACTTTTTGCGACGGCGTATATCGTTGCCAGTTGCCTTGCCCAGGGTGGCTTCGTCTCCCCAGATGCCCAAATAATCATCCCTGATTTGAAAAGCCTGGCCCAGATGATTGCCAAACTCGGCAAACGCGTCAACAGTAGCCGTGTCTTCCGTGGCCAGGATTGCCCCGATTTGTAGTGCAGACCGAATCAAAGCCCCGGTCTTGCAGGCAATCATATAGAGGTACTCGTCCGCTTTGATGTCCGTCCGTGACTCAAAGTCCAAATCCATGCACTGACCTTGAATCATCTCTAGGTAGCTTTCGGTCAGTATGTCAGAAACGCGGATAGCGGTGGCTGAGGTAACTTGTTGACTGGCCACATCCAGCAGGGCCAAATCACCAGTGCACTGCATGGCGTTGCCAGTCCACATAGCTTTGGGGATACCCCAAAGGTGCCAAACAGTGGGTTGGTGTCGCCGCTCCACGTCTTGGTCTTGGATGTCGTCGTGAATCAAAGAGAAGTTATGGATCAATTCTAGGGCTGCGGCGGCGGGAAGGGCCCTAGAGTAATCGCTGGCTAAGGCGTCGCAGGCGAAGAGGCATAGGGTGGGGCGAAGCGCTTTGCCCTGGGTTAGTGAGGTGTCCATTGGGTCGCCCTGTTGATCGACCCATCCCAGGTGATAGCGGAGCAGGCGGTAGGCCTCAGAGTTGTCGGCCTCAGGCACAACCCTATTGAGCTCTTGCTCCACTGAGTTTTTGTATCTGGAGAACATCCCTGGGAGTTTGGTCCCAGAGGTTGAACTCGTCTTTGATTGCTCGTCGTGGGCCATACTCTACCCGTTCAAAAGAGAGGTGTGCTGCGGTGAGTGGCTAAGACATGCCACATACACTCGCAACCGGACGATGTTGTCACCAGCCAATGGTGAGGGAAATGCTAGCAAAGCATTTTGTAGGGTGTCAAGAAAAATCGGCCTTTTGTTGGCCTGTCCCCACGCCTGCATCTTGGCAACCCGAGTTAATTTGCGTTTCCTAAAATATCTTCTGCGCGTTTCTGCCAGTTCTTATAGTACGCTTTTGTGCCTGACTGCTGACTGTGCGTAGTCGACAGGAATTGGTATAATTATCTCGCTAGTTTGGGATTGTGCATTCAGAGGCTTAAAAAGTGGCTGGAAACCGGGTGAATTTAACGGGCCATTTAACGGTTTAGCCTTGTTATTTGCAAGAATATTGGCCGAATTCGCGGTTTTAATTCATTGAAATAAGCAGAGATTCCAGCATTTAAGACAGGCACAGATTAGCTTCAGCACAATCATGCTGATAGTTATTTGACAGAAGTGCCAGATTGGTTTATATTTCTTCCTTGTAATGAATGTTACATAAGGGGTGCAACGAGCCTGGGATTTTCCCGTGTCCGTCGTACCCTACTGATGTAACTGACCTATAAGGGTGATTTCACACCCCCAAAGACTAACAAAATTTGAACTTTCCTGAGGAGGAGCACATGGCTGAACAGGATATTGCCTTGATGTCACATCTCATGCGCCGCGCCGGTTTCGGAGCGAGCCGTGACGAGATTGAAGCCAAGGCAGCCCAAGGTTATGACAGTGTAGTGCAAGAATTGCTCAATCCCGAGACTCAAGAAGCTGTAGACGAAGACCTGCTTTATCGCTACAACCCTTCATACTATGAAGCCGCTGCCATTGAAAACAACGTGCAGCAATGGGTCTGGCGAATGATTAATAGCCCCCGCCAGCTTCAAGAGAAAGTGGCGCTCTTCTGGCACATGATATTCTGTGCGGGTCACAGCAAGATTGACAGTGGCCAAGAAATGGGCCTGATGGTAGATATCTTCCGTCAGGATGGAATGGGAAAGTTCGACAACCTCTTGCTAGCCCTTTCAACCAACCCCGGCATGATGTACTACCTCGACAACACCGAGAGTCACAAGACCGCCATCAATGAAAACTATGGTCGTGAACTCCTAGAGTTGTTCTCCCTAGGCGTGGGAATGGACGAAGGCTTCAACTACAGTGAAGATGACGTCAAAGCATGCGCCAGGGCTTTCACCGGTTGGAACATTGCTCCTCCCTATCCTCCGTTCCCTCATGGTCGCAGCCCTTGGGAGTTCCGGTTCGACCCCGCCGACCACGACACCGAGGAAAAGACTTTCTTGGGCGAGACCGGCAACTGGAACGGAAATGACATCATTGAGATCGCTTGCAAGCAGCCGGCCACCGCTCGCTTCCTTGCCCGTCACCTTTACAACTACTTCGTAGCTGACGAGCCCCAGATTCCGGCTTGGCGGTTGACTCCGCCCCGAGATCAGGCGGCCATTGAAGCCATGGAGAAGGCCTACTGGGAGTCTGACCACTCCATCAAGGCGATGTTGGAAGTGCTCTTCACCTCCGACTTCTTCAAAGACGAAGCGATTCGGTACGCCAAGGTCAAGAATCCCACAGAGATGGTTGTCAGCCTGCTCCGCATGACCGGAGAGTTCAAGGGCTACAAGCCTGGTCTGTTTGACTACTCACAGGAGCCCAAATACATGGGCATGGACCTGATGAATCCTCCCACCGTTGAGGGTTGGCACACAGGCCGCGAATGGATCGACAGCGGCACATTGGTTGAGCGCATCAACTTTGCTTCCGACATTCTCGGTAACACCGAGCTTGAGGGAGTGCAGTCCCTGGTAAACCGTTTGATGGGTCTGGGCGACAAGCTCACCCCTGAGCAGTTTGTTGATGGCTGTCTAGACCTGACCGGTCCGGTGGTTCTATTCCCTGACACTATGGGTCAGTTGATTTCCCACGCCTCCCAAGAAGGCGAACTCTCCCATGGCACCGACGCCGAGAAGTCCGACTTCACCCGCCGATCTGGCGAGATGTTCCAGATGATCGCCGCCACCGCTGAATTCCAATTCGAGTAAGTCCACTATAAGTAGACTGACTCTCGATTTACCTAAAAACGCAAGGAGAAATCATGGTTCAAACAAAAAAAGATCCGGTTCTGGCAGTACTTTCCCTGTCCGGCGGAAACGACGGCCTAAACTGCGTCATCCCCCGGAACAACGGTCACTATCGTGATGCGCGCCCCACAATTGCAGTTCCTGAAGACCAGATCATTCCTCTGACCGACGAGTTGGGCCTACACCCGACCATGGGCCCTCTAAAGAAATACTGGGACGAAGGCAAATTGGCCGTCTTCGTAGGTATCGGATACCCCACACCTAGTTACTCCCACTTCCGTTCCATGGATATCTGGCACACCTGTGAGCCGGAAGCCATTGGCACAGAAGGTTGGTTGGGCCGCGCCACCAAACAGCTTGACCCGAACTCCGAGAACGTACTGACGGCCGTTAACTTTGGCCGTGGTCTTCCCCGGGCCTTGGTGATGGACGGTGTCCCCGTTGCCTCCGTTGGTAACCTGGAGACCTACGGTCTGTTGACCGGCATCGAAGGAGAGAACCAGCGGAACGACGCGCTAGAGGTGTTCGGTCGCATGTACTCTCCTGCCATCGGGACCGGCGCAGTCATGGACTACATCCACCAGACTGGTACAGACGCCCTCAAGGGCGCCGACATCCTGTCCACGGCACCGGACAATTACACTTCCAGCGTTGAGTACTCCTCCACCGCCATTGGCCAGTACATGAAAAACATCGCACAGACTCACCTTGCTGGCTTTGGCACGCGGGTTCTGTACACCACTTCCCCGTACAACGGCTTTGACTCCCACGCCAACCAACTTCAGGCCAATTCAGGACTGTTGACCGATGTTTCCAACACCGTCGATAACTTCATGACTGATCTGCGCGAGCACGACGCCAGCGACGAAGTAACACTGATGTTCTTCAGTGAGTTCGGTCGCCGCGTCAAGGACAACGGTTCTGGTACGGACCACGGCGCCGCTGGTGTTGCCTTCGTAGTCGGCGAACACGTCAAAGGTGGCATCTACGGCCAGTATCCTTCCCTAGAGCCTTCTCAGCTGGAGGAGGGCGGCAACCTCAAGTTTAACCTGGACTTCCGGTCGGTCTACTCCACCATCCTGGAAGAATGGTTCGGCTTGGAAGCCAATCCCATCGTCAACGGCAACTTCGAGCGGACTAAGTTCTTCGCTTAAGCAGCCAAAGACTAACAGCAGCCAGTGACCGCTATGATTTGTTGGGCCGCTTAACCCGCGGTCCAGTGAATCAAGCAACCCAGGCAACCTAAGCGACTTTGAGGTAATAAAATATGTCAACGCATCTATTTGGCCTAACCAGCCGAACATTTAAGCACAGCCATGCCGTTGGCCGCGCAGAATTTGCCGGCACGGGTTTCCGTAACCCGACAGACATGGCAATCTCCCCCGACGGCACCGTGTACATCTGCAACCGTTCTTATGAGAACCGGCCAGACGGCGTGCACGTCACCGTAATGACACTGGACGAAGAATACATCACAGAATTCGGTTCCTACGGCGAGGCCGACGGCGAATTCATGTGGCCGACATCAGTCGCTCTAGATAGCAAGGGCTACCTCTATCTAGCTGACGAGTGGCTCAATCGCATCACCAAATTCACCAGCGACGGAGAATTTGTGAGCAAGTGGGGCACCGCCGGTTCAGGCGACGGCGAACTCAGCGGACCTGCCGGTCTCGCCATCGACTCCGATGACAACATCTTCATCGTCGACGCCGGCAATAGCCGAGTCCAAAAGTTCAGCCTGGATGGCAAGTACATCAGCCAGTTCGGTTCGAAGGGCAGCGACGACGGACAGTTCAACATGCCTTGGGGCATCTCACTGGACGGCGAAGGTCACGTCTACATAGCGGACTGGCGCAACGACCGAATCCAGAAGTTCACCGCTGACGGCCAATGGGAAGCCTCAATCGGCTCCACCGGTAGCGGAGTCGGCCAACTCAACCGCCCCAATGGCGTGAGTGTTGACGCTGATGGCGACATCTATGTTGCCGATTGGATGAACAACCGCGTGCAAGTCTTCGCTCCGGACGGCCGCTACATAACAGAGTTCCACGGCGAAGCCGTACTCTCGAAGTGGGGCCGGGACAAACTGGCTTCCAACCCGGACATGATCCGGCAGCGGTCGCTAGCTTTCGCCAATAACCCAGGTTATGAGCAGAAGCTCTGCCACCCCTGTGCCGTTAAGATCGATTCAGAAGGCAAGATTATCATAATCGATCACACTCGGAACCGTCTTCAGATTTACATCAAGGAAGACGAACCGGCGCTGGTCTAGATAACACCAATTAGCAAACGCAAAAAAGAGAGTCCCTCCGCGGAAGGACTCTCTTTTTTTATTCGATTAAAAGCTGATGGTGATCCAAATGCAGCGTTCACCAGATTAGCGTTACGGACCTTCTGGCATGCCGCCGTCGATCCAGGATACAACTTCGTCTACTTCTTCCTTGGACAAGAACGGTCCTCGCAAAGGCATTTTGCCTGAGGTGCCAACGGCTCTGGCTAAGGACTTTACGAGGTTGGTCTCCCTGGCAGGTATTCCAGGCTCTATGGACCGAAGCCCGGACAAAACCGATGCCTGCAATTCTTGAGGAGTCTCCCAGTAATAAGCGTGGATACCCGGCAACGGCTCTCTTTCCCAGCGGGTGATCCAACGGGCCATGATGCCGTCCAGAATCTCTTTTACTCTGGGCCAATAGACTACTTGTACTTCTTCGGACTCGTCGCTCATAGTTTCGGCTCTTTAGTTAGATATTAAGACACCCTGTGTTAAACAGGGTGTTCGTTTACGGATTCACGGTGGAGCAGTTCCAAGGAGTGCGGTATGACGGGCATGACCACGTCCAAACACTCTTTAACTGCCTTGGTGCTGCCTGGTAGGGTGATTATCAGGGTGTTGCTGCGGATGCCAGCGACCGAACGGCTGATCATGGCCATTGGTGTGAATTGCAGAGTCTTGGCTCGCATGGCTTCTGCCATCCCAGGTACTTCTTTGTCTAGGATAGCCAAGCAGGCTTCGGGAGTAACATCATACCGCCCAAGTCCTGTGCCGCCGGTTGAGATGATTAGATCCACATCGTCAGCATCAGCCCACTCAATAAACTTCGCCGAGATTGTGTCTTTGTCGTCGGTGACAATCTCATAGCGGACTACCTCAAAGTCATCGCCTTCAAGCAATTCTTTTATGGCCTGGCCGCTGCTATCGTCACGGTTCCCTTGAGACCCGGAAGTGCTGACTGTCAGCACAGCTAATCCGAACATGGCACCCTCCGCAGAAAATGATACCACAGGCTAGGTTCGTGACTGGATTTGCTCACCTCGAATTGCTCTCGTTGACAAGAAAAAGAGGGCAATCTATAGTCTCAGAGCACGGCGCAATCGAGCCGTCGCCGCCAGCCTAGAACACTACCAAGAACACTGATAGGATCAACTACTTTTGAGTTCAGACCCCAACTGCGTATTCTGTAAGATCAATGCAGGCCAAGAACCGGCACGATATCGCTATCTGGATGATGACCTGATGGTCATAGTAAACAAGCTCACCTGGGTGCCTCTGATGTTGTTGTTGATGCCCCGTAAACATATGAGCCAGATTGAGCTATGGAGCAGCGAACTGTTGACCCGAATGGGTAACATCGCAGTGGACATGGGCGCGATGTATTCCCCCAATGGCTTCCGAATACTATCCAACTTTGGACACGATGGCATGCAAAGCCAGGCCCACGGCCACATCCACGTCATCGGCGGCACAAACCTAGGTCCCTACGCGTAATCTAACTGACAGCGCTCAGCAGTCAACGGTTAGTAATTAGAAATACAAGAACTTCCCTTTAGGAGCAATCAATTTTGGCTGAGACGATTCTTTACGAGAAAAAAGGCAACATCGTCATTATGACCATGAACCGGCCGGACTCCTTGAACGCCATCAACCGGCAACTGCGTCAAGAACTGGCGGATGCAATCATGGAGTTTGACAGTGACCCGGAAGCCTATGTCGCGGTAATCACCGGAGCCGGCCGGGCCTTCTGCTCTGGCCGAGACCTGAAAGAGCGGGCTGAAGACAACGCCCAAGGCATCCAGGCTAACGCCTCGGCCAGCATGACCAAGGAGAGCCCCTTCATGTGGCCTCGGACCTGGAAGCCCATGATCGCCGCTGTGAACGGTTTTGCCCTGGCCGGTGGTTGGTCTATCGCTCAGATGTGCGATCTGCGTATTGCGTCTGAGGAGGCCAAACTAGGCATCTCAGAGACAAGATGGAGCTTGCTGCCCCCGTTTGGTTCGATTCTGCCGAAGCAGATTCCATTATCCGCTGTGTTGGAGTTGGTTTTGACCGCTCAGCCGGTGACCGCCCAACGGGCCTACGACATGGGATTCCTGAACAAGGTTGTGCCCGCCGAGGACCTGATGGAAGAAGCCATGACCATGGCCGGGCATATAGCGGACAATGCGCCTCTGGCAGTCCAGACCTTCAAGGAACTGGCCTACCGAGGCCTGAACATGTCCAACCACGACATTTCAGCCCTAACTTACACCATGTACGATGCCTTGCTACTCACTGAAGACTCCAAGGAGGGCCCCAAAGCCTTCGCCGAGAAACGCAAGCCACAGTGGAAGGGTCGCTAGTCTAGGTTTGAAGCCATCCCGTTCATCCAGGTCAACCCTGGGAAGGCCAAAGCAAGATTTGACGACCTTGGCAACAGGAATGTCATCCTGAGTGGAGCGAAGAATCTGCCGTACTGGAAGAAACGAGCCATGCTTCTGCGCCAGCGGGTCCCTGGTCTCTGGCAACTTGGCAGATTCTGAGCCAGCCGCTGCGGCTGGCTCAGAATGACATTGTTGAGAGGCTGTTCTGGGTGTCGGGCTCTTTACAACTGGTACTCGGGTAGTCTGAGCAGCTGCTTGGCAATTACTATGCGCATAATCTCGTTGGTGCCCTCGCCGATTACCATCAGGGGCGCGTCACGGTAGTAGCGCTCCACTGGGGAGTCTTTGATGTACCCGACGCCGCCGTGCACACGCATCGACTCCATCGCAACTTCCAGACAGACCTCACTGGCAAATAGCTTGGCCATTCCAGATTCCAAGTCCACCCTCTGGCCGGTGTCCTTCTTGGCTGCGGCGTCATACACCAACAGCCGGGCAGCCTGAATCTTAGTAGCCATGTCGGCCAGTTTAAGCTGGATTGCCTGGTGCTCCGAGATAAGCTTGCCAAACGTCTCCCGTTGTTGGGAGTATTTTATGGCAGCCTCAAAAGCGGCTTGGGCAACCCCAACAGCCCGGGCGGCGATGTTAATCCGGCCGGTCTCAAGCCCGCTCATGACCATGCCAAACCCGGCGCCCTCTTCGCCCCCAATCAGGTTATCTTCTGGGACTGTGAAGTTATCGAAGTTCAATTCACAGGTGTCCAAGCCCCTGTAGCCTAGCTTGTCCAGATCTCGCCCAACGGTGAAACCTTCACCGCCCTTCTCCACAACAAAACAGCTGATTCCCTTGTGTTTAGGCTCCATGGTTGGGTCGGTTCGGGCCAGTAGGCAGAACATGTCGCCGTAGCGCCCGTTGGTGATGAACATCTTGGTGCCGTTGATGGAATACTCCTCGCCGTCTTTGGTGGCCGTGGTCTGGAGATTGGCCATGTCCGTTCCACCGCTAGGCTCGGTGAGCGCCAACCCGCCTCGTTTGCGGCCTGAGGCCAGGTCCGGGAGGAATCGTTGTTTTTGTTCTTCAGTGCCGTAATGGGTCAGAACGTAGGTCAGGATGTGGTGGGTGCCGATGGCCCCGCTCAGCGTCATGAACCCCTTGCTTAGTTCTTCAAAGATTGAAGCAAATGTGGTGTAGTCCAGGCCCATGCCGCCGTATTCTTCTGGAACGGTGATGCCAAATAGGCCTAGTTCTTTCATCCGGTCAATCAGGTCGTGGGGAACTGTGTCTTCGCGGTCGTGTTCCGCAGCTACCGGATCCACTTCACGCTTCACAAAATCGCGGACCATATTTACAATCTGGGCTCGGGCTTCGGGGGGTGTTGGCGTCAACGGGGTCTCCTCTTTCTTGGGGCAACGTCTCTAATCTGCAGTTTATCCGAGGGTCGAATAATTTTATAGCTAATTTCAGCCTTGGGAGATAGCTGCCTGGGCGGCGGCCAGCCGTGCCACCGGCACCCGGAAGGGCGAACAACTCACGTAATCCAGCCCGGCTTCGTGACAGAACGCCACGCTCGCAGGGTCGCCGCCGTGCTCGCCGCAGATACCAATCTCCAGGTTGGGCCGTTCTCGTCGTCCGGCCTGAACTCCAATCTTAACCAAAGCGCCAACTCCATGAGGGTCGATTGAAGCGAAGGGGTCGTTGGGCAGTACACCATCATTAATGTATGAACGCAGGAACTTGCCCTCGGCGTCGTCTCTACTGAACCCAAACGTCATCTGGGTCAGGTCATTGGTACCAAAACTGAAGAACTCTGATTCCTTGGCAATCTCCCCAGCGGTCAACGCGGCTCGAGGCGTTTCAATCATGGTGCCGAATTTATAGTGCACTTTGACGTCTAGGCGTGCCTGCACTTGTGACGCCACCAGGCTTAGGTCCTGCCGCAGCCGATGCATCTCTTCAACATCCACCGTCAGGGGAATCATAATCTCCGGGCTGACGTGTAGGCCCTCTTTGACCAGGTGGGCGCCGGCGGTGATGATGGCCTCGACCTGCATCCGGTAGATGGCTGGGAAGCTCAACCCCAATCGGCAACCCCGGTGACCCAGCATGGGATTGCACTCCCTAAGTGAATCCACAAGTTGAAGGAATTTTTCTTTTTCTTTCAGTTCTTTCGCTGGTGCGCCTTGGTGGCGTAGTTCCAAAAACTCGGTCAGCAAAGTTTCGTAGGGCGGCAAGAATTCGTGGAGCGGCGCGTCAAGGAGGCGAATGATCACTGGCCGGTCGCCCATGACCCGCAGGATACCGCTGAAATCGCCAGTTTGGAGTTCCTTTACCTGGTCCAAGGCGTCGTAGAAGTCTTTTACCGACTGCAGTGCGTCTTCTTCATTCTCTGGTCGAAACACCCGGTCATTGTTTTTTCTGCGCCAGGCCTCAGCGGACTCGGCATTGAGAAGCATTTTGCGCACCGACGGCAGCCGTTTCGGGTCCAAGAACATGTGCTCGGTCCGGCAGAGTCCGATGCCTTCTGCGCCCATGACCAGGGCTTGTTTGGCATCTGACGGCGTGTCTGCGTTGGCCATGATACCCAGCTTGCGGGTTTGGTCAGCCCAATCCAGCAGTTCCAACGCCTCGGGCAGGTCTTCCAGGCTGGAGTGTGTGGTGTCGAGTTCTCCCAGATAGACCGACCCCAGAGCGCCGTCCATGCTGATGCGCTCGCCTTCATGCACTGTTTTGCCACCTGCTGTGAACAGTCCAGCTTCCAGATCTACCTGGATCGCCTCACAACCGACGATGCAGGGTTTGCCAAGTCCTCTGGTCACGACTGCGGCGTGGCTGGTTACGCCACCTCTGCTGGTGACCACGCCCACTGCTGCGGTAATTCCGTGGATGTCGTCGGGTTTGGTCTCCGGACGCACCAGAATCACATCTTGTCTGGCGTCAGCCAGTTCGGCAGCTTTGGTGGCATCGAAACAGACCGTCCCTGAGGCTGCGCCCGGAGAGGCTGGAGCGCCGCGGGCTAGAAATAAGTCTTCCAGAACATCATCGGATATATCGTCCGAGAACTGGGGCACCAACAGGCGGGAAATCTCTTCTGCATCCACTCTAAGAATCGCCTGGTCTTGGGAGATTAGCCCTTCATGGACCATATCTACGGCTGTTTTTACTGCGGAGAGGGCGGTGCGCTTGGCATTTCTAGTCTGCAATAAGAACAGACGGGCGTTCTCAATGGTGAACTCCACGTCTTGTACGTCGGTGTAATGCTGCTCCAGGTCGCTAGCCAGCTTCATGAGTTCTGTATAGCACTCAGGGAGGACGCCCTGAAGGCTGATGATAGGTTCCGGAGTACGAACACCGGCAACCACGTCTTCACCCTGGGCGTTGGTCAAGAATTCACCGTAGACTTGGGCCTTACCGGTGGACGGGTCGCGAGTGAACAGAACTCCAGTGCCGCTACTTGGGCCGAGATTGCCAAAGACCATGGCCATGATGGTCACAGCGGTGCCCATATCGTGGTCGATCTTGTTGTGGTCACGGTAGAAGATAGCTCTGGGAGTGTTCCAACTGCGGAACACGGCCTCTACGGCGGCCATCAGCTGTTCCCATGGGTCTGTGGGCGGTTCTAATCCGGTGGCTGCTTTGGTGACGGCTTTGAACTGGGCCACCACCTCTTTCAGTTGGTCAGCCGTAAGCTGGTTGTCCAGGATTACTCCAGCCTTCTCTTTTTGCGCCGACAAGACTTCTTCAAACGGCTCCGGGGTCACGTCCATGACCACTTCTGAGTAGATCTGAATGAAGCGACGGTAGGCGTCATAGGCCGGGCGGGGGTCTCCCATCATGGAGGCCAGCGCTTCGACTATCTGGTCGTTGATGCCGAGGTTCAGGATGGTGTCCATCATGCCGGGCATGGAGATGCGGGCGCCGGAACGGACGGAAACCAATAGAGGACTGGTGGTGGCGCCAAAATTGCGGCCAATGGACTTTTCCAATTGCTGGACATTGTCCCGAAGCGACGCTTCTAGGCCTTCTGGCAGGGTTTGGTTGCCACTGAGGTAGTCTCGGCAGACCTGGGTGGAAATGACAAAGCCAGGAGGAACGGGGAGTCCCAACCGGGCCATTTCGCAAAGGTTGCTTCCCTTGCCGCCAAGTAGGTCCGCCTTGGAGGCGTTCCCTTCGTCAAATCGGTAAACAAGCTGCGTAGCTTGTTTCGTGTTTGTGGTCATGGCCACTTCCTCCCAATGGCCTATTTTAGGCCCCCGCCGCCAAGCCATAATATTGGTGTCAACCAGGGAACTATATAACGGACTTAGGGATTAAACAACCACGACAGACAAGCAATATGGCCGGTCATCCACGTCTAACCATTACGGAATGAGTTGATAATTCGGCCATATTATTGCTATTTACGTTGTATGTGGTCTGGCCTTACACCGGTCCACTAGATGCCCTCAAGACGACATAACAGTCAACTTGATTGGTGGTTAAACTTCGCGGAACTGGCGCTCCGGTTCTTTGAGGTCAAAACCGTGGGCCCAAAGTTCGTCTAGCTTGGTTTGTTCCTCGTCGGTAATCTCCGGAGTGTCCACCGCGGCCACGTACTCGTTGAGTTCCGACATCTTGGTGATGTTTGGCAGCACCGAGATGATAGCCGACGGCTTCAAGACGAATTGAATCGCCGATTGGGCCATGGTTCTTGTGTCTTCTTGCACTAGGAACCGAACGCGAGCAACCTTTTGCATAGTCTCCACCAGCCACTCGTTCTTGCGGTGGGCACGGTGGTCGTCGGCATCAAAGACCGGAAAGCCGTTGTCATACTCACCGGTGAGGGTGTTGGACGCATGGGGCACCCTGGATAGCAGGCCAACGTTGTTCTCGTTTGCCAGTTCGATAAAGCGCTTGGCAGGGTCCTGCTCCATCAGGCTGTAGATTATCTGAGAGCTTTTCATCTGGCGGTCGACTATGGAGTATTCACCCTCTTCTTCCCAGCCGATATCTGGACCGATGGCCGCTCCGTAATAGCGAATCTTGCCTTCGAATTGGAGCTGTTCCAATGTCTCGAATAGCTCATCTTTTTGCAAGTCAGCCAGCTTGATGTTGTGCGCTTGGTATAGGTCTATGTAGTCGGTTCCAAGGCGGCGCAGGCTCTGTTCGCAGGCGAATTTGACGAACTCTTTGTCAAATTTCTGGGGCCGTTCTTTGTGGCCGTCCCTGGGGGTTGGGTCATAAAAGTCATAGCCAAACTTGGTGGCTATAACCAGTTCATTACGCTTGTGGCCAAGGTACTTGGCCAGGACCTCTTCGCCAAAGCCGTCGCCGTATGTGTCGGCAGTATCGAAGAAGTTGATGCCTTGTTCAACCGCGTTTTCCAAAAGAGACTGTTTGTCAGCATCTTCAATCTTGCCCCACCAGTTGGTGGCCACAGTCCAGACTCCGAAACCAACTTCTGACAGCACCAGTTCGGTGCCAGGCATCTTACGAAACTTCATGAAAATTACATCCTTAAATTAGAGGGGCAAGCCAGCTGATTTCCCGGCTTCTTTTAACCGGGTTGGTTTCATATTGGAGTATCCCAATACGAAGACCAATTCGCCTAGGTGTTTTTAATTTAGCCCGTGGTGTCTCTGTGCTTACCCGGCGGTAACAGTGAGGCCCAGGCTGCCTTTGATCTCGTCAACCTGTTTCTGGAATGCGGCATCATCTAACACCGGTTCCATATTCCCCAAATTAACGTCGGTCAATACTTCAACCCACGATGTGCAACCGCCATATTCCGGCAGGTAGGACACAATTACAGGCTTCTCCAGTTTATAGACGCGGAGCAGCATCACCGACAGCGGGAGCTTGGGCTTCCAATGGAGCTTTGACTGGGCGTAGGCAGTCGTCCAGATATAGTGGGGCTCCAGGTCGTCCACCTTCTTTTGGTCAGAAATCTCAAGCACCTCTTCGGCTTTAGCCCAATAGGTGAAAGTGACCTTGGTGTCATCCTGGGTTTCTTCCAGCATCTTGCGGAGGGCTGGTTGGTGGGAAGGCTGCAGCAAATCTTCCTTCTGATGAAGGTAGGTTGGATAGAATAAAAACTCGTCGTGAATTACTCGGAAGTCTTTGCCTTCCTCATGGATACCGCCTTTTCGGAGCAGTAGTACCTGGTCGCCCTGGGCCATGGCTTCAACTGTGATTGCCCATTCTTTGAGCGCCATCTGGCATTGTTTGGGTAGCATTCGGTCCATCTCCGGCGCGTTAGGCGAGTCTAATTATGGAGTCTGCCAAAGGCTATAAAATTAACCCATTAGGTGTCGACGAGTACCAAGGCTGGCAGAAACCCTACTAAACCCCAAGATAACTGAGTAGAAAGTACTAAATTGGGTGCCTTATGGTCAATGGTATCACCGGCCCAATATACGCTCAATGCCTTTACGGACTGGCTATAAAACCGCCGTTTTGAGCGTGAAACCAGATTAGTCCCCGGAGTTAAGACCTAGCTGCTGGACGCAGTATTAGTGAAGGAAAGTCTCTCTGCCATTAGGAATTCGCGAAACGCCCGCTGTGACGGAGATAGATAGCGGTCTTTGGGCTGGATTAGTGTAAGAGGTCGTCGGCATTCCCAGCCTTGAACATCAAGCACCATCAGCATCTCGGCTTTTAGTTCTGCGGTGATGCCCAATCTAGAGATTATGCCAATGCCGCCGCCAGCTGTGGCCGCTTGTTTGACGGCCTCGTTGCTACCCAGTTCAATGGCGGCCTTGGGCGCAATGCCAAGCTCGCGGAAGCGCCGCTCTGCGGACAGACGAGTTGCCGATCCCTCTTCCCTCAAGATCAGACCAAGTTCAACGATCTGCTCAACCGTGGGGCGCTCCATGCTGGCTGCGGGATGACTCGGCGCGGCGACCATTACTATCTCATCGTCTTGGAAGTCCACCATCTCAAGTTCATTGGAATGCTCGTCCACGTGGTTTCCCACCATGCCCAGATTCATGTCTCGGTCCAATATTCGCTGGATGATGGTCCTTGTGTTGCCAATTACTAACTCAACGTGGATACCGGGATAGACCTGGCGGAAGCGACCCACTACTAAAGGCAGGACATACTCCCCTGGCGTTGTGCTGGCGCCTAGCACCAAATGGCCGGTTTGGAGGTCTTCCATCTCTTGGACCGTGTCTACCAGTTGGTTGGAAAGGGCAAATATCTGTTGGGAGTAAGCCAGCACAGCATCGCCGGCTTCGGTGATCCGGAGTCCGCGGGGACGCCGGTGGAAGAGAGTGATGCCCAAGAATTTCTCCAGCTCTTGCACCTGAATGGAAACCGCAGGCTGAGTGATTTCCATTGCCTCAGCTGCCCTTGAGAAGCTCAGGTGCGTCGCAACCATCTGGAAGATATGAAGTTGATGAAAGTTCAGCTGCCCGCCAGAGGATCCGCTGTTTACATAGCGCCTGGATTGATTGGCCATAACCGTTAACCCATCTATATTAAGCGCTCAAGCCTAAGCATTCGCGCTAGATTTCCGGTAGTTGCCCTAGCGACCTCTTCAACCGGGATGCCTTTGATCTCGGCTAAGGTCTGGGCCACCGATTGGACGTGTCGTGGCTCCGTCCAATTGGTGCGGTACTTCTTAAAGGGCTGCGGTGCTGCATCTGTCTCTAGGACTATATTTTCTAAGGGAATAATCTTGGCCACTTCCTGCAATTCGGGCAACCGAATCAAAGGCCGAGCCAGGGAGATATAAAAACCGCAGTCAATGGCTTCTCTAGCCGTTGCCTCGTCACCTTGAAAGTAATGCATCGCCCCACCGACCTCGTCGGCGTTCTCTTCCCGCAGAACCTTGAAGACTGCAGGATGCGACTCACGAGAGTGGAAGATGATGGGCAATTTGAGACTACGGGCCAACCGGATGTGCTGACGAAAGACCTGGTCCTGGGTGTCATGATCCGGGGATTCAGGCAGGTAATCCAGGCCCACCTCGCTGATGCAGACCACTTTGGAAGACGACTTGGCCATCCTCTCAAGCTCCGCGTAGACCTTTTCATCTACCGGATCGTTTGCTTCCATGGGGTGAATGCCGACCCCGGCGTAGAGGGGCTCGTGCATCTCCGCCAGATCAATGCAGTTTTGAGTAGATTGGAGGGTGGTACCGGCGCAAACCGCAAACGCAACTCCCGATTCGCGTGCGCGGTCCAAGATCTCCGGCATCTCCGCAAGGGGGTATTGGTCCAGATGGGTGTGACAATCCCCCAGGAGAATCTGTTCAGCCATTGTCAGTTACCTCAGGCGTGAGGTTAAATTTATTTAAATAATCCACCACCACACATCCCACAGCGTAGTTTAACCCTTTGGAATAAAGGTTATTCCATTCACATAAAGAGAAATCATACACTATGGTCGGGAACAATGGTCAATTGCCATCCGAATCCGTAATGCAAAGCGAGTATGTTGCTGATTCAGCCACCATATTCCATGGCAAAACAGAGTTTAACGGTGTTTAGAGGTCCTTGATATTAATGGCCTGCGGCTTAAATATTAAGGCAAGAAAATCCTGCTGATTTGCCTGTTACGAAACTCGTTGACAGCCTCAAATGCGAGTGTTAGCATAATTGTTGACCAAGTTAGTCGACAATGTTAAATTGCCCTTCGGAATAATCTGAAATATCCATCGATTTAGTCTCAGATTAGCCCCATCAATCCCAAAGTGCCCCGATTCAATATAGGAGATTCAATGACCACACCCAAGGTCATTTCAAGAAACGCCACTTCCAGTGAGTTGGACTCCGAGTATAAGTGGGGTTTTACCATGGATATCGAGTCCGATCTTGCCCCCAAGGGGTTAAGTGAGGACATCGTCCGGCTAATTTCTGCCAAAAAAGAAGAACCTGAATGGCTCTTGGAGTGGCGTCTCAAGGCTTACCGCCATTGGTTGAAGCTGAAACAACAAGCGCCAACCTGGGCCAACGTTGAATATCCTCCCATTGACTACCAAGACATCTATTACTATGCGGCGCCGAAGACCGACGGGCCAAAGAGTTTGGATGAGGTTGATCCGGAGATTTTAGCTGCCTTTGAAAAATTGGGCATCCCTCTACAAGAGCGAGAGCGCCTGGCCGGCGTGGCAGTTGACGCCGTTGTGGACAGCGCATCAGTCGCAACCACCTACAAGGCCACGCTGGAAAAACAGGGCATAATCTTCTGCCCGATCAGCGAAGCAGTCAAAACCCACCCGGAACTGGTTCAGAAATACCTGGGCTCCGTGGTTCCCTTTGGAGACAACTTCTACGCCACACTGAACTCGGCTGTTTTCAGCGATGGATCGTTTGTCTATATACCCAAGGGCGTGCGCTGTCCCATAGAATTGATGACCTACTTCCGTATCAACCAGGCAGACTCTGGCCAGTTTGAGCGGACATTGATCATTGCCGAAGAAGGATCCTACGTCAGCTATCTGGAAGGCTGTACTGCTCCCGCTCGCAAAACCCACCAACTCCACGCCGCAGTGGTGGAACTGGTGGCCCTAGACGACTCTGAAATCAAGTACTCCACCCTGCAGAACTGGTTCCCAGGGGACAAAGATGGCAACGGTGGGGTCTACAACTTTGTGACCAAACGGGGCGTTGCCAAGAAAAACGCCAAGATATCCTGGACTCAGGTTGAGACCGGATCAGCCATCACTTGGAAGTATCCCAGTGTGATTCTGGATGGCGATAACTCGGTTGGCGAATTTTATTCAGTGGCCTTAGTCAACAACTATCAGCAAGCCGATACCGGCACCAAGATGATTCACAAAGGCAAGAACACCCGCAGCACAATTGTTGCCAAGGGTATCTCCGCCGGAAAAGGCAATGCCACATACCGCGGCCTGGTGAAGATTTTGCCCTCCGCTGAGGGAGCCAAGAATTTCACCCAGTGCGACTCCCTGCTCGTTGGGGATAAGTGCGGGGCGCACACCGTGCCCTATATAGAAGTTAAAAACCCCACTGCCCAGCTAGAGCATGAAGCGTCGACCTCCAAGGTCAGCGATGACCAGCTCTTCTACTGCCAGCAGCGGGGAATGTCAGTCGAGGACGCCCACTTTATGATTATCAACGGATTCTGCCGGGGTATCTTCCAAGAACTCCCATTTGAGTTTGCCATGGAAGCATCCCAGCTACTTAAGGTCAGCCTGGAAGGAGCGGTGGGTTAAATGACTACCGCTTCCAATAAACCCTTGCTGACAATCAAGGGTCTCACCGCCATGGCCGGCGAACTTGAGATCCTAAAAGGCATAGACCTAGAGGTCTTTCCCGGCGAGGTCCATGCCATCATGGGGCCCAACGGCTCCGGGAAAAGTACCCTGGCCAACGTTCTGGCTGGTCGACCTGACTACACAGTCACCGGGGGAACGGTTTTATTTGAAGGCCAAGACATCCTGAAGTTGGAACCTGAGATCAGGGCTCGCATGGGCCTGTTCCTGGCGTTCCAATACCCACTGGAGCTCCCCGGCGTGCGGGCTTGGCAATTCCTCAAGGCCGGTGTTGACGCGAAGCGCGTACACAACGGAGAGGAAGAGATGAGTGCCCGCGAGTTCGACCAGATGCTCAAGGCCAAGGTCGCTGAGGTTCAGATTGACCCTGATTTGGTCAAACGGGCCGTGAATGAAGGTTTCTCCGGCGGCGAAAAGAAACGTAACGAAATCCTTCAAATGGCCGTTCTAGAGCCCAAGCTGGCGTTGTTGGATGAGACCGACTCCGGTCTGGACATTGACGCTCTAAGAATCGTCTCCGACGGCGTCAATCTTCTCAGGTCACCTGAGAACGCGGTGATTCTGGTGACCCATTACCAGCGCATACTCAATTACATCACGCCAAACTACGTACACGTGCTGTATGACGGTTGTATCGTACAATCCGGCGGCCCTGAGCTAGCTCACGAGCTGGAAGAAAAGGGCTATGACTGGATTAAAGACGCCGTCGACGCAGCCGTCTAAATCATTCCATAACACTGAGATCTCATGACCTCCGCACCTGCTAAACACGCCCATTACTTTGCTGATTTCCAGTCTCTGGTCCAAGGACCGGGGACTGATGCCCCCGCCTGGCTTCGCGACTTGCGTGACAACGCCTGGTCCAAGTTCAGCGATACCGGCTTCCCCACGGCACGCCGCGGCAACGAACGCTGGAAGTACACCAACGTCGGCCCTATCGCCAAGATTGATTTCAGCCTGGCTGGTCAGCCTATTTCGGCTAACGGTTCAAAGGCGCTGGTGCCAGACTACAAGATTCCTGGCACAGCGGTTTTCGACTTGGTCTATGTTGACGGCCATTACTTGGCAGAAATGTCTTCACCGTCCACCAGTTCAGACGGCGTCACTGTTGCCAATCTAGCTTCGGCCACTGGTGATAATAGTTCTCCAATAGAGGCTCAGCTTGGACGTTTGGCTCCGCCGGATAACGATGGCTTTGCCGCGCTGAATACCGCCTTTCTACATGATGGCGCTTACGTGTATGTAGCCGACGGTCATACGGAAAAAATGACTGTGCGCATCTCCTACATCACATCCCATGATGCCGATACCAAAGTCACCTATCCCAGGACCTTGATAGTTGCCGGTCGCAACACCGATATCACGGTGGTGGAGAGCTATACCGGCCCCACAGACATCGTCTATTTCACCAACGCCGTCACTGAGATTGCCGTTGGCGAAGGCGCTCGAATTGACCACTACCGGTTACTGCTGGAAGGCAACAAAGGCTTCCACGTTGGCACCACCCGGGTCAACCAAGAGAAAGACAGCAGCTTTAACTCGGCGTCATTTGCCCTTGGTACGTCACTGGCCCGGAACGACATGGAAGTGCTCCTATACGCACCTGGAGCCTATTGTTCGCTGAATGGTCTTTATCTGACTGCTGACAACCAGCACATAGACAACCTGATTAGCATCGACCACGCAAAACCCTATGGCACCAGCCGCTTGAACTACAAGGGAATCTTGGACGGCCGGTCCAGGGCAGTGTTTGGTGGCGAGGTAATCGTGCGCCGCGACGCCCAAAAGAGCGACGCAGAGCAGACCGACAAGAACCTGGTGCTTTCTAAGCAGTCTGAAGTCGATAGTAAACCGAGCCTGTTGATCTACGCCGATGACGTGAAATGCAGCCACGGTGCCACCGCCGGTCACATCGATGCCGACACGCTGTTTTACCTTCGCAGCCGGGGATTGGACTTGGACGCAGCCAGTCGAATGCTGGTTCACGCCTTTGCCAGTGAGATCATAGACTCAGTCAAACTGGAGCCGTTGCGGGAATACCTAGACACTCTATTCACTGCTGCGATTCCAGACAAAAGCCTCCCAGTGAGCAACCTAAAATGACCACCGGAGACCGCAGCGCAGCGTCGGCGTTCGACGTGAACAAAGTAAGGGGTGATTTCCCCATCCTGAACCAGATGGTGAATGGAAATCCCCTGGTCTATTTGGACAACGGGGCCACATCGCAGAAACCCCAGTCGGTCATCGATGCCATCGTCGTGTACTACACCACGACTAACTCAAATGTGCACCGGGGCGTCCACACCCTGAGCCAACAGGCTACCGACGGTTACGAAGGCGCACGCGCCAAGATTCGCGAGTTCATCAACGCCAGCGATGATAAAGAGATAATCTTCACCAGGAACACCACCGAAGGTATCAACCTTGTGGCCCATTCCTACGGCCGCCAGAACATCGGCGCTGGCGATGACATCATCGTCTCCAACATGGAGCATCACTCCAACATCGTGCCTTGGCAGATGTTGTGCGAAGAGACCGGGGCCAATCTACTGGTTGTCCCCATTGACGACACTGGCGAACTGATGATGGAAGAGTATAAAAAGATGCTCAGCCCTCGCACCAAGCTGGTTTCCATCACCCACGTGTCCAACGCGCTGGGCACCATTCTGCCCGCCAAAGAGATTGTGAAACTGGCCCACGCCCAAGGCGCACCAGTCCTGCTGGACGGCGCGCAGGCGGTGCCCCACATGCCGGTGGACATGCAGGAATTGGACTGCGACTTCTATGTGTTCTCCGGGCACAAATTATTTGGCCCCACCGGCATCGGCATTCTCTACGGAAAAGCAGAGTACCTAGAAACCATGCCTCCGTTCCTCGGCGGCGGTGAGATGATTAAGTCGGTCACGTTTGAAAAAACCATCTACGCTGACCTTCCCTATAAGTTTGAGGGCGGCACACCTGACATCGCAGGGGCCGTCGGTCTGGGTGCTGCCATTGATTACGTAAATAATCTGGGTTTCGACCAGATCACCGCTCACGAAGATGAATTGCTCCGGTACGGCACCGATGCGTTGTCTGCCATCTCGGGCGTGAAGATAATTGGCACCGCCCCCCACAAAGCAGGAATACTGTCCTTTGTAATGGAAAAAGCACACCCCCATGACATAGGCACGATTCTGGATGAACAAGGCATCGCGGTCCGCACCGGGCACCACTGCGCCCAGCCGGTGATGCAGCGCTTCCAGATTCCGGCCACCGCGCGCGCCTCCATGGCCTTCTACAACACCAAGGAAGACATTGACGCACTGGTCAAGGGCATCGACCGTGTTCTTGAGGTGTTCAGTTAATGGCTGGCCTCAGTGACCTGTACCAGGAGATTCTCCTGGAGCACAACAGCAAGCCCCATAACTTCAAAACCCTTGAAGAGGTGAGCCACACATCGGAGGGGTACAACCCCCTGTGCGGCGACCAAATATCCCTCTTTTTGAAGGTTGTTGACGGGGTAATTGACGACGTGGGATTCCAGGGCACCGGTTGCGCCATCTCCCGGGCTTCCGCCTCCATGATGACCCAGAGCATCAAGGGCCAGACTCTAGAGAAAGCTGAAGAGATATTTGAGGCTTTCCACTACATGATTACCGAGCCCGGTGGTGAACTGGATCTGGACACCCTGGGCGACCTGGAGACCCTCTCCGGCGTCAACGAATACCCCACGCGCATTAAGTGCGCCATCCTGGCTTGGCACACCATGAAAGCAGCCCTCTCCGACGACTCAACAGCAGTTTCCACCGAATAGCCGCCGCCGGCACAGCCGGGGTTTGTTGGGCTCGTTCTTTCCTTAGCTTTTTTGCGTATCCATACGATGGCTTATGCTAAGATTTATTCAATCCTGATTCTGATTGGCCCATTTATTTAATGTCTCAACAGCCTGATGTCCAACTGGACGGTCTCTACGGCGATCTGGTCATGGACCACTACCGCAACCCTCGTAACCGCACTCCTCTTAATGATGCTGATGTGGAAGCTGAGGAGTTCAACCCCTTCTGCGGAGACCGCGCCACCCTGCAACTGTCATTGGACGAAAAGGGTAACGTACGTGATGTCAGTGCAGTGGCTGAAGGCTGCTCTATCATCCAAGCCGCCACTTCCATGTTGTCGGGGCTTTTACAAGGCAAGTCGTTGGATGAAGCGGGAGAGCTCGGGGAGAAGTTCCGAGTGGCCATGAAGAACGGCGCTGAAGCTGATGAGACAGACCTAGGCGACCTTTTAGCTCTGCAAGTGGTCCGTCGGTACCCAGTACGCATAAAATGCGCTCTGCTGCCTCTGACGGCCTTGGAAGAAGGCATCAAAGCCTATCGTTCCAAGGCTCACTAAGAAACTCCGGCTAGCGGTCCAGCCAAGTCCTTGACCAGAAGTTGTATTCGGAGAGGGCGGTGTTGGGCTCAAAACCTTTCAGGTCGCTGCTGAATACCCACCTAGACGCTGCGGTAACCGGGCTGAACAGATAGGCCTGGTCCAGCACCCGGCGTTGAATCTTCACCACCTGCTCCCGGCGCGCTGCGTCATCGAACTCTGCGGACTGTTGTTCAATCATCGTGTCTAATTGTGTATCTTCATGTCCGACCAAATTCCAACGCCCCTGGCTATGTAGGAGTCCAAACAGGTAGCTATTGGTCGTAGACGTTGGTGGAACGGCGCCCACTGCCAGTTGGAACTCGCGTGCTGGCCCCATGACCAAGTCATTGAACTGCACCGGGTTCATGCGTCGTAGCTCCGGGTTGAACCCAACCGCAGTTAGATCGGCCATGAGTCGCTCTTCCAACGCCAGGTTCTCGCCGCCAGTGCGTTCGATGCGCACGGTAATCTCAAGGTCAACGGGCAGCTTCTGACCAGAGTCGATTAGCAACTGACGGGCCTTTCCGGGGTCGGCGAAGAAGTTCTGGCGCATCTCCTGGCGTTCCAGCAACCAGTCTGACTCCCGAACAGGGATGCCCACGCTGGCGAAACCCTGTCCAGACCAGACGGTGTCCAAGTAATCCCACGGGTCTATAGCCTGGAAGATTGCCTGCCGTACTGCGGTCTCCTGCAGGTTGGGCATCTGCGCGTTCAATGCCAGTACGATACCGGATCCTGATTTACGGGAGACAACCGACTGGAAATCGGAGTTGTTCTTGCGGACCATGTCCCACTCGCTGGGGCCAACGGAAAGAACGTCAACCAGACCCGCCTTGAAAGCCGCCACCTTGTCGAGAGCGATTGATCCGGGGGAGTTTGCCAACGGATCGGCGCGCATGACAGTGACGTTTAGCTGGTCTAAGAACGGCAGACCGCCCTCAAAGTAGTCGGCATTCCGGATGAATTCCATCCCTTGGACTGAGCCAGTATTCTGCCAAATCCAGGGTCCAGTACCAATCACCGGTGCGGTCCTCAAGTCGCCGTACTCAGCCACAACCTCAGGGGCCACTATCTTGACGTGGCCATCAGCTAGAGCAAGCAGGGCGTCGGCGTCTTGTAGTGACAGTTCAATTTGGACAGTCTGGCTATCTAAAGCTTTAGCCTCTCCAATAGAAGACAGTAGCGGGGCGTTGGGCCAGCCTTCTGTCTTGAGTCGGTCCAGGCTGAATACAATGTCTTCTGCGACCAGAGCACGTCCGTTCACCGGCGCCAGGTTCTGCCATAGAACGTCCGGGCGGAGATTGAACACATAAGCCAAGTCTTCGTTCAGATGCCAGCTTTGGCAAACGTCGCATTCCAGCAGCAGGTTTGGCTGATTGGAACCCTGACCCGACTTGAGGCGCAATAGCCGACTATAAGCCAGTCCTGGGCCCAGAGCGGTCAGAGTCTCTTGAACCTCTTGGTGCACGTCCAGATGGGGAATCTCTGCGGCGGCAACAACCGTCAGAGCGCCGCCGGTGGAGCCTGACGGAGCGAGCGCGATTACAGGAGTAGGCGTGGGCAGTGGCACTCCGTTGCTGTCAGTGGTGCCGGGCAGTGGAGTTGGGCTGGAAGACGAACAGCCGATGGCGAAAATCACCACTCCTATAATCAATAGGCGTTTCACAGAGAAGAATTTCATGGCCCCACCTTCCCGGTTCTAACACATCCACCCCAAGCTATTTTCTGATAATCAGAGGCTTGGATACGAGATTGTGGTCCCGAATTCTGTCAACGGGACTAACACCCAATTATAAGAGAGTGTCGGGGACGGGCCATGAGTGAAGGCTATGCACGGTACGGCGAAAATGCGTCAGTTCACCCTGGTTTAAATTACCTGAAGCGTTGTTACTTTCCCGCCCTGATAAGCCCTTTCAGGTAGGCGATATGGCCCTGATGCTGGTACATCTCACCGACTACCTGCCTGAATATCCTGCCGATGGACATCTCCGGCCGAGCTTCTCTGGGGACCACATCCATCTGTTCTGCGGTGACGGTTTTTAGGTATTTAAGTGTGGCAGTTCTGACTTCGGTGCCGTACTTCAGCATCTCAGCCAGGTCGTAGGCAGGAAACTCGGCCACCTGCTCAAGTGTGTGGCCAAAGCCATTGTCCCTGGCGGGCAGGCCAAATTTCTCGTCCCAACCGTCTCTGGCCCAAATCTCAGTCTCGCGTTGGATGAAGAACTGGAACCACATGTCCTCAACTCTGGTCATGTGCCAGAGTATCCAGCCGATGGAGTTGGCCTCCGGGCCGGCGCGCCACATCATCTCCTCGGGTGTTAAGTCCCCAAGGGCGTCCATGAGGTATTCCTGCTCCACATTGAATGCGTCTTCTATAAACTCGTTTAGAGTCATTTGACCCTCACTCTTTTCCGGTTGAACGTTCGTCAATATACTTTGGCAGAACCGCTTGATTAGGCCCTGGCCGGGATAATTTCTAGCAGGCCACATGATACACCCCGCCAGCGTGTCTGCGGTATGCTAAACTGCACTCGGCGCACGCCTGCGCTCAACTGATGATTATTCAATATTGAACTACTAATTTAGAACTACTACCGGGAGCAAAATAAATGGCAGATAATCTGATTACCCCAGAGGTTCGTGCCCTGATCGGCACGGAGTCCGAACCCGAACGAAACCGATTCGGCCTCAGCGAAGAAATGGCCTATGATTTGGCCGATGCGACGGAGGACCCTAACCCCCTTTACATCGATAAAGCCAAGGCGGAAGCCAGCCGGTTCAAAGGACTGCTCTGCCCGCCATTGGCAACCTGGAAAGACATCGCACCGTCTATCGGCTATTTCGGCGCCGGACAAGAGTCCCACTTCGACGTTCCGCTGCCATTCAACAGCTATGGCTTAAACGGTGGAAGTGACTGGCAATTTCTGCGTCCTGCTTACGTTGGAGACTGGGTAACCCGCCAATTCAAAGTGGTGGACATCTTTGAGAAACAGGGCCGTTCTGGTCCTCTGGTGTTTATCGTCCGACGTGAGACCCAGACCAACCAACACGGTGACGCCATCAGCGTTGCGGACCGCGTGAGCATCCATCGGAGCCGACCGGCGGGTGAAGACGTTCAGGCGGTAAATGACGCTGGCGAGGGCCTAGAGTCGGTGGTGATCTCGCCTCCCGCTCCGGACCACACCGTGCCCAGGACCATTCATATCGCCGGTGAGCAGAGAAATTTTGAAGACATGTCGGTGGGAATGGAATTGGACCAAGTAATCAAAGGCCCGCTGACAACCACCCATCTGGTGCGTTGGGCCGCTGCCAACGGTAACTACGCTCGAATTCACTGGGACCTGCCTTTTGCCCAGATTCACCAGGGTCTATCCAACGTTGTGGTGAATGGCTCGCTGAAGAACCAATATCTTGGTCAGTTGATGATCAAACTAGCCGGGCCGCAAGGCTGGTTCAAGCGGTTCTATGTAGAACACCGAGGGATGGACTACCCCGGTGACATCATCACCGCCTCTGGCGTTGTCACTGCGGTCCGCGAGGTCAACGGCTACGGTCATGTGGACTGCGAAGTGAACCTGACCAACAACCGGGGTGATACCACTGCCACTGGTCGCGGCACGGTTGTGCTGCCCAAAAAGGGCCAGAGTCTGCCCTTAGTCTGGGAAGTGGAAGACTAATGCCGGCAGACCTGCTAAACGGGTTCCGGGTGCTGGACATGGGCTCGGGTATCTCAGCGCCTTGGTGCGCCAAGATTCTGGCCGACTATGGTGCCGAGGTCATCAAAGTGGAAACCCCAGGCTCGGGTGACTTGGCCCGCCGCATGGGACCCTTTGCCGGCGACGACCCAAACCCGGAAAAGAGCCTGACCTTTCTCTATCTGAACACCAATAAGAAGAGCGTGACCCTGGACCCTTCCAGCGTTAGCGGTCGTAAGCTGCTGCACCGTCTGGTGGCCGATGCTGATGCCTTGGTGGAGAACTACCCGCCGTCAGTCAGCAAAGAGCTTGGTCTGGACTACGCATCGCTGTCTGCGGTGAACCCCGGACTGGTTGTTACGTCCATCGCTCCCTTTGGGCAGACTGGGCCATACCATGATTACCAAGCAACGGACATCGTCACCTACGCCCTTAGCGGTCTGATGTACCACTCTGGAGACTCAGATCAGCCTCCGTTGCGTAACGTTTTGGACCAGTCATTCTATGTTGCTGGGGCCAACGGCGCCGCAGCGACCCAAATAGCCCTCTTCGCTCGGCTCAGTAGTGGTGAAGGTCAGCACGTGGATGTGTCGGCTGCCGAGTGTCTGGGCGCGCATCTGGTTCAACCGTTGCCCTACTACAACTATATGGGTGCGGTTAAGGGTCGGCGTCCGGTCCGCGGTGCTGGCTTTGAAGAACTTATGCCCGCCCGCGACGGCTATGTAGCGCCGTCAGTACAGGGCTCCCGCCCGTGGGAAGTCATCGCCAATCTCATTGGATTGGAAGAACTGCTAGACGAGAAATTCTCCACCGGAGCGGGGCGCGTTGCCCACGGCGAGGAGCTGAAAGAACTGCTCACCAAGGGCTTGGCCCAATGGGATCGTATGCCGCTGTTCCTGGCGTCCGGCGAGGCCCGTCTGGTATTCGGCATGGCCCAGGACGCCGGAGACCTCGTCAACTGCCCCCATCTGGAGGCCCGAGACTTCTTTGTCGAGGTCGACCATCCTGTGGTCGGACAGGCTAAATACCCGGGGATGGCGGTGCGGCTGCCCGGGGAGCCACTAACCGCATCTCAGCCAGCCCCACTATTGGGCCAGCACAGCTCGGAGATATTTGTTCAGGAATTAGGTTATTCAGCCGAAGACTTGGTATCGCTACGTCAGCTCGGCGTCATCTAAAACGTCCGGCCCTATTAAATAGAAACCACGATTAAAGAGAGACCAGACCCATGCCCCCAGCGCTTTCAGAACAAGCTCCCCTAAAAAACATCAGAGTATTGGACCTCAGCCGAGTCTTTGCCATGCCCTTTGCCGGGGCCAACCTGGCCGACCTGGGCGCTGAGGTAATCAAGATCGATACCTGCCAGACCCAGTTCATGGACACCACCCGGACGATTACCGGTCCCTTCCCGGACAACGAGCCCGGCGAACGCTGGTGGGAGCAGGGTGGAACTTTCCAGAACCTGAACCGGGGCAAGCGCAGCCTGACACTGGACCTCAGGAATGAGGAGTCACAGCAGATAATCAAAGACCTGGTTAGCATCTGTGATGTGGTCTTGGAAAACTTCACCCCCAGGGTGATGGCACGGTTCGGACTGGACTATGCGAGCCTCAAGGCCTACAAGCCTGACCTGATAATGGTGTCTAATACCGGCTACGGACACAGCGGGCCGTGGAGCAACTTCGGCGCTATGGCCTCGGCACTGGAGCCAACTCACGGGACAGGGGCGTTCATGGGATACATGGAGCCGGGGCCGGAGGGTCGTTTAGTAGAAGGCGATGTCCCGAACAAGATGGGCAACTCCTATTCCGACTTCCTAGCATCGTGGACGGCTCTGGGCGCTCTAATGGCATCGTTGCTGCGGCGATCCCGCACTGGTCAAGGGCAATGGATCGACCTGGCGATGTATCAAACGGGAACATCTGTGATTGGGACTGGATTACTGGACTTTGCATTCAACGATCGCCGTACCCAACGCATTGGAAACCGCCATCCCTTCCTGTCGCCCCACGGCGTTTACCGTTGCCAAGGGCACGACCAATGGGTGGCCATCGCCGCTCGAGACGATGCCGACTGGGTTGCGATATGCCGGGCTATCGGCCAGCCGGAGCTAACTTCAGATGCCCGGTTCGCCGACCCCATAGCACGGCGGCAGCACCAGGAAACCCTGGATGAGATCATCTCCGCTTGGACTTCGGGACAGACTTCTTATCAGGTGACGGAGACATTGCAGACGGCAGGACTACCAGCCGGCGCAGTGCTAACGGCCAAGCAGGCGTTGACGGACCCCCAGTATATTGAAAGAAGGTTCTTTGAGACGGTTCATAACCCGCCCGAGGTGGAGCTACGTGACAAGGGCTACGTGGGCAGAGGTTGGAAATTCTCCAAGAGTGAAGCCCGGATCAAGGGCCCTGCCCCCCAACTTGGGGAAGCCAATGAGTACGTTTTAGGCGAGCTATTGGGCGTTGACCAGACTCGGATGAAAGCGTTTGCTGAAGACTGGACCATTGGCAACTTGCCGGAGGGCGGTGGAGCTCCAGGGTCGGTGCCCCTGGACGAGCAGGTGGAGATTGGATCGATAGTTGCTTACGATGCCGATTACCTGAATTTACTGCAGTCAGAGTAGTGTGGCTCACCCACTAGATGGGCTTGGCCGATCCAAGTAAAGCCAATAGATATAAAGCATTTTGGAATTACACTGGTTGACGCTTGACACTTTGGAAAATCGACTAATATAATTGTGCTTGGAATCCTCGGACTCAACTGCGCACTTCATTTAGCACCCCCTGCGTCACCCCCTATCCACTTGATTGGCTTGTCCAATGGGGCGGCGGTAAGGCTAATTGAACACCCAGTAAGCACCCCTCTTCAACACCCTTTCTTTGCGTAGGCAGATGCCGACAAAATTTATTTTCGTTACCGGGGGAGTAGTCAGTTCATTAGGCAAAGGGATTAGCGTCGCCTCAATTGGACGCATCCTGAAAAGCCGAGGGCTCGCCGTCTCCGTAATTAAGCTGGACCCCTATCTCAACGTTGACCCTGGAACCATGTCTCCCTATCAACATGGCGAAGTCTTTGTCACCCAAGACGGCGGCGAGACAGACCTTGATCTGGGGCACTACGAACGGTTCATCGACGTAGAGTTGACTAGAACTTCCAACCTCACCGCTGGTGAGGTGTATCTCAACCTGATTGCCAAAGAACGTCGGGGCGACTTTTTAGGTGGCACCATTCAAACGGTGCCCCATGTCACCGATGCAATTAAAGGCAGGGTGATGGCGTTGGCCGCCGAGTCTGGCGCCGATGTGATCATCACCGAGGTTGGTGGCACGGTTGGCGACATTGAGGGTCTGCCCTTCTTGGAGGCCATCCGTCAATTGCGAAACGATGTGGGTCGGGACAACGTATTTTACATCCACTTAACGTTACTTCCTTATATATCAGCTGCATCGGAGTTAAAAACCAAACCGACACAGCACAGTGTCAAAGAGTTAAGGTCCATAGGAATCCAGCCGGACGCCATACTCTGCCGGAGTGACCTTCCGGTATCTCAGTCCATCTGCGAAAAGATATCGGCTTTCTGTGACGTTCCATTGAACGCCGTGATACCGGTAGAAACCGTTAACAACGTCTATGAAGTGCCACTGCTGCTAGAAGAAGCAGGCCTTGGCGACATCATTGTGAAAAGCTTGGACTTAGCGGGCCAACCTAAAGACCTGACCGAATGGTCAGCTATGGTTGACCGGATGAATGAACCAAAAGAAGTGCTCTCCATCGCCCTGGTGGGCAAGTATGTGGAGTATCCAGACTCGTATATCTCAGTTCGGGAAGCTCTGCGGCATGCCGGACTGGATCACACCAGGGATATAGACCTGCAGTGGGTGCACTCTGAAGATATTGAAAAACATGGAGCAGACGAGCTATTGTCCAGCGTTTGCGGAATAGTTGTTCCGGGTGGCTTTGGCCCCCGTGGCGTGGAAGGGATGATTGAGGCAGTGCGTTACGCCAGAGAGCACGACGTACCCTATCTCGGTCTCTGTCTCGGCCTTCAGGTAATGGTCATAGAATGGGCTAGGAACGTATTAAAAATTGAGGATGCCAACTCTGAGGAGCTGGCCCCGGAGACCGAAAATCCGGTAGTGCACATAATGCCTGAACAAGAAGGCATCTCTAGCAAGGGCGGAACCATGCGGCTGGGAGACTATCCGTGTCATCCCCAGTCAAACACCATGACAAAACAGGCTTACGGCACCGACGTAATTATGGAACGACACCGTCATAGATTCGAACTTAACAACTCATACAGAGAAGCGCTGGAAAACTCCGGCCTGGTGGTTGGTGGCTTGTCCCCCGACGGTAACCTGGTTGAGACCGGTGAAGTGTCGGACCATCCGTTCATGGTCGGCACCCAGTACCACCCAGAGTTCAAGTCCCGTCCCAACAGGCCTCATCCGTTATTCAGCAAGTTTATCGGGGCGGCTAAAGAGACCATCAGAGAAGGCGTGCAGAGGCCTCTGCCTTTGGACCTCAACTCCAACTAATTGGCTTCTAGCCGTCATCCCTCTAGATAAATCCGGCATCGAATTAACAAGCAATCCCCAACACTCCGGTCAAGACAGCCCAACTCAGATTAAGGCTAGGGCTTGGACGGGGGCATCGATACAAACTTTAGAAGGGCGGTGAAACCTTGAAGCTCTTTTTGGACACAGCAAACATTCAAGAAATCAGAGACGGAGCCCGGTTGGGTGTAATCAGCGGAGTGACCACGAACCCTTCGCTGGCGTCTGCTGAGGGCATTGGAAATGCAGAGAGCTATAAGACTGCGGTGCGGGAGATTGCCGACATCGTCGACGGGCCAATCTCAGTGGAAGTGATTTCACTGGATGCCAAAGGAATGATTTCTGAGGGCCGGGACATCGCTGGTTGGATACCCAACCCCTGGGTAAAGATTCCCAGCACCAAAGACGGTTTTGAAGCGATTTCAGTATTGTCCAGTGAGGGTATCCAGATAAATCAGACTTTGTGCTTCTCGGTGAATCAGGCAATATTAGGCGCTCAGGCAGGTTCTGCTGCAGTAAGCCCCTTCATTGGTCGGCTGGATGATATCGGTCTTGAGGGAATAGACCTAATTAAAGACATAGTTTCCGTGTACAAAGAACATAACATTGAGACGAAGGTCCTGGCGGCCAGTATTCGCCACACACTCCACTGCACGCTGGCAGCCCAAGCCGGTGCGCATATATCAACCATTCCTTATAAAATCCTTACTCAAATGATTGAGCACCCCCTGACTGCTTCCGGCGTTGAGCGCTTCAAAGCAGACTGGGAGAAAATAGCCAATCAATAGCCGTAGACCGCTGCGAGGGTGGTGCCAAATAAAATGAAACAGCCGATAAATAATACGATTCGTTGCCCAATATCGTTCCACTACAAACCACTGGCACCGTAACCGCGGAGTCGACCTGAAAAGAAACTGATTGGCGCAGGATCAAATACCCCAGTAAGAGGTAAACATGGAGACCGCTCAAAAAATGCTAGATGTTTCAGAGATGGGGGCTAAGTCCAAGGAAGAACTTCTGGACCTGGCCGGTGACGTTGGATTAAACGACACCACCGCTCTGGCCAGTTTGCATAAAGAAGACCTACTCAGCCGGCTGTTTCAAGTGGTCTCAGCCCAGCAATCCCTGGTATCTACCGGTATTTTAGAGATCATGGATGAGGGCTACGGCTTTCTTCGTCAGGTAATCTCTTATCGGGCGTCGGGTGACGTTTACATCTCCCAGTCCCAGATTCGCCGGTTCAACCTCCAAAGAGGGCGAACGCTACTTTGGACTGGTGCGGGTTGAACTAATCAACGGCATGGAAACAGACCAGGTCCAGAGTCGCTATCGACCAACCTTTGAACACATGACACCCATCTTCCCCGAGAAGCAGGTGATCTTGGAAACTGAAGGGGCTGAACTCTCCACCAGAATGGTCGACCTGTTTGCCCCAATCGGCCTGGGTCAGCGCGGATTGATCGTCTCGCCGCCAAAAGCTGGCAAGACCACCATGTTGAAACAGATCGCCCACGGCGTTCAAAAAAACACCCCAAACGCTACATTGATGGTCGCCCTCATCGGCGAGCGTCCTGAAGAAGTAACCGACATGCGGCGCGCAGTAGACGGTGACGTCTTTGCTTCCACATTCGACGAATCGGTGGAAGAACAATGCCGAGTAGCTGAACTCTGCCTGGAAAAGGCCAAACGCTTGGTGGAGATGGGTCAGGATGTGATTATCCTGTTGGATAGCATCACCCGTCTCACCCGCGCTTACAACTTGGCCGTTCCAACCAGTGGACGGACACTCTCCGGAGGCATAGACCCGGCGGCCCTTTACCCGCCCAAGAAATTCTTTGGCGGCGCCCGCAACATTGAAGAAGGCGGCAGCTTAACCATTATTGCCACCTGTCTCGTAGATACCGGCAGCCGGATGGACGAGGTCATCTACGAAGAATTCAAGGGTACCGGCAACATGGAACTGCACCTAGACCGGAAACTGGCAGAACGACGATACTTCCCGGCCATTGACATCGTCCGCAGCGGCACCAGGCGTGAAGAACTGTTGTTTGGCGAAGAAACGCTGAAGCAGATAGTCCTGCTCCGCCGGATGATTAGTCTCATAGCCAACGATGGGTCGGTAAATGCCACGGAACGTGTGCTAGAGCGGTTGGCGAAATCTGATAACAATGAAGAATTCTTGGCCAACTTGAATAAAGACGCCTAATAACCGGCCACGTCAGACCTGATGGGACACCATTGGGTAACCAAAGTCGATATTGGGCAGAATTGCCCCACTAGATGGCTTGCGCTTTAAGTCAATCACTCGCACAATGGCGTATGCGCAAATGACCAGAGCGCAAACGGATAATGCCAAGCCGCGGATTAAAAACTCTGATTGTAAGCCGTCCCAAGGGTATCCCTAGGGGCGACTTTTATGGATTAGAGCTAATCCTTATGCCTTGACAAGCGAAACTCGATAGTGCTAAATATGAGACGATTCAGCGCAGTGTATGTAACTATTGATCAGGAGGCGAGGGATTATTATGTCTTTTTGTGACCTTATTACTTTTTCTTCGGAAGTCGATACTTCTAGCACACCTAGCTTCCGCGGGGGTTGTATATGTGACTAAAGGGCTCGATCATCCGAAGGACTCCAGGCGCGGTAACTTATCGGTAATGTGAAGAATGGTATTTTTAAGGGAACGCAAGCGAAGTCCAAAAGGAAATGATTACGAGGTCATCTTCGCTTCAGGCAGTCTAGAACTAAGGAGACAGGAGTAAATGAACACTAAAATTGGAACATCTTTTGGGCTCGCATTGCTCATGGCTATTGGCGTTATCGCGGCGATGTTCGCGATGGGTACTTTCACGTCTAAGCCAGTTAGTGCGGCAATCGGTGTCGTTGACACGGTAGTGACGCCTACTACGGCTAAAGCGACAGGTCAATACACTATTACTGTTACAGGTGTATCTGGCGGCGCAGGAATAACTGCGATTCCCGTCGGAGGCACTTTGACAGTAACGTTCGGTTCTAAATTCACAGTGCCGTCATCAATCGCGGCCTCGGCTGTTAAGTTGAAGGCTGCTGTTGTTAGCGGTGGATCAGGAACTGCGGGGCGATTGAACAGCGCCTCGTCAATCACAGTTAGCGGACGTGCGGTGACCATAACGGTCCCTGACATGGATACGGCAACAGGCACTGGCGATGATGGCATCGGATCCAGTACTGGAGTCGGTGCTGACGTAGTGATTACGTTTACGCAAGCCGCTGGCATCGTTAACCCTAACGTATTCCAGGGCGCGCAAACGTCTTCAAGCACGACTGGGACGTTGACAGTGAAGTCTTCCGAAGACACCATTGCCATCACATCATCGTTGAATGCGATTACGAAGACCTCAAAATTCAGTCCTTCCACTGCAGCACGCGGTGCAACGGTGACAGTCACCGGCGTTGGATTTAATACGAGTTGTACCGACTGTAAGATTCGGTTTGCCAATCAGAACGTAACCGCGCCAACTACTGGTACCGGTGGAGTGGCGTTTAACGGGTCTGGTTCGATTGACTCGACAGGCGCTTTCTCAGGCACTGTCCTCTTAAGTTCTACAACTAAACTGGGTGGATTTGTCTGGATTACAGATAAGAGAGGAATTAGCCAGGTGAGTACCACTTCCTTCACACAGAAGGCTGGTGCAACGCCTACGTCAACATCTTCCAAGCCTGGATCGACAGTAACCGTTGCTCTGGTCGACTTCACGGCTGGTAACTCCATCACGGGTGCCGATAACGTCACCATTGGTGGAGTAACAGCGCGCGATCCCCTCGAGTGGTTCGACGAGTGCTCTCGTCCCATTCAAGTTCAAGGTCCCTGCTTCCATTGGTGAAGGTGTCCATAGGGTACTCATAGATCTAGCGGGCAAAGATGCTAGCTTTGACTTGTCAATCGGGTTGCGTTCCATATCGGTAACTCCTGCGACAGCCGTTCCTGGCCAATCAATCACTCTTAGTGGTACAGGATATGACTCGACTAGCGGGACAATTGCGGCTGGTGCTTTAACTATAAAGTCGGCGTCGTCGGCAACCACCGCGAGCGTCAACCTTGCCGCCATTACGATTGATAACACCGGAGCGTGGAGCTACGCGACTACGTTCCCTTATTTCGAA